>Ga0265342_10000250_pt1 | contig 60252 bp, 43 predicted proteins | sample 4CB327metaG_FD_203125 | JGI IMG/M metagenome (GOLD analysis project Ga0265342, IMG submission 203125) | Rhizosphere microbial communities from Carex aquatilis grown in University of Washington, Seatle, WA, United States - 4-CB3-27 metaG | ecosystem: Host-associated > Plants > Roots >...
GCCGCCGCGTTGGCCGGCGCCCACGACCTGGCTGGGGCGGCGACGACCTGGCTGGGGCAGCTACCCTTCGACCTTGCAGTCGATCACGGTCGCGACTTCAACCTCTTCTGGGTTGGACCACGCGCCGGTCGACAGCCAGCGAACCTTGACGCCGCCCACCTTGCCCGCGATCTTCAGATTGCACTTGGCCGTGAAGCGCTTGAGCTGCTCGCGCGGTTTGCCTTCCGGCGGCTCCGACTTGAAGCGCTCTTGCAGCGCGGACTGAAGGAAGAGCCCAGGGATCAGATAAAGGTGACGATCCGTGGTGTAGAAGGGTTTGAGTTTGTTTTGCTCTTCGCCGTGCCAAGGCATGTTCTCGTCGGAAAATCCGCAGCGATAGGAGGCTACCCCAGCGGCAGCGGCGCAGTCGACGTCCCCGCGATCCGACGTGATCAGGGTGATGTCCGCAGCCACCGTACCCGAGCTTGGCGCGCCGGGCGTGCGCTGCATGGCCAGGGCCGCGCCGATGATGACGACAGCGCCAACGCCGAGTCCGATGAACACTCGACGTCGAGAGGCGTTGGGCGTCGGCGCCTCGCTGGCTGCCTGTTGCTCCTCGGCGGGTACCTTGGGCGATTCGGTTTGTGGTTCTGCGCTTGCCTTCTTGTCCTGTTCGCTCTCCACGTTGACTCGTCCTTTCGTCTACTCGTCTGCGGCGGGCCGTTCGACTGACCGCCAGTCTTCGGCCCAACCCCCGCTAGGGTACTCATGGAAGGTCGTTTTGGGAATGGTATCGTGCGCTCGTATCGTACGATCGATACCCTGGTATGCACCGCTACCGCAAGGCATGATGGCCCGGCTTTGATGGACACGACGAGCCAAGACATTCCAGAACTGCCCTCCCCCGAGGCACCGCCACCAGAATCGGCCGCTCAGGAAGACCCCGTCGCCGCGCCAGCCGCCGTCACCCCTAACCCCAAGTTCGACTCGGTCCGTTTCGCCGTCACCGCCCTGTGCGTCGGCCTGCTGTGCCTGGGGGTTCTGTGGCGCTTCATCGATCTCGACTACCCGCGCACCTTCAGTTTCGACGAACACCACTTCGTGAGCAACGCGCGCAACTACATCGCGCATCAGGCCGACTGGAACGACCACCCGCCGCTCGGCAAACTGGTTCTTGTCCCGGCCATGCTGGTCTTTGGCGATCGCGGCCTCGGCTGGCGGCTGTCCTCGGCCCTGCTCGGGCTGGCCATCATCGCCTTGGCTGGCCTTTGCGCGGCCAAGATCTTCGACGACCGGCGCGCCGGTTTGATGACGGCCGCGTTTCTCGCCATCGACGGGTTCTTTATTTCCTACGCGCGAACGGCGCTCATCGACAACCCGCTCACCGCGTTTATCTACGCGGCGTTGGCCTTGATGCTGTGGGCGCGCTCGCTGCGCTGGTTCGCGGGCGCCGCCCTTTGCGTGGGGCTGGCCGTGGCAAGCAAATGGACCGGCGTGTGCGTATTCTTGCTCGCGCCCATCCTCCTGCGGCGCGCGGGCAAATCGGTCTGGCACGCCGCCTGGATGTTCGCCCTGGCCTCGCTGGTGTATCTAGCCATCGGTGCAGCCGCGCTTCGACTCACGCGACAGCCGATCTCGATGGCCGGCATGATGGGCACGAATTGGAGCCTCTTGCAGCACCACGCCGGATTTACCGTCTGGGACAACGCCGCCAGCTCGAAGTGGTACACCTGGCCCGCACTCATCCATCCCATCCTCATGCACCACGAGAGCGTTGGCCCTGGCATGGTTCGGGCGACGTCGACCATCGGCAATCTCCTGCTCTGGTTCGGTACCACGGCGTCGATCGCGCTTGCACTTGTGGGACTGGCGCGCGCGATTTTTCGCCGACTGCGCGGCCGGGTGGCCATCGCGGCCGAGCATCGGCGCGACGCCCTGGTGCTGGCGAGCATGACGGCGCTCATGCTGCCCTTCATCCTGACCCACAGGCAGTCCTACATTTTTCACTACCTCGGCGCCTATGGCCTTGGCCTTGGCCTTCTCGCGTCCCGCGTGGTGGCCATCGAGAAGCGCTGGTCTCTGGTTGCCCTAGGCTTTCTCTTGGCCGCGGCTGGCGTCTCGATGCTTTACCTGCCGCTGTGGACGGGGACCGTGCAGAGCACGCACGGATTCCTCCTGCGCCTTCCCTTTCCGTCTTGGCGGTAGAGGCGATTCATGAATCGCCCCACCATGAATCAATAGATCTCGACCTCGCCAAGGTGGAAGTAATTGGGCGGTGTGTTCTTCAGGCGCACGTAGCGGGCCTCGGCATGAAACCCCCTGGCCGACCACTTGTCGAAGGTCTCCTTGCGCTCCACGATCTGGGTGTAGTTGATATTGTCCTTGCTGACTTCCACCTTCAACGGAACGGCCCGATCTTCGAAGCCATCGGGGCGGTTGTAGACGACGATTTTGTTGAACTTGCGCACTTTGCCCAGGTCGATCACGGCCCACTGCTGGCCGCCATCCAGGGTGTGAAATCCAAGCGTCTCGGGGTCGCCATCGACGAGCAAGGAATGGTCCACGCCCTGGCCGGGGTACTGGCTGCTCACCGTGACCGCGGCATGGAGCGCGATATTGGGCCCGCCAAGTTTCTTGACCAACCATTTGCCGGCAAATCCACCTGCGAGGACCAACACCAAGCCCACCACAAGCACGCGCGACCAACGCGCAAACAGCGCGCGTCCGAGCCGATTCGCCTCGATCTCGAGCGGCTCCGCCAGTCGCATCACGAGATCGTGTAGTCCGGTGGCGAACCCGTCGCGCTCCTCCCCGGAGATTCTGGCAATCATCGCGTCCCGCTCAGGGCCGAGCAGGGAGGTCAAGGTCGCGATCTGCGTTGTCGAGAGTTTGCCCCACGCGGCCTCCACCGCTGGAATCTTGCGGGCGCTGTCCCAATCGCCTTCGCCAAGAGGACCGGCGCCTGTCAACAGTCCGGCACGCGCCAGATGAGCGCGGACAAGCAACTCGACGGCGGACACATCGAGCAGCAACACGGCCCAACTTCCCTTTCCGGTTTCGCCGATCTTGACGACGTCGTCGCAGATCTGCCGGGCAACGTCGTACCAGGCGAACCCCGGCTGGGATGGACCAAAGGTCTTCTCGCGCGCCTTGGCCACACGCGGCCCCAGCCACAGCATCCTTCCTAGCCAGCTCGACGCCGGCTTCGCCTTCGCTTCAATGGTCTGTCCGCTTCCGTTCTCGCTGTTGTCGTCGCTCATGACGCTGCCGTTTATACCCCAGACTCGGACTTCTGGGTACCAGCAGCTGTCTTTGCACTCAGCCAAAGGTACAGGGCGTTGGTGTCCTCGCACGAATTGGTCCGATTCTGGAAGGTGAGATACAAAGCACAGATCGGATCGTTGACAGAACCCGGCCGACAAGCCGGGGTGCTGGCAAGGAGGGCCGAGAACCGGACCGGAATGTACTGATGTACTTGAGGACCGGAAGCGCAGGCCCGACGCAGCCGGCGGTCCGGATCGTCGGCCGTACTCCACTCGAGAGCGGATGCGTACTTTGTCAGAACTTGGCGCTGACTTCGGCGTCGGCTTCCAAGACCTTGCGCAGGCGGGCCTCGCGCTCGGCGTCCACGCGCTTGGACAGCGCCGGATCCGAAATCGCCACGATCTGCGCGGCCAGCAGGCCTGCGTTCTCGGCCCCGCCGATGGCCACCGTGGCCACTGGAATTCCTGGCGGCATCATCGCAGTGGACAGAAGCGCGTCCATGCCTTGTAGGCTGCCTGCCGCGATAGGGATCCCGATCACAGGTCGCGTGGTGTGCGCGGCCACGGTTCCAGCCAAATGCGCGGCTCCGCCGGCGCCGCAGATGAAAACCTTGGTTCCGGTTCGCGCGGCTTCGCGCACGAAGGCTGCCGTTTGCTCGGGCGTCCGGTGCGCTGAAAGGACACGCACGACCACGCGCAGGCCGAGCTCTTTGAGCACGTCGGCGGCCGGTTTCATGGTGGCGAGGTCGGATTTGGACCCCATCAAGATCGCAACGTCACAGGTGGTATCGCTCATGGTGTTCCTCGCATTCCGATATCTTTGCGAAAGTGCATGCCGGGCCAGGTGATGCGGCCAATGCCTGCGTAGGCCCGGCTGCGGGCCTCCTCTAGATTGGCCCCATTGACGGTCACGCCGAGCACTCGTCCGCCATTCGTGACCAAGCGCCCGCGGTCGCGCTTCGTCCCGGCGTGGAACACGACGGTTTCGCCGTCCCCGCCGGAAAGTTGCCCGTCGCCGCCCAGACCCGAGATGGCGTCGCCCGAGCGAACCTTTCCTGGATAGCCTTCGGCGGCCAGCACCACGCAGACGGCTAGGCCGGGAAGCCAATCAGGAGAGCGCAGGGGCAGTTGCCCGGAGGCCGCGTCGAGCAGCCAGGGCAGAAGATCCTCGCCGAGGCGCGGAAGCACGGCCTGGGTTTCCGGATCGCCGAAGCGGCAATTCCACTCGATGACCATGGGGCCGCGATCTTTGGTCAGCATCAAGCCGCCGTAGAGCAAGCCGCGGAAGGGCCGGCCGTCGTCGGCCATGGCGGCCACCAGGGGCGCGAAGATGGTGCGCGCGATGGATTCGGCAAGCGCCTTGTCGACAAGCGGTGATGGCGAATAGGCGCCCATGCCGCCCGTGTTCGGCCCGAGATCTCCGTCGAAAACCGCCTTGTGATCTTCGGCCGAATCGAGCAGCACGAAACGCGTGCCGTCGCACAGGGCCATCATGGAAACTTCGCGGCCCACGAGGCGCTCCTCGATCACGAGGCGCGCGCCAGCCTCGCCAAAGATCCGGCCCTCCAGCATGGAGCGCACGGCTTGTTTGGCCTCCTCGCGCGACGATGCCACCACCACGCCCTTGCCCGCGCAAAGGCCATCGGCCTTGACCACCACGTTGCCTGGCTGAGCATCGATGAATGCCTCGGCGGCGGCGACATCGGAAAAGCTGCCGTAGGCGGCGGTGGGGATCCCGGCCTTGCGCATGAGATCCTTGGCGAACTTTTTCGACCCTTCAATCTCGGCAGCGGCGCGCGAAGGCCCGAAGAAGCGCAGGCGCGCCTCGGCGCAGGCATCGCCCAGCCCGGCCATGAGCGGCACTTCCGGACCGCACACGACCAGATCGACCTTCTCGGCTTTGCCCAAAGCCACCAGCTTGGCGGTGGCTTCGGCCCCGACCTTGGACAGCGTCACCCGTCCCGCGGCCATGCCACGGCCCAGGGCCTCGATGCCGGGATTCCCGGGCGCCGCGATCAAATGGTCGCACAGCGGGCTTTGCAGAAGTTTCCAGGCCAGTGCGTGCTCGCGCCCGCCCGAGCCGATCAGCAGAACTCGATAGCCCATGTGCTAGTGCCGGAAGTGGCGCTCGCCGGAGAACAGAAGCGCGATCTTGTGTTCGTTGGCGGCGGCGATGACCTCGTCGTCGCGAACCGAGCCGCCGGGCTCGATGACCGCGGTCACCCCGACCTTGGCCGCCTCGTCGAGACCGTCGCGGAATGGGAAGAAGGCGTCCGAGGCCAACACGGATCCCTTGAGCGGCAGCTGCGCCTTGGACACCGCCAGCTTGACCGAATCCACGCGCGACATTTGTCCGGCGCCCACGCCCAGGGTCCGCCCGCCGCCCACGAACACGATGGCGTTCGACTTCACGTGCTTGGCCACGCGCCAGGCGAAGTCCAGATCGTCGAGTTCGGCCGCGCTCGGCGCGCGCTCGGACACCACCTTGGCCGCGCTGGCGGCGCAGGTCGTGGCATCGGTGGCCTGCACCAAGAGCCCCCCTGAAACCGTGCGCATGTCGAGCTGCCCCTGGGCCGGCTGGGCCATGGTCGCGCGCAAGAGCCGCAGGTTCTTCTTGGCCGAAAAAACCTTGAGCGCCTCGGGCGAGAACTCCGGGGCCACGATGCATTCGAGGAAGACCTCGGCCATCAGCCGGGCCAGGTCTTCTTCGACCTTGCGATTGAAAGCCACGATGCCGCCGAACGCGGACGCCGGATCGGTCTCGCGCGCCAGTTTGTAGGCTTCCAACACACCGCCATTCGACACGGCAACGCCGCAGGGATTGGTGTGCTTGATGATGCACGCCGCGGGAGGCGAGAACTCCGCGCACAGCTTCATGGCCGCGTCGAGGTCGAGCAGGTTGTTGTAGGAAAGCTCCTTGCCCTGAATGACGTCGGCACGCGCGAGCGACATGCCCGAGGGCGCGTCCCAGGCGTAGAAGGCCGCCTTCTGGTGCGGATTCTCGCCGTAGCGGAGAGTGCGGTCGAGATGCAGAGCCGGGTGCAGGGTGGCGGAAAAATCGGAGATCGCGGCTCCACTTTCGCTCAAGCGGCCGAGGTGGCTGGCGATGGCGCCGTCGTAGGCCGCGGTGTGCGCGAAGGCCTTGCGGCAAAGCTCGAAGCGCAGTTTCTGCGAAATCTCGCCATTGGCTTCGATTTCGCCGAGCACGCGGTCATAGTCCGCCGGATCCACGACTACGGCCACGCGCTCGTGGTTCTTGGCCGCCGAGCGCACCATGGCCGGGCCGCCGATGTCGATGTTCTCGATCACGTCTTCGAAGGAAGCGCCCCGCGCGACGGTCTCGCGGAACGGATAGAGGTTGACCACCACCAGGTCGATGGCGTCGATGCCATGTTCGCGCATCTGCTTGCGATGCTCGTCGGTGGCGCGACCGAGGATGCCGCCGTGCACGCGCGGGTGCAGGGTCTTGACCCGGCCGTCGAGCATCTCGGGAAAGCCGGTGAAGTCGCTGACGTCCTTCACCGGCACCTGGGCCTCGCGTAGCGTTCGCGCGGTGCCGCCGGTGGAAAGGATCTCGACGCCGAGCTTGGCCAGGCGTTTGCCGAGATCCAGGATGCCTTTCTTGTCCGATACCGAAATCAGAGCACGTCCGACCTTTTGCATGGCGGGTTTTTACCACAGGCTGGACCCGTTTCGGCCGTCTCCGCGAATCGTCGGCGCCACGATGCGCGATCAGACGATCGGTCTTGTCATCGCGAGGGTTTTGTCCCAAAGATTCATCTCATCACCATGACCGACATCAATACGGGAAAGACAGCGAAGCTGGACATCGAGGGCAAGGTTCTCGATCTTCCCATCGTCGAGGGAACCGAACGGGAGCGAGGTCTGGACATTTCCAACCTGCGCGCCGCCACCGGCCACATCACCCTGGATGACGGCTACGGCAACACCGGATCCTGCCAAAGCTCCGTCACCTTCATCGACGGCGACAAAGGGATCTTGCGCTACCGCGGGATCCCCATCGAGGAGCTGGCAGAACGATCGAACTTCGTCGAGACCGCCTACCTGCTCATCTACGGGCACCTGCCGACCAAGCCCGAGCTGCAGCGCTTTTCCCAGCTTCTCACCAAGAACGAGAACCTGCACGAAGACATGAAGTACCACTTCGAGGGCTTCCCCTCGACCGCGCACCCCATGGCCATTCTATCGTCCATGATCAATGCCTCGGGGTGCTTCTATCCAGGGCTCTTGCAGCGGGCGGGACGCGACGAATTCGACATCCACGCCGCGCGCCTGATTTCGCAGGTGCGCACCATCGCGGCCTTCTCGTACCGCAAGTCGCACGGCCTGCCCATCATCTATCCCAAGCCGACGTACAAATACACGGCCAACTTCCTGCACATGCTGTTCTCGGACGTCTACGAGGACTACGAACTGCGGCCCGAGGTCGTGCATGCGCTGGATCTGATCTTCCTGCTTCACGCCGACCACGAGCAGAACTGCTCAACTTCGACCGTGCGCATGGTCGCCTCGGCGCAGGCCAACCTGTTCGCCAGCGCCGCCGCGGGCGTGTGCGCGCTGTGGGGGCCGCTGCACGGGGGCGCCAACCAGGCCGTCATCGAGATGCTCACCGATATTCACAACTCGGGCGACAACGGCTCGCGCTTCATCGCGGCGGCCAAGGAAAAGGGCAGCGGCAAGAAGCTGATGGGCTTCGGCCACCGTGTGTACAAGAACTACGACCCGCGCGCCCGCATCATCAAGAAGGCGTGCGACAGCTTGATTGTGGCGCTCAAGATCGACGATCCGCTGCTCGACATCGCCAAGCACATGGAAGAAGCCGCCCTGTCGGATGCCTATTTCGTCGAGCGCAAGCTGTACCCCAACGTGGACTTCTACAGCGGCATCATCATGCGCGCTCTCAACATCCCCACCGAGATGTTCACGGTCGTCTTCGCTATTGGCCGCATGCCGGGCTGGATCGCGCACTTCAAGGAGATCCAGGACGACCCCAAGTCGCGCATCTATCGCCCGCGCCAGATCTACGTGGGCCGGCCGCTCAATCACTACGTGCCCATCGACGAGCGCCGGGTGGGATAAGCCACGCCCTGGCCAGCCCGACAGATTGACCTTGGCCTGCGCAAGTACGGCGAGGTTCTGCGCTTGCAGCAGGATCTCATGTCCGAGCGCCATGCCGGAACGATTCCCGACACGCTCATCCTGGTCGAGCACCCCGACACCATCACGCTCGGGCGCTCGGCCCGGCAGGACAACATCGTCGACGCTGGCGATGTCCCGGTGTTCGCCATCGAACGCGGCGGCGACGTCACCTACCATGGCCCGGGCCAGCTCGTGGCGTACCCGATCTTTCACCTACGCGAAGGGGAACGCGATCTGCACCGCTACTTGCGCGGACTAGAGGAAGTAACCATCCGCACGCTGGTTGATTTCGGCGTCGTGGGAACGCGGCGGCCCGGCCTGACCGGGGTGTGGACTTCTGACGAAACCGCGCCACGCAAGCTGGCCTCCATCGGGGTCGCGGTCCGAAAGTGGGTCACCCTGCACGGACTCGCACTCAACGTGAACACCGATCTCGCCCGCTTTGCCGCCATCCATCCCTGCGGCTTCGACGCCGGCGTGATGACGTCGATGGCGCGCGAACTTGGGCAGCCGACGGACTTCGCCGCCGTGAAGAGCGCACTGACCAAACACATAGCGGCTGTGTTCGATCGCGAGTGGGTCTAATGCCGCCGAACTTCCGGCGGCGGTCGACTCTCCGCGATGAATAGGGCAGTATCCTAATCCGTGGACATCGCGGGCAACCGACCATTGCGTTTTCAGTTTTCGCTCGTGGCGCTGGCTTCGGCGATCTTGGCTCTTCTTTGCCCTCGGCCGCTGCGCGCCCAACCGATCATCGACCTGCCCGATGCGAGCCCTTCCTCCGACGCTACGCCGGCAATCGTTGCGACCGCCGCGCCCACCCCCACGCCAACCCCGACGGCATCCGCCACCGGTGATTCCATCACCGCCCAGGTTGGCACGCGCGCCGCCCTGCGCGCGCAGAATCCCAACTCGCGCGACAAGATCAACGACCTCGGTCTGGAAGGCGAAGCCGATGTTGTGTTTTGGGGACAAGTCCATCCGTTCCTGAAGTGGCAAGCTGGCTTCATCGGCGCCTTCGGCCCCCAGACCACGGCGACCAGTGCGAGGTTGCTCGATCTGGTCGCCAAGCTGGAATTTGCCGAGTCCTTCAGACTGTGGCTCGGCCGCATGCCCATCCCTTCCGATCGCGCCAGCCTCAGCACGGTGTGGGCCATCGCGCCCTGGACCCTGCCGGGCACGTACAGCGTCTTGGCCCCCTTCGCGACCGGAACGACGCAACGACCGGCACCCGGACCACGACGGGGCGCGGACGGCCGCGGCGACGGCGCCACACTGTGGGGGCAAATAGCCGGTGGCACATTCAAATACTACCTGGGCGTCTTTGGCCTCGACCAACCAACCACGAGCCCGCTCTATTCCGCACGGCTGGCCGTGAGCCTGCTTGGCACCGAGCCTGGCTTCCGTTCGAGCAGCGGCTATTTCGGCAGCAGGGACGTCCTGACGCTTGGAGTGGGCCTCCAGCACCGCGCCGGCGACTCGCTGCCACCTTCGGGTGACACAACAAGACCAGCAAGCGATTTCGATGAACTCAATGCCGACCTCCTTTTCGAAAAGGGCAGCAGCACGGCGGGTGTCCTGGATCTGGAATGCTCATTCGCCAAGCTGTGGGGCGACAATGAACTCGCGAACTACCAGTTCTTCGCCCTGGTCAGCTACCTGATGCCCATCGAGATCGGCATTGGCAAATTGCAGCCCCTCGTGCGCGCCCAACACGCGGGCAAGGGCAATGCGCCTGACGCCGGAGACTTCACCAGCGTAGACGCCCAGCTCGGCTACATCATCGACGGCTTCCACACCCGTCTGCTCGGCGTCTATCAGTATTCCAAGGTGCAAGGCCAGACCGAGAACGCGATCCTTCTCGGCGTGCAACTGCTGTCGCACACGAAGTAGGAACGGCGACAGGCCCGCACCAGATCCGCGTCACCCAGCGCGGAATTGGAAGTCGCGCTGGCGAACGACTTTCTCCTCTTCCAGGTCGACGAGAAATGCAGTGCCCTCGCCCACCATGCCATTGAATGACCGGAGGTACCAGACGTCCACGCCCCAACGGCCGTGACCGCTTTCACTCGGCGGACACCACTCGGCCGCCTCTAGATCGCCTAGCCCCGGGGGCCGGGCGCGCGTTTCGCTGGCCACCTCTTTGAAATGGTGGGAAGCGCGAGCGATTTGTTCGGCCTTGCGCGCGGCCTTGGCGTCGATTTCGCGCCGCCACTCGCTGACCAGGCGAAACGGCTTGAGCTCGCCACCGACCGGACCCTCCGCCTCGTAGACCTCGTCGGCCGCCAGTCCCGCGAAGTCCGATACGTCGAATTCCGGGAAGAGATCTTCTCTCTCGATTTGCGCGGTCCGATCCGCAAACGAGAGTTCGCCAATGGCCTTTCCATGCGACGAATAGAAGGCATAGAGGCGCAAGATGTAGTCGCGCGAAGGGATGCGGTGATCCCAATCGAGCACCCACATCGCGGCCTTGTAGGCCTTGCCTTTGAACGGGAGAAACACGGGAAGTGCCGAAGCGATCTTCTCGATGGTGGCGAGATCCGTGAATAGATCCTGTGTTGCGACGCGCGGGTGGAACTTGACTCCGCGTTTTAGCTCTTCCCGAAGGTCCAACTCGGCCATGACAGCCGCTTAGGTTAGCCGGGATTGCCCTTCCGCGCACAATTCTTAGTCGGACAGACTCGTTTCATAGTCCGCCCTTGACGCGGCGGATGTCGGCGCCGATACCGCGCAGCTTGCGTTCCAGGTGATCGTAGCCACGGTCGAGGTGGTAGACGCGCAGAACCTCGGTGGTTCCCTCGGCAACCAGTCCCGCCAGCACCAGACAAGCCGAGGCACGCAAGTCGGTAGCCATGACTTTGGCGCCCTTGAGCTTGACCGGACCGCGCACCACGGCGAGGTGTCCGTCGATCACGATGTCCGCGCCCATACGCATCAGCTCGGGCACGTGCATGAAGCGATTCTCGAAGATGTTCTCCGAGAGCACCGACTGCCCCTTGGCCCGCGACATCAGCACCATGAACTGCGCCTGCATATCGGTGGGAAACCCAGGATGCGGCCGCGTGGCGATGTCGGTGGGTTTGAAATCGCCGCGCCCGACCACGCGCACGCCGCCTTCTTCGATGCTGACCTCGACGCCGGCCGAGCGCAGCTTGGCGATGACCGCGTCCAGGTGCTCGGGCATGCAGTCGCGAATCAGCACGTTTCCGCGCGTGATAGCTGCCGCCACCATCAAGGTGCCAGCCTCGATACGATCGGGGATGATGGCGTGGTCGATGGGGTGCAGTTCGTCCACGCCCTCGACGGTAATCAGCGACGTGCCGGCGCCGCGGATGTGCGCGCCCATCTTGTTGAGCACGCGCGCCAGCTCTTCCACCTCGGGTTCGCAAGTCGCGTTTTCGAGAGTGGTGCTGCCCTTGGCCAGCGCGGCGGCCATCATGAGATTTTCGGTGCCGGTCACCGTCACCACGTCGAACACGATGGTGGCGCCGCGCAGGCGACGGGCCCGGGCCGTCACAAGGCCGTGTTCCAGCTCGATGCGCGCGCCCATGGCGGCCAGTCCCTTGAGGTGCTGGTCGATGGGGCGTGCGCCAATGGCGCATCCACCGGGCAACGACACGCACGCGCGGCCATAGCGGCCGACCAACGGCCCGAGCACGAGCGCTGAAGCGCGCATGGTCTTGACCAGTTCGTAGGGCGCCTCGAAGTGGTTGACGTGCGTGCTGTCGACGACGGTGGTGCCGTCGCCTTTGACCTGGGCGCCAAGCTGACCGAGCAGCTTGCGCATGGTCACGACGTCACCGAGACCGGGAACGTTGCGATAAGTCGACCGCCCGCTGGCCAGCAGCGACGAGGCGAGAATAGGCAGCGCGGCGTTCTTCGCGCCCGAGACACACACCTCGCCGTGCAGTCGTTTGCCGCCCTTGATGACGATTTTGTACATAGATCGCTGAGAAGGCAGAGGCCGGAGACGAGAACACGGAGGCGGGAACGGAAAGAGAGCGGATCCTAAATCCGCCCTCCTCGCTCCGTGCTCTCTCCGTTTCTAGGCTGCGGGAGCGGCGCCTTCGGTGGCGCCCTTCTTATGCTCGGCGCACACCCCACCAGCGACGACGGGCTTGCGGCAGCCTTCCTTGCTGCAGGTGTTGTAGCGATGCTTCTTGCCAATCTTGCCGCGCCGCCAATTCATGTAGTGCTTGCGGCAGTAGCCTTTGGCCCGCACGGGCTGCTTGCACTTCTCAACGCAGCACTTTTCACCGGCCTCGGCGGCGGGCGTAGTCTCGGCGGGCGAGCTCTTGGCGGGCTTGGTCTTGGCGGGCGCTTTTTCATCGGCCATAGGTTCAGAATCCTTTCGATTTCGGGTCACCGGCTCGGGCACCCGAGAATGGATAGCTCGGACGCCAGAGTCAAGATGAACGTCGCGATGGGAGCCTAGGAAGGGTTTCCAAAGGCTAATGCGTACGCACAGCTGAAAAATGCGGCATACTATTCTGTCCGGCGAAGTTCGATGAATGGCTTCTGACGAGGAGGCGCGAAATGAAAAAGCTAGGTGGCTTTGCTCCCTTCGGTACGAGCGCGATCCTTTGTGCCGGCTTGTTGCTGGCCGCGTGCAACAACGTCTCATCGGGCGGGCTCTCGTCGCACCAGGATGGCGGCCGTGCAGACAGCGCGGGTGGAAGCTCTGCCTCTACCGGCAGCGGCGGTTCCAAAGGCAGCGGCGGTTTCCTCGGGAATGGTGGCGCAAGCGGCAGCGGCGGCGGGATAGCAAGCGGCGGGAACACGGGTAACGGTGGTGTGACTGGAAACGGCGGTGTGCTCGCCAGCGGCGGAAACACGGCCAGCGGCGGTAGAATTGGCAGCGGCGGCGTGCCGAGCAGCGGCGGAAACACGCCCAGCGGCGGCGCACTCGTTGGCGGTGGAAACTCGGGCAGCGGCGGCAGGATCGGCAGCGGCGGCGCTCCCGGCAGCGGCGGCGCACTCGTTGGCGGCGAAAACTCGGCCAGCGGCGGTAGAATTGGCAGCGGCGGCGCCTCAGGCAGCGGTGGCATCCAGGGGACCGGCGGCACGACAACGCGCGATGCCGCCCAGGACGGCAATCTTGAGTGCGGTACCAGAACCTGCGGTGCCGGCGAATACTGTTGTAGCGCCTCCTGCGGCCTGTGCGTGCCCATGGGAGCGATGTGTGTCGCCATCGCCTGCCTCCCCGACGGTGGATTCGGTATCGACGCCGGCGCCTGCAGAGCCGTACCAACCGCCGATACCCTCTACTGCGGAGGAACTTCCCCGCCGCACGCCTATCTCTGCGTTCTCTCCACCCTGCCCGCGCCTTGTGTCTTGCGCAACGCAGGCAACGTCACCGACACCTACTGCTGCCCGTAGCCGGGCACGCTCCGGCGCATAGGGGGCAGAATACGCTCGGCAATCGATCGCGCCTCGGGATCGTAGGGATCGATCGCGAGCGCTCGTCGCAGCCATTCCCCCGCTGTGCCTGGCTGGCCACCGGCGGACGCGATCTGGGCGAGCAGGGCCAGGCTGCGCACGTCGCGCGGATCTTGCAAAAGCAGGATGCGAGCCAGCGCCTCGGCGGCCCGAAGCTTCCCGGCGACAAAGTGCGCGCGCGCACGAAGCTGCGCGGCCGACCGAGAATCCAGACTGGCCAGCACGTATTCGGCCTGGCGGGACTGCCCGAGCACAACGAGCAAGCGCGCCAGGTGAAAACGCGCGGCCTCGTAAAGCTCCCTGTGGCCGCCGAACCGCGCGGCAAGTTCATCCAGAATGGCGTCGACCGTTGCACGCTCGCCGAGCGCCACGCCGGATCCCTCGCGCAGAAAAAGCACCTCATAGCCATCGGTATAAGCCAGTCGCCAAGCTGTGGAACTGGCGAGATGCCAGATGAGACCAAGATAGCGATCGGGGTAGGCCGTGGTTAGCACGACGGCGCCAAAGTCCTCCCGGGCATCGAGGGCGTCGAAGCGCGCGGGATCGTCGAAGAGCGCGAGGTAGTCGGAATACTCCTCCGCGGTATGGAGCACGAGGCGCGTGTCGATGTAGGGCCGCAGGGACGGAACCGCGAAGCTAAGGTACCCACCATGTTGATCGGCGGCGAACACCGGCCCCGCCACGCCCATGCCGGCCAGCCGGCGAGCCGACTCGACGGGAAAATGGAACGGGGTCGGACTGCCCGGGGCAGGCTCGCGGAATTGCACGAGGCCGGCTAGCGCCAGTTCGCCAGCTAGAAACGCCGCCAGCACCGCGGTCCCGCCGTACAGACGGAGCCGGGCCGCGATCCGTCTGGCCTGCAGCTGCAGGCCAGGCGCGAGGGCAATCGCGGCAAGAGGCGCAGCCACCCAGTAGAAGAGAGGCAGATTCCGGTTGGCCATCAGGGCCAGCCCGAGAAAGGCGGCAAGCGCGAGCAGGTGCGCCGGGTGGAAGCGCGGACGGACAAGAGCGATGGCGGCGGCAAGGAGCGCAAGGATCCATTTGAAATGCCAGACCAGTTCGGGCGCCGTTCTCTCCAGGACGAAGGGAGGAATGTTCTCCGCCACCTCGCTGCTGAAGATGTTGCCGCGGACCTGCGTGATGCGCCCGAGCAGACGCAAAGGAAGCACCACCGCATCCAGGCCGTAGGGCGTGACGAACGAGGCCAGCACGCACAGACCAAACACGATCGCGAGGGGACGGACCGAGGACGCCTTCTCGCTGGCGAATGGCCAGTGGCGAATCGGGTGCGCCCCGAGCCAGGCTGCGGCGAGGTACATGGCCACCAGCAGGGGACCGAGCGGGGCTAGTCCCTGGCAGTTGCACCAGACCACCTGCGCAAGCGGCAAAACGACCCACGTCCATCGAGCACGCTCGGCTTGCGTGCGTAGCCGTTCCAAGGCGAAGAGGAAAACCGCAAGAAGAACCAACGTGACGATAATCGGACGCAGCGGCACGAGATGGCGATCGAGGATGAGTCCGCCCAAGACCGCGACCGAGGATACGTTCCGGGCAAGGGCGCCTTCGGAACGCTCCGCCACGTGGACGAGGAGGGTCGCGCCTCCAGCAACGAGCGCCGCCTTGGCGATGGCCAGCCCAGTGAAACCTGAGAGCATGTAGAGGGCGTAGGCGCCAAGCTGGAACAGCCAGTGCACGTCTACCCAAGGCCGGCCCGCCGCGCTCAGCGTGAAGGGATCGAAGCGCAACAGTGCGCGCTGATGTACGATTTCGCGCCCGGCCGCCACGTGCCAGTAGATATCTCCGTCGGAGATCGGGCCTAGCGAAACCACGAAGGCCCCTACGGCCACCGCCAAGAACAGCAACAGCCTTGCCGCGAGCTGCCGGCCGGCCGTCGCCGACTGGCTGGAATTGGCGGCGGCCGGACTGGCGGACATTCAACAGACCTGCGGGCAATAGACCTGCGCGAGCGAACCCGAGACTACTTCCAGGGGAACCAGTTGTTGGACTGCATCAGCGAGATCACACGCCCCGCCCAGTCTTCGTGGCCCTGCAGATCGAAGTGGTGGTTGTCCTGCATTTCGATGCCGTCGGTGGGAACCAGCACCAGATTCGAAATCAAGCCCGGAAGCTGCTTGATGAGCGGCACCATGACGGTACCATATGCGCCCGTAATGGCGTACTGGCCCGTCGCGTTCTGCTCGTAGTCGCAGAACAGAACCGGGAGATTGGGCTCACCAAGGTCGGAACGAATGTCGGAAACCAGCTGCGTTACGCGGGATGGGAAGCCGGGGACCAAATTGGACGCCAGGTGTTCGCCGTCAGTGACCCCCAGCATGATGACGATTGCCCCAAAGGTGACGTTGCCCTTGAGCTGGCCTGCCCAGCCCATGAAGATCGGGTAGTAGGACCCAGACTTCTGGTAGTCCACGGTGGTCGCCGAGCCCTGGCCGTAGCCGACCGAGATGAACTGGACATCGCTGGTGGTTGCGACCGCGCCCCGGGCAGAATGCAATATTGCCATGCCCGGCCCCGCAGAGGTGTATCCGGCCTGTGGCGCCGTCGGTTCCTTGGCCAGGGTGAAGCTGCCCTTGTAGCTCCAGAGTCCGTCCTCGGTGTTGAAGAAATAGGAAGTCAGGCTGGTCGGCGTGGTGGCTGCCCCGCGCATGTTCGAATGGCCGAAGTGGATGAAAACGACGGCCTTCTCCTTGGGCACGAACTTGCCGTTGATGGTCACGCCCGCGCCGCTCGCGCCTCCGCTGCCACTGCTTCCGCCCGCGCTGGCCCCACCCGTTGCCGCGGATTTGCCGCCAGTGCCGCTCGCGCCGCCCGCAGAGGTTTGTCCGCCGCTGCCTGCCGTTCGACCACCACTTCCCGTGGTCTGCCCGCCACTGCCTACCGTCTGCCCACCGCTGCCTACCGTCTGCCCACCGCTGCCTACCGTCTGCCCGCCGCTGCCTGTCGTTTGCCCGCCGTTGCCCGTCGTTCGACCACCACTTCCCGTTGTCTGTCCGCCGCCGCTGCCTGTCGTCTGCCCACCGCTGCCTGTCGTCTGCCCGCCGCTGCTTGCCGTCTGCCCGCCGCTGCTTGCCGTCTGCCAGCCGCTGCCTGTCGTCTGCCCGCCGCTGCCTGTCGTCTGCCCGCCAGTTGCTTGGCCAATTGACCCGGCCCGGCCGCCCAATCCGCCAGACTGGACGCCGCCCGTGGGGTGCGCCTGCAGCCCGCAAGCAGCAAGCACCAGGATCGTGGCCAGCCCAAGGCGGATAGCGCCAACATGCGCGAGCCGCCAATTGAAGCCTTGCTGGGGAGCAACGGGGTCAGTCATTTCTTCCTTTCTAAGTGTGCATTCAGCTGCCGGGAAGAACATCCTCGAAAGTTGTGTGGCTCCCTCAGCCACGAATTGTTCAAAAAAAATCCCCGGGCTGATCAAAACGGCGACGCCGCAACCCCCAACGAAACCGTCCAGGGCAGAAGCCGCCAGGGGGATCGTGGCTGTCCATTCTCGTCTTGCTTGATGCCGTCGTACCCGTACGGAACGGACGCAGCCACGAGCAAGGCGATCCAGTCCGTGGACCACTCGATTGAAAGATTCGCAGCCATGCTGAAAAGTGGCGTCGTTTGGATCGCGTCCTGATCCCTGTCGTGACCCGTGAATCCGGTCACGGAAAGTCCCAAAGCTGGCACGAGTGGTCCTAGAAAATAGCCTGCGTATCCATAGGCGGTGCCACTTGGCGCGCGATAGTTGTGGATTTTGTTTGTTCCGCCACGCCACGCCCCAGCGCCCCCGAGAACGACTAACCCCCACACCTGGTCCAGGGTTTGATCCAGGATGAGCGAAGCCGTCGGCTCCCCGAATCCGATCTGCTGGCTCTGATTGATGGGCGTTCCTTCAGCGGTGAAGCGCGCGTCGTAGACCCCGGTGGGAATTCCGACAATGCCCGTCAGCAACAAGGAGTTGATTCGCCCAAGCTTGCGCGTGGCAAGGAGATTGATGTCGCCAAGGCCGCTGTTGCTGTAGTCGACGGCAGGAACACCAGAGCCCCCCACGTGAGTCGGATCCACGAGGTACTTGTAGACGAACGGAAGGTTGACCCCGACGTTCCACTTCTCGCCGATGTCGGCCGAGATCAGCGTGTTGAAGAAGAAATTGTACTCAGGATAACCAGGGGTGCCGAGCTTCGTGTAGGTGACCTGTTCTTGCACATTGAACAAACCCCCGGTCACGTTCCGGCCGATCCATTTGAGCCCCACGCTGGAACCCCCGCCCGAACCTGCGCCACAGCCGCCCACATTCTGCCAGCTCGCCACGAGACCGGTCGGCTCATCGACACGCACCACGAGGGCAGGATCCGGCACCTCCGGGAAGCCGGACTCGCGCGAAGCGGCCAATTGCGCGCTCGAATTCCCAGCGGCGCCAGACCCTTCAAGCCACTGCGAAACCCGCGAGGCTTCCCACCACCGCAAAACGGCTGGGGAAAACGCGACCAAGAAGAAGGCAAGGGCAACGAAGGTGGAGAACCGTGAGTGCTTCATTCGAGGCCGCCGAGCAAGTGTGTTTGACTCTTGCCGAATGCGACACTAGCACGAAGATTGCCGGGCTCGGCAACGGAATTGCCCGATTGGCGAACAGCGGCCACCCATTACGCGATTCTGAATGATGGCGGGCGGCGTCGGCCAACCTCGAATGTCGCGCTGAGATTCAAGCCTCTTGCCGCGCGACCCGATGACTATGGTATGGGCCAGGGAGGCCCAAGTGATGGCCGACGTGGAAAAGCGACGCGAGAACCCACCCAAACCAGCCAAGATCGACCGGGACGAGTATGAGGATACCAAAGCGCAGTTGCAGATTGAACTCCTCAAAATGCAGAACTGGGTCCGGGCCACGGGCGAGCGCATTGTCATTCTTTTCGAAGGACGCGATGCCGCTGGAAAGGGCGGCACCATCAAGCGTTTCATGGAACACCTGAACCCGCGTGGTGCCACGGTGGTGGCGCTGGAGAAGCCGTCTGAGCAAGAGCGCGGCCAGTGGTATTTCCAGCGCTATGTTAGCTGGCTGCCCACGGCCGGCCAGATCGTGCTCTTCGATCGATCCTGGTACAACCGCGCAGGCGTGGAACGGGTGATGGGTTTCTGCACACCCAAGGAGCACCTCGAGTTTCTGCGCCAGACGCCGGTGCTCGAGCGGATGCTCGTGAACAGCGGCCTGCGCCTGTTCAAGTTCTGGTTTTCCGTGTCGCGCGAGGAACAGGCGCGTCGGTTCAAGGAGCGGCAGACCGATCCGCTCAAACAATGGAAGCTGAGCCCCATCGACCTCGCCTCTTTCGGCAAGTGGGAGGAATACACGCGCGCCAAGGAAGAGATGTTCTTCCACACGGACACGGCCGACGCGCCGTGGACGGTCATCAAGTCGGACAACAAGAGAGTTGCACGCCTCAATTGCATGCGCTTCGTGCTCGATCAGATGCCCTACGAAGGTAAGGACGAGCGGGTGGTGGGCAGGCCGGATCCCGCGATCGTGGGCAGCGCGCGCGTCGTGTTCGAGCGCGGCGAACGCATTCTCGAAAAGACCGAACTCGAAAAGAACGAGATCGACGAGAAAGCGGCCTGACGTAACCGCACTAAGCCGATTAGCGAAGGCCGTTCACGACGTTGACCGCCTTGGACGTCACCGTGTCCGTGGCTGAGGTCAACCCCGGGCTGCTGGCGGTCAACGTGATATCTCCGGCGGTCATTTGTGAACGAATGAAGACACGATTGATTCCACCCTCGGTGTAAAGGTAGAGGTTGTTGGTCGAATTGAGCATGGCTTCGTTGACCCCACCGCGCCAGGTTCCCGGCCCGGTCACAGTGAAAGTGATCTTGGGCTCGTTGATAGGTTGATTGTCCGCTGGTTTGGTGGTGGGACCGTAGGTGGGAACCCGCTGTCCCTTCGCGTCCACGACTTCCACGTCATACATAACAAAGTCCGCACCATCGGCCTGCAGACCGTTGGGGCCAACTGTCTTGGTCAGCTTGACGGCGGCCGCCGCCCCAGCTGTCGTCAGCGTGTGCTCGCAAACTTGCGTGCCGCTCGCGTCGTACCCGATGGCCTGGATGGTGCCCGAGGCGAAGGCGACGTTCGCCCAACTGTACTGGTAGCCGCTCGTCGCTTTGGTCACCTTCCCTTGTGACTTGCCGTTGACCAGCAGGTCCACCGACGAGACGTTGTTGGCCGCCACGTACATGGTCTTGGTCGTTCCCGCCGGATAGGTCCAGTGCCCGATGATGTGAATGTCCGGTTTGGTGTTTCCGGCCACGCGGAAGGTGTAGTAGGCCTCCTTGGGGATACGGTTGACATCGACCTTGCCGCTCACACGACACACGCAGCTACTCTGTTCGCGCCCGTCCGCATCGGCGTCCGAAAAGTAGATCGAGCCGTAGCCCGAGTATTTGGAACTGCCCGCAGAAGTATTTCGAATGGTATCGGTTATCAACCAGGTATTGAGCCGGGAAATCTGCCCTGTAGCGAAGCTTTCCGCTGTCTCATTGTAGGTGTCGGTGGCCCCAGGGATGAAGCCGCCCACGTGCGGGGGCGAGTAGGCGTCCCAGATCCCTCGCATCGCTTCGTCGCGGTAATCTTCTTCTTCAAGCATGGGCCCCTTGTCCCGGTAGGTGTCTTGGTACCCGGAGCTGCCAAGCATCGTGCCGAACCAGTCGGAATAGGGTATCCCTCCTGCGTCGGCCAGGCTGCGGTCGCCCACGCCGCGGCCGCCATTTGGATCCCAAGTGTTCCTGAGAGTCTGCAAGGCCTGCATCTGGGCTGCGGAAACTGGACTGTTGCCCGCCTCATAAAAGAAAGCGCTCGGATTGTTCCGCACGTAGATCATGGCGGATTGCATGACCCCCATCCTCGCCGTCCACTGGGCATCCGTCGGATTGGACACCTCCTTGTCGCCAGCCGGCACGATACTGATCACGCCGTATCGGTCAAAGGACTGAAGGTCGACCTTCTGCGGGGTCACGTGCATCCAGCGAATGTAGTTGCTGTTGGCGCTCCTAATCAGATTGGCCGTGTAGTCGTGCATCCAGTCCGGCACGGCTTGGCCTGGCCCGGCCCATTCATTGGTGGACCGCTGGGCGAAACCGAGGAGATAGACAAAGCGACCATTGATATAGACACCGCCCGTGCCTGCGCCACCCTTGAAAGCGGTCTGCCGGAACCCCGTGACCGTGCTACGTGAATTGACCACTGTCCCGCCCACAGTGAGCGTGGTAACGACCGTGTAGAGATTGGGGAAGAGGTCGCTCCATAACTTGGCGCCGGTCAATGGCCCGGTCGCCTTGAGGATCGTTGTGCCAGTCGTGGGCAGTGAAGCGGCGGTTCCCGAGAATGTTGCGAGGGTCGAGCCGTCGGCCGGATCGACCACCTTGACGCCCAAGGTGGCACTCGCCGCGCTCCCGGATTCATTGCTTACTTCGGATTCAACATTGAGGGTCAGATCGCCCGTGTCGCCCTTGGGCGTGTTGTTGGTGATATTGGCGTAGCTCGTGCCGTAGATGTAAATGCCCTGCGTTTTCAGGTTCTGGTAGAGCGGATAGGTTTGATAAATCTTGCCCGGCACGTGCAGCCAGACGTGTCCCACCAAGCCACCGAAGCTCGGGTTGGTGGCGTTCGCGTTCCAGTACTCACCGCCGCCGCTGTTGTCGACGGTAACCGCCAGAACGTTGTCGGTGGTCCCGTCAGCTTTGACATTCGCGGTGATATCGATGCCAGTCGCCGAGACACCGTCGGTGAAGGTTCCGACCGAGGTTCCGTTGATATAGAACGTGGCGGTTTCCCGGATCCGTTCGAACTCGACGATGAACTTGTTGCCAGAGAATGCAGCGGGAACCTTGAAATGTTTCCGGTACCAGGCCGTTCCTTGGTAAAGGCCGTGATCGCCGCCGCTGTGCGAGATATAGCCTCTGAAGGAATCGACGTCGTTGTAGGTGTGCGGTGTGCTGACCGAAGTCCAACCCGTCTCGCTGGCCGTTGTAGCCTGGGCTCCGCTTTGGTCCTGCTTGATGAACATCCAGCCGGGATCCATACTGAAGTCGCCTTCGCCCGGAGCCACGTAGGTTCCGCCAGTGCCAGTGGATGGGATGAACCCGCCAGCGCCACTCGAGTTCGAGCCACCCTGGCCCCCGGCAGAAACGACGCCGCCTGCGCCCGGACCTGTCTGACCGCCGCTGGCCACGCCACCGCTGGCTCGGCCAGCCTGGCCGCCGGCAGTGGCGCCGCCCCCAGGCAGCGTGGTCTGACCACCGCTGGCCACGCCACCAGTGGCACGGCCAGCCTGGCCGCCGGCAAAGTTGCCGCCACTAGGCGGCGTGGTTTGACCGCCAACGCCATTTCCTCCCGAGCCAGGCGTGGTCTGCCCGCCCCCGCCCCCCCCGATACCTCCACTGCTCACGGAGCCACCAGAATTCTGCGTGTCACCGCCGGTACCGCCGGTCGATTTTGGCGAACTTGTTGAACAAGCGGAAGCGACAAGCGTCGCCGAGAGGAAAACGGTCGAAAAGGCGTGTGTGCACTTCATGGAGCCCCCTGTGACCTATAAGGGTGAGCGACTCAGCAAGAAGGGTCATTCTCGCCACGACCACACGTATCAAAACAACTGCGACAGTCCGCCGCATCGGCGTGGATGAAGCCATCATTGTTTGAGCACGCGACGCCGCAACCGCCCAGCCGACTCGGGCGCAAAGAATTGTCAAATGTCCTGCGCCCGCTATAGCGACCAGGTGCCGGCGCCGACATCGAGGTTCCAGGTCGTCTTGTAGGGTTGTGCAGGCCCGCGAGGGATCGCCTCACGGCATGACTTCGATGGTCTTCCGCAGGGTGAGGTCGCGGTCGGCCGACGATCTCCCCGCCATCAGCTCGACCCGGCCGCGCTCCACGGTCCACGCGTGACGGGCCACATTCCAATACGCGAGATCCGCTCCACGAAGCGGTATCTCCACGGTCCGCGTTTTTCCCGGCGGAATCGCGACGCGCTGGAAGCCCTTGAGGGCTTTGGCTGGCCAATCGACCTTGCCGGCGACATGGCGCACGTAGAGCTGGACGACCTCGTCGCCGGCGCGCGCGCCGGTGTTCTTTACGTCGACCCGGACGAGCACCTCCCCGTTGCTGGAGATAGCGGGTTTCGACGTCGTCAGATTCGCGAAGGAAAACTCGGTGTAGCTCAGGCCGTAGCCGAAGGGATACTGCGGCTCTCCCTTGAAGTACGAGTAGGTCCGGCCATGGCGGATGTCGTAGTCCATCATCGGCGGGAGTTGGTCGAGTGACTTCGGCCAGGTCTGAACGAGCTTGCCCCCGGGGTTGAAGTCGCCGAACAGGACGTCGGCCAGCGCATTGCCCTGCTCCTGGCTAGCATGCGCCATGTGCACGATGGTCGTCGCGTGCTCGGCCGCCCAGGGCATTGCGAATGGGAAGTTGGAGATCAGGACGACGATGGTGTTGGGATTGACCGCGTAGAGCCGGCGGACGAAGTCCTCCTGATCGCGCCGCAGGGCGATCTCCTTGCGATCCACGGCCTCCTTACCCTCGCTCGGTGCGGTGACGATTTTCCAGCCGGCGTTCCCTTCTGGATGGTTGCCGACGCACACCACGACCGCGTCCTTGCCGCGCGCCAGCTCGATGGCGGCGTCGCTCATGTCACCGACCCAGTTGATGTCGATGGAATTCGGAGCGAAGAGCGAGGGGTTCGCCACGCGCTCGATGCCATCCCTGGGCGAGATCGCATACGGCGGCGTGCCCGAGTACCAGTCGAGCAAGACCGTGTTCGCGAGCGGTCCGACCACGGCGATGGATTTCGTCTTCGCGCGGTCGAGCGGCAGCAGCTTGGCGGAGTTCTTGAGCAGAACGATGGACTTGCGCGTGACCTCGCGCACGAAGGCGCGCGTCTCGGGTGCGTTCCACGGTTCGGGATCGCCCGTGGAGCCGATGGCGGAGTATGGGACTCGCTCGGGCGGGTCGAGCAGGCCGAGTCGGAGCGATACGCGGAACAGGCCGCGCAAGGCAGCGTCGATGTCGGCTTCGGTGAGCAACCCCTTGCGGAGGGCCTCGGTCACCGGCTCCTTCTGCCGGTCGAGGAAATGATTGATGGCTGCCTTGATGCAAGCGGCGGCAGCGGTCGGCAGATCGGGAAATGCCATGTGGTCGCTCACCAGCATGCGCAAACCGCCGCCGTCGGTACAAATGATGCCGTCGAGGCCCCACTCCCGCATCACGATCTCGCGGAGCATCGGGTGGACATGGGCGGGGGTGCCGTTCACGGCGTTGTAAGCCGCCATGAGGGCGCGCGAGCCGCCCACCCGCACGGCCTGCTCGAACCCCTTGGCGTAGTACTCGCGCCACAGGCGCTCGTCGAAGTTGGAGGATGAGCTGCCGCGACCGTCCTCGTTGCTGTTCGCGAGGAAATGCTTCAGGAGCGCGGCGGTCTTCCAATAGCGAGGATCGTCTCCCTGCAAGCCCCGCGTAAAGGCCGTGGCGAGAGCACCGACTAGAAATGGATCTTCGCCGTAGACCTCTTCGGTGCGGCCCCAGCGCGGATCTCGTGCGATGTCGGCGTTCGGCGCACGCACGATGAGGCCGGCCGTCTTGTACTTCGCGCTCTGGAACAAGTAGCGCGCCTCGTGCGCTTCCTGTGCCGCGACCTTCCTGACGAGGTCGGGATCCCATGTGGCGCCGAGCCCGTACGCCTGGGGGAATTGCGTCGTGGCCGTCGGGTTTCGGCGACCCCAATTGCTCGGCCCTCCCTGCGCCACGCCGTGATAACCCTCGATGTGGGGCGAACCCGCCACCCCAAGGCGCGGCACGGAAGCGCGACCGGCCATGCAGTCGATCTTCTCCTCCAGGGTGAGCCTCGAAATGAGATCGGTGATGCGCGCCTCGGCCGGAAGATCCGGGTTTTGGAAGGGCAGCGTGGCGGGCAGGGGTAGAGCAGCCGCGACAAGCGCAGCGATGGCGGTGACGGGAAGGACAAGCAGCATGGTGGGCTTTCTATCGCCGTTCCGGGACGAGATCGAGGCCGCGGGCCATGGCCGCGGCGGTGTGCTGGATGTAGTCGATCCGGACCACAGGCTGCAGCGGTGTCTGACCGATACCACCCAGCGCCTCATCGGGGCGTGCGAACAAATACATGCCCTCGGGCCGAAACTGTTGGTCGACGAGATAGCGCAGGCTACGCCGTACCGTCTCGAGGATATCGGGCTGGGGCTCACCGCGCAGGACGCTCAGCCGGTAGGTGGCCACATTGGCCTCGGTGCGGCTCCCCGCTGGCGTGTTGTGGGGCAAGAAGAAGGGCGTGATGCCGAAGGCGCCGGCCAGGTCAGCGAGCGGACCACCATCCGGCTCGACTTGCACGCGGCGATTGAGGTGCGCAAAGGCGTAGCAAAAACGCGCGTACGCGTCCTTGTTGACAATCGGAAAGGCGGCCTCTGCGGCGATGCAGGTCCAGTGATCCTCGCCAATAAAGAATTGGCCGAGAAAGTAATCGTAGTTGGCGCCAGTCAAGTAGTCGAGGGCGCGCTCGACGGCGGCGGCCAGGGCCGGGTCGGGCAGGATTTGGTGCAACTTGGCCAAGGCGAGCGCGGCCTCGCCGCTGTAGTAGAGCACCTGGCCGGCGCAGTCGCGGAGGCCCAACTCGGGGGCAAAACCGTGGCAGAAGTCGCCGTTCGGCTTTTGCATGTGGAGCAAGAAGCGCCCGAGCCGTTCCGCCAGGCCGCGAAAGCGCTGGTCGCCGGTCGCGAGTTGGTACTCGACGATCGCCACACTGGCCAGCGCCGCGGATCCCAGATCCGCGTCGTCATTCGATCCGACGCAGGCGAAGGCCGTGGCCTGACAGTCGGACGGCACGGCGTGCGTGGCCAGGTAGTCGATGGCGCTGGTGGCGGCGTCACGGTAGCGGGCGTGGCCGAGCACGCGGTAGGCGAGCGAGAGCAACCACGTAGTGCCGGCGTGGCGAGGCAGACTGTAGTCGTCGGAGATGTGCTCGTGGCGGAATGGCTGGTACATGTATTCGAAGGATCCGTCCCAGCGCAGCTGCCTGACCGCGTAGTCCGCGGCACGTTCGAGCGCGGTGCGGAGGCTCGCCCGGTCAACCGCGGCCACGGGCACGCGGCCTCGGTCCACGGGCAGGGCGCGTGCATGGTCCGGGCTGTCGACAAACGATTGCACGCGGAAGCGGAAGAGGTGCCGGTGCGCGGCGCGCACGTCGGCCGCGGAGCACCCGAGCTCGGTGGCCAGGGCCCGATCGGCGGCCTCGACATCGAGGCCCGAGCGCAGCTCGGCGATGAAAGCAACGGGCTGAGCCGCGGCCAGGAGATCGTGCTGGATGAGGTCGTCGGGGAGCAGATACGCGACGTGGCCCGCGACGGTGACGCCGACGCCGTCACGGCCCGAAGCGAAGGAGTTCGCGAGCGCCAGCGGCACACCCGTGACCACCGGTCCGCGCGCCGTCATGAGGTCGAGGCGCAGCCGCGTCGCCTGACGATCCTCCGCATCGAGGTGGGCGATCGCGGGCGACTCCTGTAGCGCACGGCGGGCTTCCGCCAGCGCCTCACCCACGGTGGCCGCGTCGGAGCGGTGGCGCACGACGAGCTGGCCGCGGAGATAGAGGCTGGCCCACAGTGGCCCGGGCAGCGGCAGCTGGCTGGCAGCTCCGAGCGCGGCCAGCGACGGGGAGCCGGCCGCCGCCGGGATCTCGTCCAGCGGGGCGCGGAGCCAGCGCAGGGCGATGTCGGCCGCGGGCCCGTCGAGAATCGGGAAGATCGGCTGACGGGTCAGGTGGCACCAGGAATAGACCCCCGCATACAGCGCCGCCGGCAGGCCCAGCGCCGCCACTACGAAGATCGCGCCGCGCGCCCTCATCGCCACTCGCGGCGGCGACGCCAGAGGTGGACGAGCTGGAGCGCGGGGACGAGCCCGACCACCTCGATGGCGAGGAGAGCCGCCAGGATGGCGAGTGCCGCGCCCGCCTGGCCGATGCCGTCGTAGATCCCGTGCAGGTAGGCGGCCGAGGCCACCAGCAAGAGGATGAGGGCGAAGGTCGCGGCAACCATGAACGAGGCCGCGATGGTCGCAACGACGAGCCCGAGTCGGCTTTGCACGATCATGCCGACGCCGCCACTGGCGAGCACTGTGCTGGCCGCCAACGCAACCACGGTGAAGGTCGACGACCGGCTGGGGATGACCCAGAGGACGAGAAACGAATAGAGAACGGCCAACCCGAGATCGACGATGCCGAAGGCCGTGCTGGCGGTCCTGCGCTTGCCCATGGACGGTACCGTAGCCGGATCCGCGCGCCGTTGCCAAGCGTGGGCTTGCGCAGTCAGCGTGCCACGCCCTCGGGGCGCGGTCGCGATCCCACAGGACGAGTCAGAATAATGTACGTTTCATATTCGCCATGCCATGGATATAACGTACACTAAAGGCGTGAAGTCGATCCAAGCCACCGCTCTGCGAAGAGAGCTCTTCGAGACGCTCGACCGACTGGCGGCAGAGCACGAGCCCGTCGAGATCGTCCGCTTCAAGCGGCCAGTTGCCGTCCTGGCGCCCGCGCCAAGCCTGCCCGCCGGCAGGCGGAAGCCCCTCATCGACCTCGACGCCATCGCTCACTTTTGCAAAAAACACCAAGTCAAGAGCTTCGCACTATTCGGCTCCATCCTGCGCGACGACTTCGACGAGCACAGCGACGTTGACGTCCTGGTCGACCTCGACGGACGCCATCTGAAATTCCACGAGGAATGCCGCATGCTCGACGAGCTCGATCTCATCTTTGGCCGCAAGGTGGACATGGTCCAAGTCGAGAGCCTGGCCTCGCCCAAGATGAACCGGCACCGGCGAGCTTCCATCACGACGACGGCGAAGGTGGTCTACGATGCGACCTCGTGAGAGTGGCGATGCGGCCTTTCTCGACGACATACGGGAAGCCTGCGCCCTCATCGCCTCGCGCCTACGCAAGAAGCAACTTCCCGACTTCGTGTCGAATACCGAGCTTCAGGACAGCATTGTCCTGCGACTCATCGTCATCGGCGAAGCCTGCAAGAACCTCTCGGAGATCGCTCGGAAGCGCTATCCAGACGTCCAGTGGAAGGACATGGCCAGGCTGCGGGATCTGGCCGTGCACCACTACTGGAAGATAGACGCCCTCAAGGTCTGGGAGATCGCCCAAGAGAACATGCCCTTCCTGCTCTCGCGGCTCACGAAGCGGTAGACCATTTTGGATCGTAAGTCTGCGAAAAGATTGTAGCGGGGCCAAGATTTGAACTTGGGACCTTCGGGTTATGAGCCCGACGAGCTACCAGGCTGCTCCACCCCGCATCACTTGAGCGAGGCAAGAAGGTGCAGCATCAGGGCCGCCCCGTCAAGTACCATCGCGTGAAAAGCTAAAGCGCGACGCGAAGTCCCACACCCAGATCGAAAAGCGAGGGAGCACGGATGATGGGAATGGTCGGAGGACAGGGAAGCTCGCTGCTCTTGAAGCCCAAGCGAAATTCGCCGTTTTGCTGACCCCAGTGGACGGCCCCGTAGGCTTCGAAGCGCACGTGGGTGAGGACGGTCAGCGAGTAGTCGAGCCGGGTGATGCCAGACCGGTCTGACAGATTGGCCAGGTTGGAAAGGGTGAAGGTCGTGTTGTCCCAGGAATAGGGTGCAGGAGCGGTGGCGAACACGCCCAGGTAGTGCCGCCCAAGGTAAAAGAAAGTGGCGGGATTCGCCAAGGTCTGGGGCGGAAAGAGCAGCCCGAGATAGTCCTTCACATTCGAGTAGCCAAGGCCGTTGTAGAAGTACTCGCTGCCCACGGTGAAGGTGTCCTTGTCCGCGTACTGACGCGTGTAAGAGACGCCCCCGGTTGCCTGTGGCTTCCAACCCGAGCCGCGAGTAACGGAGTAGTACTGGGAAAACGGATTCCCCGAGGACGAGCTGGTCGTCTGGGAGCAGTCTATCTGCGATGAGCTCCCTTGGTAGTGGACGAAGTCGACGTCCCCCGCGTTGCGTAGGGCGGCCTCCGCGTAAAAATCGAGATCCCAGACGCCAAAGGAGAAGTCGCCTGCGAACTTGGCCTTGCTGTTTTGCCTGCCAAAAACGCCAAGCCCGCCTTCGAAGGTCCCGAGCACGATTTCAGCGCGTGCCGCGGCGGCAATCTTGCCCGTGGTCTGGGTTGCGTCGACGTTCTCGGGTAAGGCATAGGCGTAGAAATTCCACCCGCGCTCTTCCCATGGCACGTGCAGCTTCAGCATGGTGGTGCCAGTGCGTGCATCGAAGGGCAGCAGGGGATTGCGCGCTTGCATGTGCAAGTAGTCGGTCGGCGCCCAGAACCGCGCGGTTCCCCAGCGAACGTGCTGCTTGCCCGCGGTCACGAATACCGTGTGCAGCAGGTCGAAACGCAGCCACATCTGGTCGAGCAGAACACTCGGCCCACGGGTTTGCTGGCCAAAGAGGGATGCGCTCGTAGAGTCGCTCCCTTGCACCGACCCCGCCGACACGTTGCTCGCTGGGGACGACGTCGTTCCGTTCGGCGGGAGCGTGGGATCGTAGAGCATGCGCCCAAGCGCAAAGGCGCGCACGCGATCGTTCGGGCGAGCATCCATGAAGACATCCAGGAGCGCAGGGGCAGACAGTCCCCAGTTCTGCGGATACTGGCCTTGTCCACCGGTGCTCATCACGCGCCAATAGACCTGCCCGCCGATCTTTAGCGGATCTTCGGGCGCGACGTCTGCGGAGAAGCGCGTGGCCGCCTTCGGATCTCCAAGATTCAGATCATCTCGCGCATCCGCCCCAACGCTGGTCCCCGTCCCGGTTCCAGTATCCGTGGCCGTCGCCGTCGCCGTGACCGTGGTCGTGGCCGTGGTCGTGGCCGTGGCCGTGGCCGTTCCGGTGTCCATCTCCACCTTCCCCACCCCCCCGAATATTTCGTCCTCCGACGGCTGCCCCTGCGCCTCCGCACCGCTCGCAACCAAGAGCGCTCCACACAGCACCCCGAGCGTGCCCCTCATCGGCTCTTGCTCTCCAGCCACGCTTTCGTGAACAGGTTCGCCTCAAGCGGTTTCATGTCGACGCTTTTGACGACAATCAGGGTCTGATTCGCCTTCTCCACCTCGTCGAGAAAGCGCATTTCTTCCGGATACCACACATCCATCTTGCGGGACTCGCTGTAGACCTTCTTCCACTTGGGGTAATACGACGTGCGCAGCAGGCGCCCGGACAGGGCGAACTCCTGGCGTTTGAGCACGTTCTTGCTTTCCTTGTCGACCCACAACTTGATGACCGGAAACGCCAGGTCGATCTCCGGCTTTCCCTTCAAGGTCATGACCTGCGCGGTGTACGCGCCCAGCTTGGCCTCGCCGTTGTCCTCGGGATCGTATTCTTGGGCCAGGCGCGATTCGTCGAAGTCCGAACGGCGCGAATTGGTGCCGCCGATGCGCTCGCGCTCGGTCCGACGCTCCCACTTGCCCACCGACGGATCGTAAAACCACAGATTCTTGTCGATGCGCAAATAGCCCTGACCTTGCGAGGCCTTGGGCTTGGTGAACAGAATAATGAATTTCTGATCCTCACTGCGCCGGAAAACCAGCGCCTCGTAGGCGACGTCGACCTTGCCCTTCTCTTTTTGCTCCATGTAAATGAGCGAGTGCCAGTCGCCCTGATTGCGCTGCCGGTCGTCGACGGCTTTCAGAAGATCGACCATTTCTTGTTTGTTCGCCGCGTGCGCCGCTTTGGGCACGACAAACAAGGACAAAAGCGTTACGGCCAGGTAGCAGATACGACGGCTCGACATGGATAGCTCCTTCTTATTCCAAACTAACCGAAGTGGGACATCGCCGACACCGGCGGCAAGCGCGCCGCCCGGTAGGCAGGATAGAGAGCGGCCAAGGTGGTGATCAGCGTGATGGTGAAAGCCGACTTGGCCAGGGCCGCGGCATGAATGGCAAGGTGAAGACGATCGGACATGAGGAAAAGCTGGACCGACAGAGGGACGCCAATCTTGGCCCGATTGATCGCCAAGGCGACCAGACTTCCGCCGAGCGCGCCCGCGAAAGTCCCGAGAACGCCCATCTGGAAGGACTCGAACAAGAACATGCGCAAGACTCCCCATCGCTGCATGCCGATGGCGCGCAAGGTGCCGATTTCCCGAGTGCGCTCGCGGATGGCGATCCACATGGTGTTCATGATTCCGGTCACCACGATGGCCAGCAGGATGATGAGCAGGACGACTCTTAGCCCGTCCACAATCATGAGAGTCTTCGTGAGGAATGAAGACTCGTCCTCCCAGGTCGTCACATCCAGCTTCTGCCCCGTCCAGTCCTCGCGGTTGACGGTCTGAAATTTCATCCAGAAGGGATTCGCGTCCGGATCCATCACGCGGTAGCCGGATTCTTCGAGGGTTTTGCGCAGGCGCGCGGCAATGTCGTTCACGTTGGAGACGAACTTCGGTTTCAGGTACAGCTGGATGACCCCCGTGGTATCCGGGCGCAACTGATAGAGGGCGCGCGTGGTCTCGACGGGCACGATGGTGCTGAACTTGCTCATGATGCCCATGTCCTTGGCGATGGCGACGATGCGGCAGTCCACGGTGTTGGCGGCCCCGCGGTTGGTCTGCGCGGAGAGCGTGACGGCATCGCCCACCTTGACTTTGAGCCGCTCGACCTGCGATTCGAACAGCATCATCGTGTTGGGCTCTGCCAAGTCTTCGATGCGTCCGCTCACGACGCTGATCACGCGCTTGAAGTCAGACTCGCTCTTGATATCGATCCCCGTCACGCCCGCTTGAACCGAGCCCGAGTCCGAAATGATCTTGGCCCAGCCGCGACCGCGGTGGGTCCAATACTGCATTTCAGGGACATTCTGTTCCACCACCTTGACCACTTTGGCGAAGTCGGTCACCACCGGCCCGCACTGACTCGATGTCACCTTGAAGAAGCCACCCACGTTGACGTGGCCGCTCGACAAGGTGGTCGCGGTCCGGATCATGGTCTCGCTGATGCCGGTCGAAAGCGCGTTGAGCAAGACCATAAGGCCGGTCACGCCGGCAATGGCCGCCATCAAGAAGAAGGTGCGCCGGCGATGTTGGAACAGACTGCGCAAGGCAATTGTAAAATCCAGAATGAGGTTTGTCATGATGGTTACTCGTCGGACTGCATGGCCTGGCGCGGGCTGACCCGCATGGCCAGGAACCCTGGATAGAGGCTGGAGGCGCCACTCACGAGCAGCACGATGGTCAGCGCGATGGCGACGTTGATCGGGGACAGGCCTGGGTGAAGGCGAGGTCCCGAGAAGAGGAAGTAGAGGGTGTCGCCCGAGGCCGGGAGGCCGACGAATCGCATGATGGCCACCACGCCGACGCCGAGCGCAGAGCCGATGCCGCCAAACAGCGCTCCGACCGCGAGCGTTTCAACCACCAGCATGCCGAGCAAGAAGCGGCGTTGTGCCCCCACGGCGCGCAAAGTGCCGAACTCGGCGATACGTTCGAGCGTGGCCATGACCAGCGCGTTGTTGATGATGACGAGAGCCACCGCGAAGATGATGAGCACCGAGATGTAGAGCACGGCGCGAATCATGGTGACGAATTGACCAACCAGGCCGGACGCCTTCTGCCAATCGATGGCCCTCAAGGTAAAACCGGACTTGGTACCGGCGGCTTCGATGTCCTTCATGGTTTGACGGATCAGCCGCGGATTCTTCACGATGACCGCGGCGTTGAGCACCACGCCCTGGCCAAGCTGAGCCGGATCGTAGGTCTCGTCCTCCAGCTTCACGCGCTTGCCCCTGCCACCGAGCCCACGCAAGATCGCATCGGCGTCGCTGGTTGCCGTCGCCGCCTTCTCGGGCTGCGCGGCCTCGGCTGGCCGGGCGCCAAACAGTTCCGCTTCGGCGCTGTCGCGATCAATGTCCTTGAAACCGGCCACGGCCTTGAGCGCCTGAATCTCGCGCTCGCGCTCGGGCGTAGAGAACCCATAGAGCTCGCGGAACGACACCAGATCCATCAGGTTGAGCACGCCGGCCATGGGCGAATCCTCAAGCCCCTCGAAGGCAAAGGTGCCGTAGACGCGGACGTTCACCGACTGCACATAGCCGCTCCTGGTGAAAGCCTTGATGGTGAGGGTGTCGCCCACGCGGACGCGGTAGAGGGTGAGCGACGGCGCCAGCTCGTCGTAGAAGAACTTGTAACGTTCCATGATGTTGCCGTCGTCGACGCGAAAGAATTCCGCGAGCAGCTTGCTCACGTCGTCTTCGTGGCTCGCCAGTTCCTTTTGCAGCTTGCCGCGAAACATCGCCGTCTGCTGCCTGTCGAGCTGAAGCATGATCTCCTTCACCTCGGTGGCGTTCTGTTTCACCCAGCGTTGCAAATCGAGATCGCCCGCGATGGTCTTTCCGCGCTTCAAGATGGCATCGCGGATCTGGTCGAGGCGGTGCGCGGTCTTGAGTTTCACCTGTTCTTCGTAGACCCACTTGGAAAAGAGAAACCCGCGCTTGCCGGGTGGAACCGTGGTGCCGTCGACGATCTTCATGCGGTCGAAGGCTTGCGCGAAGGCCGCAAGATCGGTTCCCATGTAGCGCAGAAACAACATGTCCGCATCGCTGGCAAGAGGCGCGATCCGATTTTCGAGAAACTCCAAGGTGGCCAGCGGATCCTTGTCGAACTCGCTCCAGAAGCCGGGGTCGGACGCGCGCCGGATCGCCGCCAGTTCCTCGGGCGACACGGCCTTGTCGGTCAAGAGCTTGCCCACATTGGCCATGTCCGTGGCCAGCACGCCGACGATCTGGCGCACGTGCTCCTTCTGCGATTCGATGGCGGCCGACACGTCCTCGCCCGCTTGTTGGCGGCGAATCAGGTTGCGCAGTTTCTCCAGCACAACGTCGACGATGTTGCCTGACGGGACCATCGCGCCCGACAAGCCCATGGGCACCACCGCCTTCACGTTGGGAACCGTGAGCAGCGCCTCGCGCATGCCCTTGAAATCATCGATCTGCGCCAAGTCCGCCGCGTCCAACTGGAAACCGCCCATCACTACCAGTTCGTCGGCCGACTTGGCGTTGTAGACCTGAATGTGTCCGGCCACGGAACCGATGATGCTACGGCTCATGGAGGCGTCCACGCTGTCCACGAGCGCGGTGCCGACCACCACCAACATCGAACCGAACAGGATGATGCCGCCCACGATCAGCGTCTTGAGCCAGCTTGCGAAGAGGTTGCGAAAGGCGATGAGGACGATCACCTTCAGGGTATCGAGGTATCCGCGCATCTAGGTCGCCCTCGCGCTTGGCAGGTTGCCCACGCCGCCCACGCGCACAGCCTCTTCGGCGCTCACGCGATCCACCAGCTGCCCGTCGGCCAGGCGCACCACCGAGCTGGCGTAGGACCACACGCGGGCATCGTGCGTGGAGAAGATGAAGGTCGTCTTCTCGGTGCGGTTCAGCTCTTTCATGAGATCGAGAATGTTGGTGCCGGTCACCGAGTCAAGGTTCGCCGTGGGCTCGTCGGCGAGCACGAGTTGCGGTCGGGTGACGAGAGCGCGCGCGATGGCCACGCGTTGGCGCTGGCCTCCGGAGAGTTCGCTCGGCCGGTGGGTGGAATACTCGCGAATGCCGACCCGATCGAGCAACGCCTCCACGCGCGCGCGCCGCTCTTTCGCGCTTGCTGAGCGTTGAAGCAAGAGAGGCAGCTCGATGTTCTGGAACACGCTGAGAACCGACACCAAATTGAAGCTCTGGAAAATGAACCCAATGGTGTGTAGGCGCAGCCGGGTGAGCTGGCGCTCGGACATGGTCTCGGTGGCGTTGCCCGCGATGTGCACGACGCCCGAGGTCGGCGTGTCCACGCAACCGATGAGATTGAGCAGCGTGGTCTTGCCGCTGCCTGAGGGTCCGGCGATGGCGAGGAATTCGCCTTCCTCGACGTCGAGCGAGACTCCGCGCAACGCCGGCACCACGAAAGTACCGAGAGTATAATTCTTGAAAACCTGCTGTACTGAAACGATGTGTGTCATGGTCTACCAGTCGGTGGGTTGTGATTGCAGGCGGTCTGCTCGTCGCTGTCTACTCGTCGCTGTCTTCATCTGCGTCGTCGGCGAGCAGACGGTACAGCGCCTTGCGAGCCTGATTGAGAATCTTCTGCGCCTCGCGAACTTGGATGCTTGATCCGGCGTGGACGACTTGAATGGTTGCGGCGGCGATGTGCTTCAGTTCCGTGAATAGTCCTAGCATAGGATCGTCGCTGGCGGTTTGGTTCGCCGCCTCCCAAGGTGCCGCGAATTCGTCCGGATGCGCTTGCACATAGGCGCGGCCCTTCTCGGTCAGGCTGAAAGTGCGCCCGCCTGTCGTGCTTTCCGCACTAACAAATCCTTCATCTTCCAGTAGTTGCAGGGCCGGATACACGGCGCCCGGACTTGGCCGCCAAGAGCCGCGGCTGCGCTGTTCCAGCTCTTGCATGATCTGATAACCGTTGAGCGGCTTCTCGGCGAGCAGCGATAGAATCGCCGCTCGTACATCGCCGCGCTTGGCCCGCGCCTTGCGGAAAAGATTCCAGGGAAATCCGCCAAAGGGCGGGAAGGGTGGAAACGGTGGCGATCCGCTGCCCGCGCCGCCAGGGCCAGACCCGCCACCGAACCCGCCAAAGTTGAACGAGCCGCCGCCGTGCTTGCCGTGCCCCATGACGTACTCTCGAATGTGTTCTTCCAGCATCTTACTATCGCGACCCTTCTAGATGCATCGTAGATATATCGTTATATTCGATCGGGTCAAGCGAAAAGGCGACCAAGTCATGTTCTGTCGACGGCAGGCCCCACTTCCAGTAGAAATCGGGCATGTCTGAGTTTCTTAAGGACCTCAAGCGTACCCATGACTGCGGCGCACTGCGGGGCGCCGACATCGGCTCCACTGTCGTGCTCTTCGGTTGGGTTTCCTCCCGCCGCGATCACGGTGGCTGCGTGTTCATCGATCTGCGCGACCGCGGCGGCATTACACAGATCGTGTTCGAGCCGCAAACCAACGCAGAGGCGCACAAGCTGGCCAGCGAGTTGCGCTCCGAATTCTGCGTCGGCCTGCGCGGTGTGGTTCGCGACCGTGGCGAGCGGCGCAACCCCAACCTGCCCACCGGCGACGTCGAGATCCACTGCACCGATCTCACCATCTTCTCGCGTTCGGACACGCCGCCTTTCGAGATCAACGATAGCAACGCCAACGAATCCATCCGGCTCAAATACCGCGCCCTCGATCTGCGCCGGCCGTCGCTGCAGAAGAACTTCCTCTTGCGTTCGCAAATCTACCAGACCGCCCGGCGCGTGCTTACCCAGCACAAGTTTCTGGAGATCGAAACGCCCTTCCTGGTCAAGTACACACCCGGCGGCGCGCGCAACTTCCTCGTGCCGTCACGCCTTTCGCCGGGGCAGTTCTACGCCCTGGCCGAATCGCCCCAGCTGTTCAAACAGCTCTTCATGGTGGCGGGCTTCGACCGCTACTTCCAGATCGTCCGCTGCTTCCGCGACGAGGATCTGCGCCAGGATCGCCAGCCCGAATTCACGCAGATCGACGCCGAGATGAGCTTCGTCGTCGAGGAAGACGTGCAGAACGTGTTCGAGGATCTGATGTCCGCGCTGTGGAAGGACATCCTTGGCATTCAACTGCAAACGCCGTTTCCCCGCCTGTCCTACGCCGAGGCCATGGACAACTACGGATCCGACAAGCCCGATCTGCGCTTCGGCCTGCCCCTGTGCGATGTAACCGAGGTCGTGCGCAAGCACGACGGCGGTAACGTCGAGATGCTCAGGCAAGTGATTGCAGGCAAGACGGCGGGCGGCGAAGCCCCTGTGGTCAAAGGCTGGCGCTTGCCCGCGGCCGAAGCCGCGAAAATGTCGAACGCCGAGATCGACAAACTCGAAGAGTTCGTCAAGGGACTCGGCGCGCGCGGCCTGGCCCGCGCACGCATCGGCGCCAGCGGGACGTGGACCCGCTCGCCCATGAAGACCATGAGCGAAGCCCTGCGCGCGGATCTGAACCAAGCGGCCGGTTTGCAAGAAGGCGACGTCTTCTTCCTTCAGTTCGGCGCGCGCAAGCTCGTGTACACCGTGCTCGGCGCGCTCCGACTACACGTGGCGAACAAGCTGGGCATCATTCCCGCCAACCAGTGGAAGTTTTGTTGGGTCAATGCCTTCCCGCTCTTCGAGCGTACCGACGAGGGCAAGTTGGCCGCCGCCCACCACCCGTTCACCTCGCCGTTCGCGGAAGATCTCGAACGCCTCGAATCCGACCCGGCCTCGGTGCGCGCGCGCGCCTACGACCTCGTGCTCAACGGCAACGAGATCGCCGGCGGATCGATTCGTATCCACCAAGGCGACGTGCAGTCGCGCGTGTTCCGCGCGCTTGGCTTGACAGACGAAGACACACGCACAAAATTCGGCTTCCTCCTCGATGCCTTCCGCCACGGTCCACCACCTCACGGCGGCATCGCGGCCGGGCTCGACAGGCTTGCCATGCTCCTGTGCGGCGCGGATTCCTTGCGCGACGTGATCGCGTTCCCCAAGACCCAGAAGGGAACCGATCTGTGTACGGACGCGCCCTCGGCGGTAGCGACCAAGCAACTCGATGAACTGCACATCGCTCTGGTTGGCGTAGAAACCAAGTAGCGCAGTCGCATCAAATACCCATTTCGGCGCCGGCTTGCCGAAATCATGCCACCATTGCTATTGGATGGATGGGATGGGACTTCTACGCGGCGGCGACTCGCCAAGAGATCTGCATCGCCTGCGAACGCGGCTACGCACCTGAGAGGAGCAAGACGCATCCATGTGCTCCGTTCAACCCACAAGTGACCAGGATCTCTGCGTAGAGTTCTTCGCGGCAAAATGCGCATCGCGCGACGGGTCCGTGTATTTTCATAGTGTTACGGCTATGTGTCAAATGTGTGTCAGGTGGCACATGTCCTGCTTAGGCCAGGGGCAACCTCTTGGGAGGAGGAAAAATGTCACAAGCCCTCGCAACCACGCAAACCGAAACTCCAGTCATCAATCGCGAGCGGGCTCTCCGAATCCTTTCTAAGTCGCTCTATAGGGATTTGCGACAGAATGGCTACGAGCCCAAACAAATCGTGGCACTGGCGAGCGAACTCATCGCGCAGGTCACCACCGACATTATGGACCAAAGCACGCTGGCCTAGCTAGTTCTTTCTTTCAATGCGTCAAAGGGGACCCACGGGTCCCCTTTGCATTTTCGGGCATTTACCATCGTCCAAAGCCTAATACCCTGGAAAAACCCCGTCCTTCCGTGTAGAAGCGGCGCTCTCATGGCGGCAAAAACCATTGCCGAATTGGACCTCCAGGGTCGGAGGGTGTTCATACGCGTGGACTTCAATGTTCCGCTCACCCCGGCCGGAGGTGTATCCGATGCAACCCGCATCCGCGAAAGCCTGCCGACCATCACCCACGCCATCGAACGCGGCGCTCGCGTCGTGCTGGCCTCGCACCTGGGACGGCCCAAAGGCCGCCCTAGACCCGAATTCTCTTTGCTGCCTGTTGCCGCGTATCTCGCCGACGCCCTTGATCGAGATGTCGTCTTGGCCGACGAACCGGCGGGTGATGGCGCCAAGAAGGTCGTTAATGATCTGCGCGATGGCGGGGTCGCCATCTTGGAAAACCTGCGCTTCACGCCAGGCGAAGAAGCCAACGACGAGAACTTTTCCCGCGCCCTGGCCACCTATGCCGATGTCTACGTCAACGACGCCTTCGGCACAGCCCACCGCGCCCATGCCTCCACCGTCGGCATGGTCAAGTACGTCTCGAACAAGGGCATGGGCTTCCTGATGGATAGGGAAGCCAAGATGCTGAGCAAGCTGCTTGGCGAGGTAGCGCGACCTTTCGTGGCCATCATCGGCGGCGCCAAGGTCTCGGACAAGATTGGTCTTCTCGAAAGCCTGCTCGGCCGCGCGGACGCCGTGTGTTTGGGCGGCGCCATGGCCAACACATTCCTTTGCGCCAAGGGCGCCAGCATGGGCCATTCGCTAGTCGAATCCAGCAAACTGCCCATCGCACGCGCTTTCTTGGCCAAAGCGGAAGCCAGCGGCGTGCAGATCCTTCTGCCGCGCGATCTGGTCGCCGCCGAAGATGCCAAGGCGCTCACCGGCACTGTGATTTCCGCCACCGACGTTCCCGACGACCAGATGGCCCTCGACATTGGACCAGAGTCGGCCGCAGAAATCGCGACCGTGCTGTCCCGCGCGCGAACCGTGTTCTGGAATGGCCCGATGGGCGTGTTCGAAGCGCAGCCCTTCGCGGCGGGTACCCTCGCCGTGGCCAAGGCGATGGCGCAGGTCATGGGCGGCACCACCGTGGTTGGCGGCGGCGATTCCGTGGCCGCCGTCCACCGCGCCGGCGTCGCCAGCAGCATCACCCACATTTCCACTGGCGGCGGCGCCTCGCTGGAATTCATCGAAGGCAAGAAACTCCCAGGGCTTGCCGCCCTGGAATCATGAAGTAGAAAGGAGTCTTCATAACCATGTCTAGTACGCGCGTTCCTCGACCCTTCTTCTGTGGCAACTGGAAGCTGTGGGGCACCCTGTCCGAGTCCGTGACCCTGGCCACCGGCGTTCGCGACGCCGTCGCGTCCGTTACCGCGGCCGACGTTGCCGTGGGACCCGGATTCGTGGCCCTTGCCAGCGTGGCCGAGAAGCTCAAGGGCAGCGCTCTCGGCGTGGCCTCGCAGGACGGGTACTGGGAAGTGAAAGGCGCGTTCACGGGCGAAGTGGCCATGGCCCAGATCGCCAACGCCGGGGTTCGCTACGCCATCGTGGGACACTCCGAGCGGCGCCAGTTCTTCGGCGAGACCGACGAGACCGTCGCGCGCAAGGCGAAGTCCGCGCTTGCCAACGGCCTCGTGCCCATCATTTGCATCGGCGAAACCTTGGCCGAGCGCGATGCCGGCCAGGCGCTTGCGGTGGTGGCCAAACAATTGGGCGGCGCCACCTCCGCGCTGAGCGACGACGAACTGCTCAAGTCCGTCATCGCCTACGAGCCCGTGTGGGCCATCGGCACCGGCCGCGTGGCGACGCCGGCCCAGGCCCAGGAGATTCACGCGTCGATTCGCGCGAAACTTGTGCAGCGCCTGGCGACCCGCGCGCAGCAGATTCGCATTCTCTACGGTGGCAGCGTGAAGCCAGACAACATCGCCATCCTCATGAAGGAAAAAGACATTGACGGCGCTCTGGTCGGAGGAGCGTCGCTTACGGTAGATTCGTTCGCCAAGATCGTTACTGAAGGGGTTGCCGCGTGTACACGTTCCTAACTGTTCTCCACGTCGTTGTTTGTATCTTCCTCATGCTGGTCGTCCTGCTGCAAGCCGGGCGCGGCGGCGGCATCGGCCTGGCCTTTGGTGGCAGCGGTGGCAGCCAGAGCGTGTTCGGCTCGTCGGGTGGGGCCACCTTCCTGACCAAGATGACCGCGATATGCGCAATCATCTTCTTCACCAATTCGCTGGCCCTGGCCTATATGTCCAGCCAGTCGGATTCGCGGCGCTTGCAAAGGATCGCCGAGAAGAAGGCGCTGGCCAAGAAGGCGGAAGACGCCACCAACGCCAAGATGCTGACCGCCATCGAAAAGCAGCGCGAAGAGCAGGCCAAGGCCGCGGCGGCCAAGAGCGAGGGTGTATCCGAAGGAACCGCGGGCGAAGAGAAGATACCAGCAGCAGAAGACAAGGCCGCCGAAGCCAAGGCGCCCGCGGCGCTCAAACTGACGCTTCCCCAACAGGGTGCCGGCAAACCCGGGGCTCCTGGAAAGCTCGCGATCGATCTCAAGATGGGCAAGCCGGAGAAGCCGGCACCCGACACCAAGCCCGAGAAGGCGGAGAGGGCCACGGCCGAGAAGAAAGTCGTGAACGTGGAACCCGCGGCCAAGAAGAAGGTCGCGACTCCCAAGCCCGCCGCCGAAGAAGCGCCCGCAGCCGCTGAGAAGCCCGCGACCGAGGAGAAACCGGCAGCGGAAGCCAAGCCGGCCGCCGAGAAGAAACCAGCCAGGAAGCCCGCGGCGGAGAAGAAATCAGACGAGAATTCCGCCGAGAAGCCTGCAGCGGAATAGTCCATCATGCTAGCTTTGGCGGATGGCCCTCCTGCCATTCGTCAAAGTTGAAGGACTGGGAAACGATTTCCTGGTCGTGGATTTGCGACCGGGGAAGCCGGCGCACTCGCTGGCCGAACTCGTCACCAACCCCGAGACCGTGCGCGCCCTATGCGACCGCAACTTCGGTGTGGGTGGCGACGGCGTCTTGGCCATCTTGCCGGGCCTCCAGGGCGACGCTCGCATGCGCGTGCTCAATGCCGACGGCAGCGAAGCCGAGATGTGCGGCAACGGCCTCCGCTGCGTGGCCAAGATCCTGCACGACCGGGATCCGGACCTGCGGCGCGAAGTCCTGCGCATCGACACGGGCGCCGGGCTGCTGGCCTGCAAGATCGACACGCAAGACCAGCAGGCGGCGAGCGTGACCGTGGAGATGGGTGTGCCCGAGCTCGTGCCCAGGCTGGTCCCAGTGGCCAGCGATGCGCCTCGTCTGGTGCGAGCGCCCTTGCGCGCCCTGGAGCGCGACCTTGCCTTCACCGCGGTTTCGATGGGCAATCCCCACGCCGTGATCTTCATCGACGACGACGCGGCCAAGCTGCGCGACCTGGCGACACGGTTCGGTCCCAGCATCGAGCGCGATCCTTTGTTCCCGCGCCGGACCAACGTGGAATTTGCCTCCGTCCGAAACCGCGCAAGTGGCGAGCCCGAAATCGACCTCGTGGTGTGGGAACGCGGCTGCGGCATCACCCTCGCCTGCGGCACTGGCGCCTGCGCCACCGTCGTGGCGGCGTGCCTTGAAGGGCGCGTTTCCGCGGATCGTGAGATCCCAGTACACCTGCCTGGCGGTACGCTTTTCATCACCGTCAAGAGCGGCCCGACCGGCAACACGGGTCCGACCTACGCTGGCGTTGCCATGCGCGGCCCGGCCAACATCGTCTTCGAAGCTTCCGTTGACCCGTCGGCGATCCACCTGCCTATGTCGGGAAAAGCCTGACCACATTCCCAATCCCAGCACGACGCCCGCGGCGGCCGAAGTGGGTTAAGATACGGGTATGGCGCGTTCCGAGGAACCGCTGGCTTCGACCAGTTCGACCCCGAGCGGCGGCGAGACGAGCTTCCGCGATTTGCTCGATCGCCTGCCCCAGACCGTCTTCGAGTTCGATCTCGATGGCCGTTTTGTCTACGTCAATCGCACGGGCCTGAAATACTTCGGCTACACCGAGGCGGAGCTCGCGCAGGGTCTCTCGGCCTTGAACATGATGGTGCCCGAGGAGCGCAAACTCCTGCGGGCGAATATCGCCCGGCGCCTGGGCGGAGGTGACCCCGAGGGGTTTCAGTACACGGCCCTGCGCAAGGATGGCAGCACGTTCAAGGCTCTGGTTGACACCGTGGTCGTCAGAAAAAACGGCGTCCCCTGCGGCATGCAGGGCTACCTCATCGATATGTCCGAACGCGTGCGGGCCGAGGACGCTCTTCGCCGCCGGGTAGCCCTCGAGCAGCTCATCATGCGCACCTCGACCCGGCTGGTGGCAGAGTTGGCGCCCCAGGAGCTGGACGCACGTATCGACGATGCGCTGGCGGAGATCGGCCGCTTTCTGAACGTCGATCGTAGCTATGTGTTCCTTTTCTCACACGACGGCGTGCTCATGGACAACACCCACGAGTGGGTCGCCGATGGCATCTCTGCCGAGCGGGAGAACCTGCAGCACCTTTCGGTAGAACCCAGTTTCTCCTGGTTCGCGCGCGAGCTGCGCCGACGACTCGTGGTCCCGGTGCCGGTGGTTGCCGATCTACCCCCGGAAGCGAGCACAGAACGGGTCGAATTCGAGCGGGAAGGCATTTGCTCCCTGATCTGCGTGGCCATGGTTCACGGGGGAACGGTGGGTGGTTTCCTTGGACTCGACGCCGTTCGCCACCAGCGTTCTTGGTCAGACGATGAGATCGCACTCTTGCGGGTGATGGGCGAGATCCTGATGGGCGCCATCTCGCGGCGTCGAGCCGAGCAGGCCCTGCAAGAGAGCGAGCGGAAGTACAAGACCCTGGTCGAGACCACGGCGACCGGATTCGTCATCCTGGACGACCAGGGCAGCGTGCTCGACGCCAATGCCGAGTACTTACGTATGTCGGGACATGGGACGCTGGACGAAATTCGCGGCCGCCCCGTCGTGGAATGGACAGCCGACCACGATCGAGCGCGCAACGCCCTAGCCGTGGCCACGTGCATGCGCGAGGGTTTCGTCAGGGACTTGCAGGTCGACTACACGCACGCTGATGGAACCGTGGTCCCCGTGCTGATCAACGCCACCGTGATCGAGGTCGAAGGGGTGCTGCGGATCATCACCATCATCCGCGACATGTCGGATCGCAAGCGCCTGGAGGCCGAGCTTCTGCGCTCGGAGAAGCTTCGCTCCGTCGGCGTCCTCGCTGGCGGCATCGCACACGACTTCAACAACATTCTCACCGCCATCCTGGGCAACATCTCGCTCTTGCAAGCCACGCTTGCCACGGACGACTACGCCAGCGAACACCTGGACGAAGTCGAAAAGGCCTCCCAGCGCGCGCGCGAACTGACCCGGCAACTTCTCACCTTTTCGCGCGGCGGAGATCCAGTACGCAAACCCTTCCACTCCGAGCCGCTCATTCGCGAAAGCGCGACGCTGGCCCTGCGTGGCCGGGCCAGCACATGCGAATTCAACATCGCCCCTGGCCTCGCCTTGGTGGATGGGGACGAAGGGCAAATCGGCCAGGTCATCCGCAACCTGGTCATCAATGCCAGCCAGGCCATGAACGAAGGCGGCACCGTGCGCGTATCGGCCGAGAATCGGGAAATCCGCGCCGGGCAAGTGCACGGGCTGGTAGCCGGAAGGTACCTGGTGCTCGCGGTCGCCGACAGCGGCGCTGGCATTTCCGAGGAGCACCGCCTGCGCATCTTCGACCCCTACTTCACCACCAAGCGCGAGGGGCGCGGCTTGGGTTTGGCCGTCAGCCATTCCGTCGTTGCCAATCACCACGGCGCCATCGCCGTCGACTCGCAGGCGGGCAAGGGCTCGGTCTTCACGGTCTACCTGCCCGCCGCCGAAGGCGATGCGATCGCCCCGCTCACCGCCACCGCGGAAATTGTGCGCGGTCGCGGCCGCATCTTGATCATGGACGACGAGGAGAGCGTGCGGCAGATCGCGGGAAAGATCGTGCGCGCGCTTGGCTACGAAGCTACCTTCGCGCGCGACGGGCGCGAGGCCATCGATTGCTGGCAAAAGGCGCGCGCCGAGGGTCAGCCGTTCGACGTGGCCATCATGGATCTGACGGTACCAGGCGGCATCGGCGGTCGCGAGGCCGTGCGTGAACTCTTGGCCCTCGATCCCGACGCCAAAGCCGTGGTGTCGAGCGGGTATTGCCAGGATCCTGTCATGGCCAACTTTCGCGATTATGGATTCCGTGACGTTCTGGCCAAACCCTACAACGTGCTCGATGTCAGCCGAGCGCTGTCCGCGCTCTTGCGCTCTAGCTAGCCGACTTTCCTACGTCTGCGCGGAGCGTGCCTCGCGGCCTCGGTGCGCGAGCAGGAGCAGCGCGGGCTGCAAAAGGCGCGGCAGGACCGCCAGGGCAAGCGCCCCGCCGATTACGACGATGGCGAGAGGCTTCTGGGTTTCCGAGCCGATGCCGTGCGAAACCGCGGCGGGCAAGAGCCCAAGCATGGCCACGAAGGTCGCCATCAGGACCGGCCGCAGCCATCGCTCAGCCGCCATGCGCGCGCTCTGCTCGGCGCTGTGGCCTTCTTCGCGCAACTTGCGCGCATAGGTGACGACCAACAAGGCATCCTGCACGGCTACGCCCAGGATGGAAATGAATCCCATGGCCGCCGAAATCGAGAAATCGGTTCCCGTCAGATAGAGCGCGACGATGCCACCGCTCGACGCCACCGGCACGCCGAGCAACACGATGAGCGTGTCGCGCCCATTCTTGGCCGAGCTGAACACCAGGAAGGCGATGACCAGCAGGGTGATGGGAACGATGACCAGCAAGCGCGAGGTGGTCTCCTTCAACTGGTTCATCTCGCCTGCCCATTCGAGGTGCGTGTCGTAGGGCAGCTCTTTCACGATAGGAGCGATGCGCGCCTGGGCTTCGCCAATGGTCGACGCCAGGTCCCTCCCACGCACCGAGAACTTCACCGGCACGTAGCGCTTGATGTCCTCGCGAAAGATCACCGACGGCCCCTCTTCCTCGACCACTTCGGCGATTTGACCGAGGGGCACCTGCGCGCCATCGGGCGTGGACACCAGGATATTGCGAATGGAGCGCACATCGCGCCGGTACTGTTCCGCCCAGCGCAGGATCAGGTCGAAGTGCTTCTCGCCTTCGAAAACCTGGGTGATGACCTGTCCGCCAATCGCGGCCTGCACCACCGCCGCGACGTCGCCGGTGTTGAGCCCGTAGCGACCGATCTGCGTGCGGTAGGGGGTAATCCGGATGGCCGGCTGTCCGAGCGACCGGAAAATGCCGAGATCCTCGATACCCGGAATCTTCCTGAGCACCTCGACGATGTCCTCGGCCTTGGACTCGTTGACGTGCAAATCGGGACCGACGACCTTGACCGTGTTTTCGCCCTTGACGCCCGACATGGCTTCCTCGACGTTGTCGGAAATAGCCTGCGAGAAACTGAACACCACGCCGGGAAAGGCGTCCGCCAGTTCCTTCTGCATGTCGATCGTCATCGATCCCTTGGTGACGCCCTTGCGCCATTCGCTGGTGGGGCGCAAGGGCGCAAGCAACTCGATGTTGTAAAAGCCCGACACGTCGGTGCCGTCGTCCGGCCGCCCGAGCTGCGAGATCGCGGTCTGGATCTCGGGCCGGCGCTGTTGTCCCTCGGCGCAAGTGGCGTCCTCGTCGGATGGACAACCACGCACGATGGCCCGCATGCGGCCCACCAGACGCCCGGCCTTTTCCAGCGAGATCGACATGGGCAAGGTGGCCCGGATCCAGAAATTCCCCTCTTCCAGCTTGGGCATGAATTCCCTGCCCAAAAAGACCGAGGCCACCAGGGCAAGAATGACCGGCCCCACGCCGAAAAACACCGCCAGTTTGGGTTGGCGAAGCGAGAACGAAAACAGCGGCGCGTAGAGCCTGGAGACAAAGCGCATGGGTAGGCTTTCCTTCTCGTGATCCGCCGATCCGACCGGAAGCATGCGCGACGCCAGCACGGGCGTGAGCGTGAGCGAGAGCAGGATGGAACCGCCAATGGCGAAGGCGTAGGTTTGCGCCATCGGCGACATGATCACGCCCGCCACGCCGGTCAGCGTGAAAAGGGGAATGAACGCCACCGCGATGATCAGCGCCGACGAGAACATGGGTGGCCCGACCTCGCGCGCCGCCGCGACGATGCGCTCGAAGGCGGTGCCGCCCTTGCGCGCGAAATTGCGGAAGATGCTCTCCATCATGATCACCGTCGAGTCGACCACGATGCCGAAATCCACCGCGCCCAGCGAAATGAGGTTCGCGGCGGTGCCGCCCGCCACCATGCCGGTGAACGCAAACATCAGCGCCAGGGGTAGATTGATGGCGGTGATGAGAGCGGCGCGCGCGCTGCCGAGAAACAGCCACAGCACGAGCGAGACGAGAATCATGCCGATGAGCAGATTCTCCATCACGGTGTGCGTGGTCAACTTCACTAGATCGGCGCGGTCATAGATCGGTTCGATCTCCATGCCCGGAGGCAACACGCGATTCTGACGAATGTAGTCGACACGTTCGTGAATGCCTTGAATGGTCTTGAGCGAGTCGCCGCCGTAGCGCATGAGTACGATGCCCTCGACCGCGTCCGGGTCGTCGTCCTGCCCCACGATGCCCAAGCGCGGAGCCGCGCCGACACTCACGTTGGCCACGTCGCGCACGCGCACCGGAACGCCCTTGGCCGCGCTGATGGTGATGTCGCCAATGTCCTGCACGGAGCGAATCAATCCGACGCCACGCACGTCGAACGACTGCTCGCCCAAGGTGATGCGCTGACCGCCCACGTTCTGATTGGCATTGGCGATGGCGGACTGCAACTGCGCCAAGGCCACGCCGCGCCCGCGCAGGCGATAGGGATCGACCTCGACGTGGTACTGCTTGGTCAAACCACCGAATCCAACCACGTCGATCACGCCCGGGACCTGGCGGAACTGCTTCTCCAAGATCCAATCCTGCGCGGTCTTCAGGTCGGCAAGCGTGTAGCCCTTGCCCACGACCTTGTAGCGAAAAAGTTCCCCAATGGCGCTCCACGGTGAGAGCGCGGGCGACACCCCCGGCGGCAGCGAGATGAAGCCGAGCTGGTTGAGCACCCGCTGCTGCGCGGTCGCGTACGGCGTGTCCCAGCCGAAATAGCATTTGACGTCCGCTAACCCGAACAGCGATTGCGACCGAATGTGCTCCAGGCCCGGCATGCCGACCAGGCCCGTTTCCAGCGGCACGGAGACATAGCGCTCGACTTCTTCCGCGCTCCAACCTTGGGGTTGGCCGATGATCTCGATCATGGGCGCCACCGGATTGGGATAGGCCTCGATGTCGAGCTGGAGGTACGAGCGAATACCAACGCCAATGAGAAAGAGGGCCAAAATGGCGACGATGAGAGGCGCACGAACAGCGGCAGCGACGAGTTTCGCAATCATGAGTTAGAGCATTCCAGAAAGCAGGACAGCGCCGACGGTCACGACACGCTCGCCGGCCGAGACGCCACGAACCACAGGCAGGTACTCGCCGCCCAGCTCTTCACTGACCGACACCGGGCGCCGTTCGAAACGCAAACGGCCGTCCGGTGCTTTGCCAACCTCGATGAAGATCATGGTCTGGTCCCCTAAGTGCAGAAGTGCACTGCGCGGAAGCGCCAATTCGCGCCGCCGGTCCACCGCAAGCCCAGCGGTCGCGTACATTTCGGGCTTGAGATCCCTATCTGGATTGTTGAGCTTGCAACGGACCTTCGCCGTTCGCGTGGTCGGATCGAGCGTGTCCGAAACCCAATCCGCGATCCCCTTGAAGATGCGGTTGGGATAGGCCACGACCTTCACGATGCACTCGGTGCCTTGCTTGACCCGGCCAACATCCATTTCGAACACGTCGGCGATGACCCACACGGTATCCAGCTCGCCGATGGTAAATAGCTCAATCACGCTGCCGCCGGTGTATTGCCCCTGCACCTCGGCACCGGGATTCACGTTGCGCGCGACGACCTCGCCGGCGATGGGCGCGCGCAGGGTGTAGCTCTGGCTGCCCCCGCCTGCCCTGCCGTTGCTCAGAAGCTGGGCCTTTTTCTTGGCCCGGTCCAGCTCGGCCTTGCTCTTCGAGAAATTGCCCTGAGCCGCTTCCAGGTCGCGCTGCGACCCTGCGTGGACGTCGTACAGTTCCTTCTGGCGCTTGAAGTCTTTCTCGGCGTTGGTGAATTCCGCGTGGGCCTTTTGCAGATCCGAAAAGGCGCTGCCCACATCCGGGGATTCGATGATGGCCAGGGTGTCACCCTTCTTCACGCGCTGGCCGGGCTGCGCCTCGATGTGAACCACACGGCCAGTGACCGGGCTGATGACGTGCGCCACCTTCAAATCGTCAAAGGCCACGCGCCCGCTGGTGATAACCATGCCGCCAACCGGCTGCGGGGAAAGCGGTTCGACCACCACCTTGGCCGCGGTCACCTGGTCTTGCCACAGCCACAGTTCCGTGAGCGGCGGCTCGACCGCGGTGCGACGCCGTTCCGCCCGCTCTGGGCAAGCGGCTAGCGGGGCCACAATGGCCAGAACAAGGATCTTGAAGCATCTCATACAGGGATCTCCTCGCCCGCCAAACTGCGGGCGGGCACCAAGACACCCCCGATGATCGGCCAGGTTGCGCGGCTAGTCCAAAAACCGTGCAAACACCGCAGCCGCCGAATCGGCACACGCAATCTGGCAGTCAGATCTGCCGCGAGAAGCGACAGCGACCGAACGCCGCATTTCTTGATGTGATCCGACGACTGGCAAGCGGCTAATTGTTGAGCGCGCCCTGACAGACCCAAGCGGTCATTGCTTGAATCTCGGGGGTCGGGAGATGCCCATCCTGCGGCATGGTGCCGACGCAACTATCGGTTCCCGTCAGCGCCTGCGTGAGCAGGCTAAGCGAAGGGTGGTATGGGGCAACCAGGAGCCGTCTATCGCAGCAAGATTGGGACGGTCGATTGACGAGGGTATCGCGGTTCCAAGGCGCGTGACAGACCTCGCCCGAACAACCGGCAAGGACAGGGGCAATGTCGCGTGCGTAGGAAACTTGCGCGGCATTCGGGTCGCACATTGGATCCGTTCCCGCTGCATCTGCACCAACAGGCGATGGCGTATTCACGCAAGGCGAGGCATCGCTGGAAGGCAAGACAATCACAACCTCGCCCGCGTCTGGATTCTGGCCTTGTGAATTCTTGCCGCTTGGTCCCCCACACGCGGCAACGAAAAACCAGGGCAAGACCGCGGTCCGCGAATTTCGCTCCCGTCCATGGCTCATTCCCATTCTTCTAAGACGGTGCCTCGGGCGCCTTGGTGACAAGGATAAGAAACTTGGACAGTCTATTGACGACAACCGCTATGAAGCCACGGCGGCGTTGCCCGGAGCCCGCTTGCGATGGGCCAGCGAAACCAGGGCCGGCTGTAGCAAACGGGGAAGAATGACCAGCGCGAGCGCGCCTCCGATGACCACGATGGCGAGCGGCTTTTGCGTTTCCGATCCGATGCCACGCGAGACGGCGGCCGGGAAAAGTCCGAGCATGGCGACAAAGGTCGACATCAGAACGGGCCGCAAGCGCCGTTCGGCGGCCAGGCGGGCGCTGTCCGCGGCGCAGTGGCCGGCCTCGCGCAGTTGGCGCGCGTAGGTAACCACCAGCAAGGCGTCCTGCACCGCCACGCCCAGGATGGAGATGAAACCCATGGCAGCCGAAATGGAGAAATCGGTACGCGTCACATAGAGCGCGGCCAGTCCGCCGCTGCACGCCACGGGAATCCCGAGTAACACGATGAGGGTGTCGCGCCAGTTCTTGGCCGAGCTGAACGCGAGAAAAGCGATGATGAGGAGGGTGACGGGGACGATGATGAGAAGGCGCTCAGTGGTTTCGCGCAGCTGATTGATCTCGCCGTCCCATTCCAGGTGCGTGTCGTAGGGCAGCTTGACCGCTGCTTGGATACGCGACTGCGCCTCGGAAATGGTCGAGCCGAGATCGCGGCCACGCACCGAGAACTTCACCGGCACGTAGCGCTTGAGATCTTCACGAAAGATCACCGACGGGCCTTCTTCCTCGACGACCTCGGCGAGCTGGCCGAGCGGCACCTGCGAGCCGTCGGGCGAGGACACCAGGATGTTGCGAATCGATCGCGTATCACGCCGGTACTGCTCGGCCCAGCGCAAGATCAGATCGAAATGCTTTTCGCCCTCGAAGACCTGGGTGATAACCTGGCCACCAATCGCGGCTTGCACCACCGCCGCGACGTCGCCGGTGTTGAGGCCGTAGCGTCCGATCTGCGTCCGGATGGGCGTGATGCGAATGGCGGGCTGGCCGAGCGAGCGAAAAATGCCCAGATCCTCCACGCCAGGTACCTTGGCCAGCACATCTTCGATCTCTTCCGCTTTCGACTCGTTGACGTGCAAATCGGGGCCGACGACCTTGACCGTGTTTTCGCCCTTCACGCCCGACATGGCCTCTTCCACGTTGTCGGAGATAACCTGCGAGAAGTTGAACACCACGCCGGGAAAGGCGTTCGAGAGATCCTTCTGGATCTCCTGGGTCATCAGCTCTTTGGTCAAGCCCTTGCGCCATTCCCTCGCCGGGCGCAGCGGGGCCAGAAGCTCGATGTTGTAGAAGCCGGACACGTCAGTGCCGTCGTCGGGACGGCCGAGCTGCGAGATCACGGTCTGGACCTCGGGCCGGGTCTGTTGTTCTTTCGTGCACGTCGCACCCTCGTCGGTCGGGCAGCCGCGCACGATGGCGCGCATGCGGCCCACGTAGCGGGCCGACTGTTCGAGCGAAATGGAAATCGGCAGGGTCGCACGGATCCAGAAGTTGCCCTCTTCGAGCTTGGGCATGAATTCCCGGCCGAGAAAAGCCGATGCCGACAGAGCGATCACCACGGGAACAACGCCGACGGAGATCGCCAGCTTCGGGCGGCGCAGCGAGAATGAGAACACCGGACGGTAGAGCCGGAAGAGAAAGCGCATCACCGCGCTTTCCTTCTCTTCCTGCTCATCGTTGTGCATGCGCAGCGCCCGCGAAGCGAGCATGGGCGTGAAGGTGAGCGCGAGCAAGATGGCGCCACCGATGGCGAAGGCATAGGTGTGCGCCATGGGCGACATGATGACGCCCGCCACGCCGGTCAAGGTGAACAGCGGGATGAAGGCCACCGCGATGATCAAGGTCGACGCGAACATGGGCGGGCCGACCTCGCGCGCCGCCGCGACCACGCGCTCGAAGGCGCTGCCGCCCTTGCGGACGAAGCTGACAAAGATGCTCTCCATCACGATCACGGTCGAGTCCACCACGATGCCGAAATCCACGGCGCCCAGCGAAATCAGGTTGGCGGCGGTGCCGCTGGCCACCATGCCCGAGAACGCAAAGAGCAGCGCCAAGGGAATGTTGATCGCGGTGATAAGCGCGGCGCGCACGTTGCCGAGGAACAGAAAGAGCACGATAGAGACAAGAATCATGCCGACTAGGAGATTCTCCATCACCGTGTGCGTGGTCAGCTTGACCAGGTCGGCGCGATCGTAGACCGGTTCAATGTCGATGCCCGGCGGTAGTACCCGGTTTTGGTGAATGTAGTCCACGCGATCGTGGATACCGCGAATGGTTTTGAGCGAATCGCCGCCGTAGCGCATGAGCACGATGCCCTCGACCACGTCGGGCTCGTCGTCGTGCCCCACGATACCGAGGCGAGGCGCGGCACCGACGCTCACCGCCGCCACATCGCGAACTCGGACCGGAACGCCCTTGGCCGCGCTGACTGTGATATCGCCGATGTCCTGCACCGAGCGGATGAGGCCAACCCCGCGCACGTCGAACGACTGATCGCCGAGGGTGATGCGCTGGCCGCCCACGTTCTGGTTGGCGTTGGCAATGGCCGTCTGAAGTTGCGACAAGGCCACGCCGCGACCGCGCAGACGGTAGGGATCGACTTCGACGTGGTACTGCTTGGTCAGGCCGCCGAAGCCAACCACGTCGATGACCCCGGGAACCTGGCGGAATTGTTTCTCCAGGATCCAGTCCTGCACGGTCTTCAGATCGACCAGCGAGTAGCCCTTGCCCACGACCTTGTAGCGATAGAGCTCGCCGATAGCGCTCCAGGGTGACAACTCGGGCAACACGCCTTGAGGCAAAGTCACGAAGTTGAGCTGGTTGAGTACGCGCTGCTGGGCCATGGCGTAGGACGTGTCCCAGCCGAAGTAGCATTTCACGTCGGCCAGGCCGAATAGGGACTGCGACCGGATATGTTCCAGGCCGGGCATGCCGACCAGTCCGGTTTCGAGCGGAAGTGAGACGTAGCGCTCGACCTCCTCGGCGCTCCAGCCCTGCGGCTGCGCAATGATCTCAATCATGGGCGCCACTGGGTTGGGATAGGCCTCGATGGCCAGCACCTTGTACGAATGCAGCCCGATCCCGATGAGCGCCAGCACCAGCACCGCCACCAGCACCGGCGCACGGACGGCAGCAGCTACCAACTTGGCGATCATGGCTAGAACATTCCGGAGAGCAGAATCGCCCCGGAGACAACCACGCGCTCGCCCGCTGAGATACCGCGGACGACTGGCAGAAAGTCCCCGCCCAATTCTTCGTTGACCGACACCGGCCTTCGCTCGAAGCGCAGGCGTCCGTCGGGCGCTTTGCCGAGATCGATGAAGGCCATGGTCTGATCTCCGAGGTGCAAGATCGCATTGCGCGGCAATGCCAGGGACCGCTGCCGATCCACGGCCAGTGCGGCGGTGGCGTACATCTCGGGCTTGAGCGCGCGATCCGTATTGTCCAGCTTGCAGCGAACCTTGGCCGTCCGGGTGGCCGGATCGAGCGTGTCGGAAACCCAGTCCGCGGTGCCCTTGAAAACACGGCCCGGATAGGCGACAACCTTCACCAAACACTCGGTTCCTTGTTTGACCCGGCCGAGATCCATCTCGAAGAGATCGGCCATGACCCAGACGGTGTCGAGTTCGCCGATGGTGAAGAGTTCGAGAACGGTGCCCCCGCTGTATTGCCCCTGCACTTCTGCACCGGGGTTCACATTGCGAGCAATGACCTCGCCGCCAATGGGGGCTCGCAAGGTGTAGCTTTGACCGCCGGCATTGGCCCCGCCGGCGCGCAGCAACTGCGCCTTCTTGCTGGCGCGCTGGAGCTCGGCCTTGGCCTTGGAGAAGTTGCCTTGCGCGCCCTCTAGGTCGCGTTGCGATCCGGCGTGAACATTGAACAGTTCTTTTTGCCGGTTGAAGTCTTTTTCGGCGGAAATGAAGTCCGCGTGCGCCTTCTCCACGTCCGAAAACGCGGCGCCCACGTCGGGCGATTCGATGACGGCCAGGGTGTCGCCCTTCTTTACGCGTTGACCGGGCTGGGCCTCGATGCGAACCACGCGCCCGGTGACGGGGCTCATGACGTGCGCCACTTTCAGATCATCGAACGTCACGCGTCCGCTAGTCACCACCAGACCACCGACCGGCTGCGGAACCAGAGGCTCGACGAGCAACTTGGCCGCGGTCACCTGCTCCTGCCAGAGCCAGATCTCGTTCGACGGCGGATCCGCGCTGCGCTGACGGCGCGGGTGCTGTTCGCAACCGGCCGCCATCCAAACCAACGCCGGGAGAAAGAAGAAAATTAGTGACCGTCTCATGGGCTCAGCTCCACGCCCACCGCTTGACCGATGAGCACCACGGCCAGCCAGTAGTCCGACAGATCACCTTCATAGTCCAGCTTGGTCGAAATCAGAATGCGCTGGGCGTCCAGGTATTCAAGGAGCGACGCCGCGCCTTTCTGATATTGGAGTTGGACCAGATCGCGCGTGTGTTTGGCATGTTCGAGGAGTTCACGTTCGGCGCGCTCGACGCGACTCTTGGCCGACTTGAATTGGGTGAATGCGGTCTGCACATCGTTCAGGACCTGCGCCTCGGTCTTGGCCAGCTGGGCCTTCTGCGCGGTCAGATCGGCCTTGGCCTTCACGATCTCGCCCTCGAAGCGATTGAAGATGGGCGGGGTCAGGCTGAGTCCGAAGCTGAAGGTCGGGGGAGTGATGTAGTTCGAGTAGCTGCCCTGCCCGCTCACCCCGGCGGACATCTCGATTTCGGGAAAACGCAGGCGCTGGCTGGAACGAACCGAGGCTTCCGCGCGATCGCGGTTGATCTTCGCACCGGCCAGGTCGGGCCTCTGCTTGCGTGCAAGATCCAGCAAGGAATCCACCGTGGCTCCTTGGAGAACCGAGGGAACGAGATAGCCAGGAAGTTCTGGCTCCACGTCGAACACGGGCACGCGTCCGCGCGCGCCCAACATGAACACAAGCTGCGCTTTGGCCGTGATCAGATCCTTCTCGGAGCGTTCGACCTGCTGATCGGCGGTGAGTTTCTCGGTTTCGACCTTGAGAACGTCGACCTCGGAAATCTGACCGTGCTGGTAGCGCGCCCGGTTCAAATCGGCCACACGCCCGAGTGTCTCCTGGGCTTCCTTTTGCGTGGATAGGGCCTGGCGTGCGGCCACCGTCTGCAGATAGGCTTGGCGAACCATGCCTTCAAGCGTGCGTCGAGCATCCGCCTCGCCCTTGCGCGCAACCTCGAGGGCGAGATTCGCCGTGTTCATGCGCAAGCCGCGCTTTCCGGAAATGGAATCGAACACGGAAGAGCCGTCCGAGATGCCGAAGTTCCAGGCCAAAGCCGAGCAGTCTCCAGTCGAGCAAGCAAACGACCGGCCCACCCCACCCGAGAAGGATGGATTGGGCGCCGCGCTGGCGAGCAAGCTATCGCCGCGCGCCCCTTCCACCGCGGCCTCGGCCAGAATCAGGTCAAGCCCGTGTTCGCGAAACAGGCGCAAGGCGTCGGGCAGGTGAAGCTGCGCGGGCACGTCGAATTCTCCGTCGGGCTCGCGCGCGGCCGCCGAGGGCAAGCCGAGAAGGAACATAGACGCGACCAACCACCCACGTTTGCGGCGGACGAAATGCTTCGGTGCTGCTGAAATAGTCTGTGCTGGCATGCCTTTGCTGGGCTCCTGACGAGAACCGGCACAGTACTACATTTATTCCCCGCGCTGTGGCGGCGCGACACGCGCAACTGGGCGATTGCGGATCCCGCATACCGCGGCCGCTCTTGGCGGAAAAACAAGCCGCAAGCAGTCCGGTTTCCAGGCCGAAGGGAACACGACCCGGCAGGGCGACGGAAGAATTCAATCCGGGCAACCGGACGGTCAGTGCACCTGAACGGTCATTTGGCTATTGCAGTCGCTGTAGGTCAGGTAGATCTTGCCTGACGTTTGATCCGCGGAGATGTACGTGTATTCGATGTCGCACGGATTCGGGTAGCCAGCGTAGAGCTGCCAGGATGTTCCGTCGAAATACTTCACCGTGGCCGCCTGGGGCTGAGGATCAGAGTCACGAGACTCGTCGTCGTAGGCCACGTAAGGCACGCCGTTGTAGACCGTGCCCGACACGTACTCCACATCGTCCCCATTGGTCACGCTGCCAAGGGCACCAACGCTTGTCAGGGTGGAACCATTGAGTTTCAGCACGATGACGCCATAGGTCGAGTTGTAATAGATGAGGTAGAGAGCGCCCTGACTCACCGTCAGTATCTGTCCCCAATCCTCGTCGATAGTGTTGGGGGACTGCGCCACGTGCACCCAGGCCGTGCCTGTCCACATGTCCAGATACAGGATGGATGCGGTCTCGTCGTTGTAGGCCACATAGACCGCACCGTTGAAGATGGTCATGGTGCAATAGTAGGAATAGGTCGAAACCGGAGCGCCACCGAGATCCGCCCACGCCGACCCGCCAAAGCTCATGACGTGAAATCGCGAAGAGCTGTCAATGAATGCGACGTAAACCACGCCGTTCAAGACTGCCAGCGTTGCCAAGCCGTAGCCACTGTTGGTTGCAAAGCCCGCGTTGCCCACCAGGACCCAGGCGCTGCCATTGTATTTCATGACCGCGAGGCCGCTTGAGTAGCTCGAGTACGCCACATAGGGCGTGGTACCGTCCACAAAGAGCGTGAAGTAGTAGGCCGAGTCCGTGGTAAACCCAGCGCTGCCCACGGTGGTCCATTTTCCGCCGGTCAGCTGCATGACAGTGAGCTTGCCGTCTTTCGACTCGTCCGAGAATGCGGCGAAGGGAATCCCGCCAGAGACCACGACTTGCCCAGAAGAGGCTGCGTTGGGCGCGATCTCGGTGCTGCCCCCGACGGTGATCCAGCCCGAACTCGCATCCGACCCGGCATCCCGCCCAAGCGAGCTGAATTGACCGCCAGGACCAGCATCCACGAACCCGTTTTCTCCGCCGCCGCCACAGGCCGCCACCCAGACCAGACACAGTGCCGATGCCCCTCGGATCACGGAATTCACGCGCATCTTGAAAACTCCCGTCGACAAGTGAACGCGCGAACACGGGACACGCCAGATCTCCAGTGTTCGCGCCCTATGATCGTCGCCTGGTTTTACGCACCTGTCAACGTGCACTGGTCTCAACGTGCACTGGTCGCGGTCTTCTAACGCACAACAAAAGAAGGCGCGAAAGAGGTTTCCCCCTTCCGCGCCTTGATTTTGAAATCAGCCGACTACTTTTTGGCTTCGGCCTTGATCTGATCGACTGGAATCCGCATTCCGTAGAACGACCGGTAGACGAACACGAAGGCCACCATCAGGAAGCCGGCCGCCAGCGCGCCCTTGAGGCCGGTGTTGTCCAGCTTGACCGCCAGCTCGACGGCGAGGAGGCCGAACAGGGTGGTGAACTTGATGATGGGGTTCATCGCCACCGACGAGGTGTCCTTGAATGGGTCGCCCACGGTGTCACCGATCACGGTCGCCGCGTGCAGCTCGGTACCCTTCTCGTTCAGCTCGGTCTCGACCAGCTTCTTGGCGTTGTCCCAAGCGCCGCCTGCGTTGGCCATGAAGATGGCCTGATAGAGGCCAAAGAGCGCGATCGAGATCAGATAGCCGATGAAGAAGTACGGCTCGACGAAGGCGAAGGCCAGGGTGCTGAAGAACACAACCAGGAAGATGTTGAACATGCCCTTCTGTGCGTAGATGGTGCAGATTTCCACGACCTTCTTGCTATCTTCCACCGAGGCCTTCTCGACGCCTTCCAGCTTGATGTTGGCCTTGATGAACTGGACCGCTCGGTAGGCGCCGGTGGACACAGCCTGGGTAGAAGCGCCCGAGAACCAGTAGATGACGGCGCCGCCTGTGATGAGCCCGAGCAGGAAGGGCGCGTGCATGATCGAAAGATTGATCACTTCATCTGCTTGCAGCCCGTGCGTGAGCATCATGATGATGGAGAAGATCAGGGTGGTGGCGCCCACGACGGCGGTGCCGATTAGCACCGGCTTGGCCGTGGCCTTGAAGGTGTTGCCCGCGCCATCGTTTTCTTCGAGCAAACGCTTGCCATTCTCGAAGTCGGGGTCGAAACCGAAGTCCTTCTTGATCTCTTCCTTGACGTTGGGAACATTCTCGATGAGCGAGAGTTCGTAGATCGACTGCGCGTTGTCGGTGACGGGACCGTAGGAATCGACGGCGATGGTCACCGGCCCCATGCCAAGGAAGCCGAAGGCGACCAAGCCGAAGGCGAACACCGCCTCGGCCATCATGAGCGAGCTCAGTCCCATGGTGCTGAAGAAGTAGGCGATCGACATGAGACCGACAATGACGATGCCCATCCAGTAGGCGCTGAAGTTGCCAGCGGTCAAACCGGAGAGCACGTTGAGCGAAGCCCCACCCTCGCGTGAAGCGGTCACGACCTCTTTCACGTGGCGCGATTCCGTCGACGTGAAGACCTTGATCATCTCGGGGATGAGGGCGCCGGCCAAGGTGCCGCAGGTGATGATGCAGGAAAGCTTCCACCACAGGGTTCCGTCGCCCAGATCCTTGATGAGAAAGTAGGATGCGACGAAGGTCGAGATCATGGACACGATCGAGGTCACCCACACGAGTTGGGTGAGGGGCTTTTCGAAGTTCATCTTGTCGGCCGTGCCAACGCTGCCCTTCACGATCGCCTCGTTGACAAGGTACGAGAACGCGGAGGCGACCACCATCACGACGCGCATGGCGAAGATCCAAACCAGCAACTGGACCTGAACCTTCGGGTCGCTGACGGCAAGGAGGATGAAGGAGATGAGCGCGACGCCGGTCACGCCGTAGGTCTCAAAACCGTCGGCCGATGGCCCCACGGAATCGCCTGCGTTGTCGCCGGTGCAGTCGGCGATGACGCCTGGATTGCGCGCGTCGTCTTCCTTGATCTTGAAGACGATCTTCATGAGATCTGAACCAATGTCCGCGATCTTGGTGAAGATGCCGCCCGCGATACGCAGAGCCGCGGCACCCAGCGACTCGCCGATGGCGAAGCCGATGAAGCAAGGTCCAGCCCAGTCACCCGGGACGACGAGCAAGATGCCCAGCATGATGAGCAGTTCGACCGAGATGAGAAGCATGCCGATGCTCATACCGGCGCGAAGAGGAATGTTGTAAATGCCGTACGGCTTGCCTTTGAGACTGGCGAACGCCGTGCGCGAGTTGGCGAAGGTATTGACGCGAATGCCGAACCACGCGACGAAATAGCTACCGCCGACACCGACAAGGCTGAAGGCCATGATGGCCGCCACACGCGGAATAGGCATGTGCTGGAGGACGGCGAAGTACACCACGATGATGATGCCGATGAAGCCCCACAGCTTGAGAATGAATTTTCCCTGCGTGAAAAGGTAGGTCTTGCAGGTCGCATAGATGAGCTCGGAAACGTCCCGCATGGCCTTGTGAACGGGCAGGTTCTTGAGCTGCGTGTAGATCACCAACCCGAACACCAAGCCAATGAGGCTGATGAACAGGCCGACGGTGAGCAGGGTTGTCCCGGGCATGCCGAGAAACTTCACCTTGGACAGGTCTGGCAGGATGAGGTCGCTCTCCGAAGCCAGCGCCGACGAAGCGGACAGCAGCAAGGTCATTGCGCCGCCCAGTGCACCGAACAAGTAGCGTAGCGGTTTCATGGGTCTCCTTCTGATTTGGTGCGCAACCTAGACTAGCCGAGAGGCAATCGTCAAGCATGAGCTCACGAGTCCGAATTCATGCGTGTCAATGCCTGGAAAATAGGCCCAACTTGTCTGACGCAACTTGTGCGCAACTTGTGAGATAGACTGCCGGGCATGCGTCTTCCCTCGTCTCTTCATTCGGCCACTTTTGCGGCCGTCTCCGTCCTCTTGATTCAGAAAGCCCAAGCCGCCGTGCCCGACATCGCCTTCGAGCAGTACCGGCTGCCGAACGGCCTCGACGTTGTCCTGCACATCGAGCATCGCGTGCCCATCGTCCACGTCGAGGTCTGGTACAAGGTCGGCTCCAAAGACGAAGTCGCGGGCAAGACGGGATTCGCCCACCTGTTCGAACACATGATGTTCCAGGGCACCAAGCACATCCCCGAGGACGCCTACTTCAAGTACCTGTCGCAGGCCGGGGCCTCGGCGCGCAACGGTTCCACGAGCATGGATCGCACGAACTACTTCGAAACCCTGCCCGCCTCGCGGCTTGAACTCGGCCTGTGGCTGGAAAGTTCGCGCATGGGCTTCTTGCTGGATCGGCCGTCGTTCCGTGAGACTTTTGCCAACCAGCGCGACGTGGTGAAGAACGAGCGCCGACAACGCGTGGAAAACGTCCCGCTCGGCGCGGTCGCGCGCCTGGAGCTCGAAACCCTGTTTCCCGCCCTTCACCCCTATCGCCACGAGGTGATCGGATCGATGGAGGATCTCGATGCCGCTTCCGAGGCCGATCTGAAGGATTTCTACAATCGCTACTATGCGCCTGGCAACGCGGTCCTGCTCATCGCCGGCGATATCGATACCGCGATCGTCAAGGGCCTCGTCGAAAAGTACTTCGCCCCCATTGCCGCGGGTCTCCCCATCCAGCGAGTTCCCGTGCCGGCCATTCCTCAGCCACCGGCAGAACGCAGGCTGGCCATGGAAGCCAATATCAATCTGCCGCGCGGGCAAATGGTGTGGAACACGGTGCCCGTGTTCGCGCCCGGCGACGCCGAGCTGGACTTACTCGCCAACGTGCTCGGCGAAGGCCGCAGCTCGCGCCTTTTCCAGCGCCTGGTCCACGACCTCAAGATTGCGCAGTCGGTATCGGCGAATCACGCCAGCGCCATGCACGGAGGCCGTTTCGAAATCG
>Ga0265342_10000253_pt1 | contig 60170 bp, 54 predicted proteins | sample 4CB327metaG_FD_203125 | JGI IMG/M metagenome (GOLD analysis project Ga0265342, IMG submission 203125) | Rhizosphere microbial communities from Carex aquatilis grown in University of Washington, Seatle, WA, United States - 4-CB3-27 metaG | ecosystem: Host-associated > Plants > Roots >...
TCCGAAGCGGTCGCGTCGGCGCCACTGCCGCCGTCTCGGTTGCCGCCCGGCGTTCCGCCATCAGCCACAGAACCCAGGTGATCCGGCAAAACCTTATAGTAAATGCGCGCGGTCACGCGAACCGGGGTGACGCCCGCGACGCCCGTGACTTTGATGTGATACGACGTTGAGTTGTCGCCTGGCTCGTTCTTGGCGGCCTGGTTCACGTAGGAATACCAGTACTTGAATCCCTTGGTGTTCTCCTCGGGATGAAAGACGCTGGCAGGCGTTTCCGTCATGGCCTGCGGGAAAGTCCCCCAACCCGTTCCGAATTCCACGACTGGAGCGGGCTGGACGTCGCCCATCGCGACGGTTTCGTCAACCCAGCGAAGCTCGAGCAACATGGCCGCGTGGGTGTTCTTGTCAGCGGCAATTTGATTTCCGTCGCAGACGTAGGTATCCAAGTCGAAAGATGTCGAAGCATCGACCACGCCCATCTTGCGGATGATCCGGTGGTTGGAAGAGTCGACGGAACCGCAGTCGTCGGTTCCGGTCATGGCGGTGCCAACATTTAGAGTGGGGGAATTGAACGCCACCACGCCGTAGCTTGGGTGGTAGTAGAGGTCGGCGGTCGGTGCCGACCCTTTGAGAACCGCCGGAATCTCGGGGCTGGTGCTGGTGGCATTTCCCTGGAAGTGACTGCATCCAGAAATCTTCCCCATTTCGGTCGCGACGGTTGCCTCCTTTTCCATGAGCGCGTATTGCCCGTTGAAGGTGGCGGGGCTGGGGGCGGACGTTCCGATTGCGACGGTCCCGCTGGCCGCCAGCGATTGCGGCTGACCAACGGGCGGATTGAGATTGACCTTGATGGGCTTGTCGAAGGTGGTGCTGGCACCGGGCACGACCCCGCCCAAGAGGTCGCTGTTCATGTATCCCGCGAAGTCCAGGGTTCCGTCGGTATTTTCCTTGATCCAATATTCGCCGCCCTTGCTCGGGTCGTCCGAACGGGTCGTCGCGAGGCGATCGTAGGAAACGCCGCCGATGGTCTTCTGTCCGACCACCGCGGTCTCCTGGTTTGCGCTCATGGAACCGAGAAGCGCGTTCGTGACCGTCACCTTGGACTGCATTCGTGTGGTCGAAGTCCTGGGGCCATAGGGCGCCTTCTCCCCGTCGAAGCTACCGCCGCTCCCTCCGCCTCCACATCCGACTAGGATGGAGGCGAGACCGGTGGTCAAGCAGAACCAGCGAGCGCGGACGATAGAGCCAGTTTTCATCATCTTCGTTCTCCTTAGCTCGAATACTTCGGGCGGTTCCCGACACGAAGGCACACAACTTAGGGCGGCCATTGTATCACGACTGCTTGGCGAGGTTCTCTTCGAAGGCGGAGGATTCTGAACCGGCGCTCACGGGACCGGCACGAGGTAGAGGCCGTTCGCGAACGAAAACGGCGCCGCCACTGCCGTCCGGAACAGGGCGAGCGCGCGATCGGTCACCCAGCGCGCGCCCGATGTGTTGCGCGCGACGAACGTCGGCAGCGGGCATGGCTGCACGGGCGCCGTTACTAGGACGCCGTTCACCCCGTACATCACGCGATCGCCGGCGGGGGAGAACTTCGCGCCGTCCGCCAGGCTAGGCCCGCTGGTGAGCGAGTAGGTGAGCCCATCTGAGAGGCGGCCGAGCCGCGCCGTCGAGCTGTCGTCGACGAGGAAGACCCAGCTCTCGTCGGGCGAGAAGGTGACCAGGCCCGTCGTGACATAAGCGATAGGTGTCGTTACGCCCGTCGAGGTATCGATGATGTTGAGGATCGTGCGCGAGGATGCAGCGTCAGGCGCGCCGTAGGCGATATACCGGCCACTCGGGCTCGACGCCGGCCCCAGAAACATCCCAAGCCGTGTCGCCAAGGTCTCGCGCGGCCCGCTGCGGTCCAGGGGCATGCGGAAGAAGTCGCTCGTGGGCCCGATCCCCTCGACGTATGCGCCGTCGGCGATGAAGTAGACGGTCTTCGACGCCGGAACATAGTCGATGACGCGCCCATTGCCCGCCGTCGTCAGGATCTGCACGTCGAGCTGGGCGGTGGACGCCGCCTTGAACGCATTCACTATCTGATAAAATATGAACGCTCCGTCTTTCGAGAAGACGTTCGTCGGTACTGACGCCGCGGACACATCGACGGTCACCGTCACGGGCGCGCCCCCCGTGACAGGTACGACCTGAAGCGGCGAGCTTATCGACGGTTGCACCAGGACCAGTCCGCCGTCCGGCGACAGCAAGTTGCTCTGCGCGAGCTGCGTCACCGTGCCGGTCGAGGCGTCGGCGCTGTAGATCGCGATCTGATCCGAAAACACAACGAGTTGGCTGTCGGCCGTGAACTCGAAGTTGTTTACGGGCCGCGACGACACGAAGTGAACCGTCCCGGTGTCGAGGTCGACGGTCCTAAGGCCACTGCCCGCCGTGTACACGGCGAGCCGGCGCTTGTTGGGCGATTCCTGCCAGACGTTGTTCACGTCGCTGACCGTGAGCCGGTCGCCGACATCGTGGCGCTCGATGACGAGGTCGAGCGCCGACGTCGACCCGGCGACGTAGTAGCCGAGCCGCTCGGGGGCAAACAAGTACTCGCCTTGGTCGAGATGGACACCCGTCGCGAGCGTCGTCCGCGTGGCGGTCGCGGGGTCCACGAGATCGATCGAGCCGTCTAGCAGCGTGCTACCCGACAGCATGACAATCGCGATGCGCTTGCCGTTCTCGACGAACAGCGCGTGCGAAACCCAGCCGCTCGCGACCGTGGTGGGCGTGCCCCCTGCCGCAGGCACGAGGCTGGCGGTGCCCGCGGACTTCGCGTAGCGGCTGTACACGAGCGCGTCGGCGGCGGCCGACGTCTGGAACAACACCTCGTCGCTCGTTCCGGTGATCAGGCGATGAGCACGCTGGAGCTCGATCTGGCCGAGCGGGAACGTCGAACCGTCCACGATGAACGGCCTCCCGTCGGTCATGTCCAGCACCGGAATGGTCTCCTCCCAGGCGCCCAGAGCCAGCGTGAGCCCGTACGTACCGTCTGGAACGGACGGCAGCGCTACCAGTTGACCGAGTTCTGTACCTCGGTCATCCTCGCAACGTGATCCATGTTCGGAAGGACGACCACCGATTCCTCGGCAAGCCAGCGCCGATGAGTCCGATTCCGCCCGTTGGGTCAACTAAACCCCAATCGGAAGCAGGACACGCAACGCCGATGCTCAAGGCCGATCACGCGAAGGCTTCGCCCATGGACTGGATTCTGCAAACGCCTATGCTCTCAACAAGAAAAAAGGAGTACGCAAAATGAAACTCATTGGCGCCATGGTCATTCTCTTGATGCTGACTTCGGCTGCACCAGCGAAGAAAGCGGAGAGACGAGAGAAGAAGTCCGCCCCTGTTCGCACAATCAATACACTAAGAACGAAGGGAAAGAGCATCTCGTTTACGTGCAGCCCTACCAATTGTAGGGAACAGCAAAATGGCAGTCTCTTGTTCAACTTGAGTTGTCAGACCAATAAGGAAAATGACAAGTTGGAAATATATATGGGAGACAAGAACCAAACAATCCAGTCATACGGGTTCGTTGACATTCCCGGGGAGATAAGTGCCCCTAAGAAGGGATCTGTCCCGATCAAGATATCCGTCAGCGAGGATGAAGATTCCCCCCGAACGACATTTACGTTCAAGTACACCGTAGAGCAAATAAAGAGGCCCACCTGTCGAAAGTACGGTGATGTAGAATTATAGCAGCCGGAACACCTTTCCAACTCCTGCCCGGCACGGAGGTCCCTGGCACCTGAAGCACCGGGCATACGCGAAGACCCTGCAGAAACAGGCCCATCGGGCGCTGCCGCGATCCCCGCTCCGCCGCCCCCATTAACCACGTCCCCCACCCAAGTTGGTGGGGGACGTGGGGTGGCTCCCCATTATCCCCTGCTACCTGGCGTGAAGGGCTGGTCGCCGTGAGGCCCTAGAGGACCGTTGCCCGGCATCTCCGAGACTAGCTCGGAGATGTGTCTCCGGACACCATGGGAGACGCTCGCCTGCTTCCTCATCCACGCGCACGAGAGCAGGGATCTTCGCGGCAACGTCGGCGAAGGCAACAGCGCCGTGGTACCCTCTTCCTCCATGACCGAGAAGATTGGAATCGGCCCAGCCGAGCTGCGTGGCATCCCCCTCTTCCGTGACTTCAGCGAGGCAGAGGTCCGGCGTCTAGCCGAGCTCTTCGAACCCGTCGGTGCAAACGAGGGAGACGTCCTCTTCGCCCAGGGAGACGCGGCGGGCGCCTTTTACATCCTCATCGCTGGCGAGGTCTCGCTACGCCAGGACGAGCGCGAGGTCTACCTCCTCAAGCCGCCCTGCCTCATCGGCGAGCTCGGCGCAACAACGGGCATCCTCCGCCACTGCCGCGCCGTGGTCGGGCCAGCAACAAGTCTCCGCCGCATCGACTCGGAGCGTCTGCATGACTTCTGCTCGCGGAACCCAGACATCGGCCTTCCCTTCTATCGTGCGCTCCTCGATTCTGCCGCCGACAAGATCGCCCACGACCAGCGGCGCATCGCGGAGATGCGCGAACACATCATCGTCACCCAAAAGGCGATGAAAGGCCTACGCGACTTCATCCTCGAGAGCCCGGACTCGCCAATCTCCCGCCGCGTCCACGATGCGCTCGAAGGATTGATCCAGCAGAACCGCCGCGCCAACTATCGCGTCGAGCCACCCCCGGCCCTCGCCGCCTACCTCCGCCTCGACGACGGCCGCGTCGCCACCGTCGTCGAGCTTTCACGCACCCACATCAATTTCCGTCTCGCAGGCGCGCTCCCCGAGCAGAGCGGCGAGATCTCCGGCGTCCTCGCCCTAGCCGGCCCCGAGATCCCGGCCTCGGGCCGCGTCCTTCGCGTCCAAGGGGACCGCGTCGTCCTCGTCCTCGACCTCCTTCTCGACGAGTTCGCCGCCGTCCTCGAGGGCTATCTAGCCCGGGTGCAGATGTTCGACTTCCTCGTCTAACCAGGCGAGCTTCGCCCGCGTTGTCGCGGAGGCGAAGACCTTTCCGTTCCAGGCCCACGCCGGCGAGGGGGCTCGCGGCGATGCGGCGGTGAGTGGGATCACGGACCACGCCAGTAGGGTCAGCAATCGGCGCCGGCTCAGCGCCAACCGTGGCACAATCCGTGTGACCAATGGCCCGCGTGAAACGGCGATACCCCAGGCTCCTACCTGCGAAATGCTCGCTGGGTTGGATCGTGCTCTGGTTCGGTTGCCGTCCCGGAAGCATCGCCGGGCAGACCCAAAAGAATTCGAGGTATCACCTATGCGAAGACCTCTGACAGCTCTAGCTTCTCTTGGACTCGCGGTTGCTTCGATGGTACCGCTCGCCTGTTCTTCATCGAATGGCTCGGGCGCCGGGACTGGCGGCGCAGCAGGCGGTGTGGCGGACACAATCGCAGGCGCTGGCGGATCCACACGCGGCCCAGGCGGTACCGTAGGTGTCGCGGGAAACGGTGGCAGCGGGGCATCGAGTGGCAAGGCCGATGCGAGCCTCGGTGCTGATGGATCGACCAGTGCCTCGGGTGGTGCGAGCAGCGGTGGGGCTGGCACGGCCGGGCAGTCCGCTGCAGGCGCGGGCGGCGGTGTATCGAGCGTGGCCAGCTCGGGAGGTGCGACAGTTGCGAGCGGCGGTACGGCAAACGGCAGCGGTGGCAAGGGCGGCGCGAGCGGCAACGCGTCCGACGGCGCACCCGCCAGCGCCGACGCGCCAACGACTTCGGTAACGGATGGCGGCCTAGGCGCCGATGCCTCGGCCCCTGGGAATCCCGACGTGCCCGGCGGTCTCGCTTCGTGCGAAAGCAACATCCTCTCGCTGCAAGCACTCTGGCCGATGCCGAGCTCGATCAAGCCGTCGGGCACCGCCGTGGACGGACAAGGCAATGTCTACCTGGCAGGCTCCTTCGAAACGAGCGCCGACTTCGGAGCCGCGGTGCTGACCTCGTCTGGTCCCCAGGACATGTTCCTCGCGAAATTCGATGCGACTGGCGCCGTCGTGTATGCGAACCGCTACGGCGGTGACGGCTTCGATCTCGATTCGCCCACGCTGGCCGTCGACGACGCAGGTAATGCCTATTTCGGTGGGGCGTTCGGACAGACGCTCGACTTCGGCGGAGGGACAACGCCGCTCGTGGCCCTCACCAGCGATTCCTTCGTGGCCAAGATTGCTCCGACGGGGCAGACCGTCTGGGCGAAGCGATTCGGATGGAATGGTCAGACGTGGGCGAACGGCGGCGGCAGCATGGTCTATTCGATTGCCATCGCGCCCGGAGGCGATCCAGTCATCGCGGGCGTGTCGAGTGGAACCATCACGCTCGGGTCGACGAATTGGACCGGGCCGGGAGGCAGCCACCAGCCGTTCGTGGCGCGACTGAAAAGCGTGGACGGTTCGGTCGTGTGGGGCGCGGCGTCCGGGGGAACCTTCGACACCGACCGCCCCCTCGTGACCGTCGATGCGCAACAGCACACCTTCATCGCGGGCCGGTACTTCTCGGGCGACGGGTCATGGGGCACCGGCACCGGTGGTACGTTCCGCGTCGGATTCGACGCAAGCGGGAAGCCCATGTGGAGCCGCTTCGACGCCACCGATATGCCGATGGGCGCGACCATCGATGCAGCCGGTCGCTTCGTGGTGGTCGAGAGCTCGCTCAGCTCCACCGCCGTGACCATCGAAACGACGACCTTCGCTCCCGGCTACTCGTCGTTCGTGCTGCTCTTCAGTCCGGTCGACGGAAGACTCATCTCTGGCGCGCAAGTCACCGAATCCGATCCCAACGGCCTGGCCGTCGACACGCGCGGCAATTCGCTCATCGTGGGCACCTATTGGGACGCCCTCACCTGGGGCAACACGACGTTGGCTCGCAGTGGCTACCATCCGTTCTTCCTGGCAGCGGTCGACGGAACGTCGAAGCCAGCCGGGTTGGCTGGGCTGGGCAGCACCTCCGGTCCCCCTTCGGATAGCCAGCCGTACGGAATGGCAATGAACCCCTCGGGAGCCGGCCACATCTACGTCCCGGCCTACCTGGCGGCCAGCACGACATCCTCGGTGGGGCCAATCGCCGACGGTACATACGTCGCGGTCTTCGGGCCCGACACCTGCGTATCGGGGGGCGGGCCGCAGGGCTCGGCCACCGGCGACCCGTCGGATCACGGCAAACTCCCCCTCGACGGCGGAGCCCCGGTCACGCCACCAGACAGCGGCACCCCGGCTCCATGCCCATCGTCGTCTGCGCTGGCGGTGAACGGTGCCGCGTGTCCGGTCAAGATGGGCTGCGCGTATGGCAGCGAGTGTTGCATCTGCGCTCCCACGGCTTGCAATGGACAACCCACTTTGTGGACTTGCACCACGCTCGCTACGCCAGATCCCGGCTGTCCTGCATCGCCGCCCGCGGACGGGACGACCTGCTCGACCTTGCACCTTGAATGCACCTACTGCGCGACGGGAGGGCGTCAGTTGGCCACCTGCACGGCAGCAGGCTGGCAATCGGGATACGCGCAGATACTTTGTATTTGACCGCCGGGCTTAGGGGACAGGGGGTTCGGACCACGTGCCCTGCCCTTCGAATACCTTCTTCAGTAGCCTCCTCTACCCATACCGACGAAAGGCACGGCTTGACATGCATCGATGGAGTGCCCAGCTTGCATTGTTCGTTCTTGCTGTCAGCAGTCCTACTGCTTGCCAGTCCCAGCCTGACTGCCTCTCCTATGGGCTGCCAGTTATCACTACTGGTGTCCAGTACCAAAATCCGATTGACCTCAGTCACGTCCAGCTCCTGGGCGTCGGCTTCGTCATCGCGGGGTCAGTCCAGCTTGCCATGTCGCCGCTCTTCCTAATCCCTTCGCCGTTGGAGAAGATCCGGGACCCTGAGATGCTCTTTCGCAATGTCTTCGAGAACCCTGTCAGTTGGCTGTTGGCACTGTCTCTTTATGCATCCCATACACGCTCCTGTTCGCGTCCTAATCAAGTCTAGTAAGGTCGATTTCTTACGAATTGTGAGCGGCGCAGTGGCCACAAGATTGCGCGGATTTTGGGCTTAGTCGTTGTTTGGCCGCCCAGCGACCGTCGCGGCAATCTCCAAGTCCGGGGCACTTTAGGCGGCCATAGCAGCGTCGTTGGCAAAGAGCGCAGCCGCATCCTCGGCACCAAGGTGCTTCAGGTAGTGTCCGAGTGCTCCACGGAAAAACTCCATGCGGTTCCTGATGCCGCGTGATCGCCACGCCTCGTCCAGCTTGTCCACCACCGAGGCCTCCATGCGCAGGGGCAGAACCGTGAACGTGACGCCCTCGCGGTGCCCGCTCTTGCGGGGCCAACGGGAATGCGGATCTTCCAGACCATGTAGGCCTTGTTCGTCGAACCCGTGGGGCCGGTCATTGGATGGGGTATGCTTGGCGTCTTCCATGAAAACGGCAGCCGCGACGACGATCTGGTTCCTTGGATTTGCCCTTCTGGGCTCAGCCTGTGGCCGAACCCCGCTCTTGCCGCCGACCTGCCATCTGCAGGTCGATCCGGGGGCCATCGATTTTGGCGCCGCGCTGCCTGGCAACACGATCACCCGCCAGGTGCGCGTCGGCAACGACGGCGGCGCGATCTGCAACCTGACCGAGATTGCCATCAACGACGATTCGGGCGGCTGGTTCACGCTCTCAGCGGATACTCCGAAGTCCATCGCTGTGCCGGCCGGCAAAGCAGTGGAGTTGGGCGTTAGCTTCGAGCCCGACGCGGCGACCGCGCCCTTCGTGCGCACCGGCGCGCTCGTGTTCGCGAGCGATGCGCCTGGGCAGGCGCAGGTCGCCGTGTCCCTGACCGGGCAAGTGAAGTCGACCTGCTCGCTCGACGTTTTCCCAACCGCGATCGACTTCGGCTCGGTCCCCATCGGCACGAGCCCGACGAGCGCGGTGACCCTGACCAACCTGGGCACTGGCCCTTGTTCCATCGACGGCATCGCGATCGCGCCCGGCAGCGATTCGCAGTTCTACCTTTCATTACCGCTTCCAGCACCGGCCGCGCTCACCCTCGCGCCCGGGCAAAGCGGTACCGTGGTGGTCGGCTTTGCTGCCAGCGACCGCACGTCGCCGCACCATCGCACCGGGCAGCTGGTCATGAACAGCAACGACTCGGACAAGCCGAACATCACGGTGGCGCTTGCGGCGGACATCGACGTCGGCTGCTACCTGACCTGGACGCCGACGCAGGTCGATTTCGGCAACGTCATCCTCAACACAGAGACCAGCGCCAACATCACGCTCAGGAACGGTGGCACGAGCGCGTGCGAGATATCTGGGCTGGCCATCACCGCCGACAGCGATCCGGACTTTGCCCTGGACGACACCCAGGCGCGCTCGTTCTCGCTGGCTCCGGCGACCAAGGTGACGATCAGCATCCTGTTCACGGCGGCCGACAGCTCGCCCCCGCACAGCAAGACCGGAACGCTGGTCTTCCAAAGCAACGATCCCAAGAACCCGCAAGGCCAAGTTCCGCTCGCGGGGTACGTCAGCACGGTGTGCATCGAGGCCAGTCGCTGGGTATACACCGTCGACAGGACAGGCAAGTTCTCGCGCTTCGACCCGTCCACCCTGGCCTTCACCGATATCGGAACGCTACGGTGCCCCGGCGAGTTCGAAACCCCCAACTCGATGGCGGTTGACCAAAACGCGGTCGCGTGGGTCAACTACCAGGACGGCAATCTCTTCAAGGTCGACACTGGCACCGGCAAGTGCGAAGCCACCGGCTTCGTTCCCGACCAGCATAACTTGCTGGAGTTCGGTATGGGCTTCGTCTTCGATCCATCTACCGGCGAGGACACGCTGTACGTCGCCGGCACTTCCAGCGCCGATCCAACGACGCAGTCGACGCTGGCCACCATCGCCGTCACGTCCCTGGTGGTCACGCCGATCGGGCCGGTCACCGCCGGCAACGCCGAGCTTACCGGCACCGGCGATGGCCAGCTATGGGGCTTCGTGCCCAATACTGCCAGCAGCAACGGCGAGTCCACGCTGGTGTGGATCGATCCTGCCACTGGCAAGACCCTCGAGTCCTACACCTATTCGTCGCTGATCTCGTCGGGTGGGGACGTGACTTGGGCAGTGAAGTTCTGGGGCGGCTCGTTCTGGATCTTCTTCAACGATTCGATCTACCAGGTTTCGCGCGATAGCCCCGACACCATCCACGCGGCCCTCAGCAATACCGGCCGGTACATCGTGGGCGCAGGTGTCTCCACCTGCGCGCCGCTATTGTAGGTGTCCGCATCTACTTGGCTGTGCAGTCCCCATTGCGCAGCTTCTGCCCGGATCCTGGCGAAGGTGGGAGCAAGCATTCGGTGCCTACGACGATGGTGATGAAGCCGAAGACCTCCAGGCAGTTGGAGTGCGCCTACGCGAGCGCCTGGTTTCCTTCGTGGGCGGGTCACCAGCAACGCGACGCCGCCCGTCCGGCTAGTTGGCGAGCCGGCGCGGCACGGTGTCTACGCTGGTGTTGTTGGTCTCGTCCGTTTCCTGGAGGGCGTCCTTAGGATCGAGGATGACGCCGGTGTAATAGCTGCCGGCCGGCACGCTCGGGATTGTGCAGTTGAAGGTGAACCCAGCCTCCGATTGACCCGGCACGGCCCCCAGCGTGACCGTGCAAAGGAGCTGATCCGAGCCGGTGATCGACACGTCGGCCGACAGCATCACGCTGGCGTCGAACCCAGGGATCGTGTCGGGGCCGGTGTTCTTGACCGAGAGCTGAAAGGTGATGTTCTGTCCCGCCGAGAGGTTCTGCCCGCCGTTGTCACTGAGCAGGGGGCTGCCCAGATCCCAGGTCGGCTGGGCGACCGTGATGGTGGCGGGGGCGACGGAGGTGTTGTTGGTCTCGTCGCTCTCGAAGACGTCGTCCCGGTCGTCGGCCTCGGCGATCACGTACCAGGCCCCGGAGTCTAGCGCGGGGATGGCGCAGCTCTCGCTGACGTGGGTCGTGGCCCCGGCCGCGAGGCCGCTGGGGACGGCGACCTGACAGACGAGCGGGTCGTTCGCGTCGAACGTGGGCGTCAGCGACAGGTAGAATCCGACATTGAACGGGCCGGCCGGATCGACGCCGACGTTGTGCGCGTCGGCCGAGAAGGTCACATTGCCCGCGAAGGGGATGTCGGTAAGGTCGGTGGCGGCACCGCTGGCCGTCAGATCCGGCGACGGTGCGGCGATGGTTAGCGTGCCCGTCGCGATGACGCTGTTGTTGGTCTCGTCGGTCTCCGCCAGCGTGTTGGCCGGATCGAGCACCGCCCCCAGGTGGTAGGCGCCGCGCAGGCGCGGCACCGTGCAGGAAACCGGAATGACCGCCTGTGCGCCGGCGTTCAGCGTGGTCATCGAGGTGGTCGTGCAGAAGCGAAGGTCGTTCGCGTCGATGGCGCCGTCGCTCGAGAGCAGCACGGAGATCGCGATCGAGCTGACGTCGATGTTGCTCTTGTTCTGCACGGTCACCGAGACCGTCAGCGCGTCGCCGGGCGCCACCGTCGAGGTGGCGCTGGACGAGACCGCCACCGCCGCCAGATCGTAGCTCGGCGTGCCGATGAACATCCGGCTTCCGACCGCCGTGTTGTTGGTCTCCTCGCTCTCTGTCACGTCGTTCTTACTGTCGAGGACGACGCCCGGGTAGTAGTAGCCGGCGGCCGGAACCGCGGCGACGAGCTCGGTCACAAAGTAGTAGCCGGGCGCCCAGACCGTCGAGCCGATGCCGAACGGCGACTCGGGGCCCGTCACCGTCAGCTTCCACAGCGGCACGTCGTTCTGATCGCCGATGACGTTGTCCGGGGAGAGCACCACCTCAACGGAGTGAGGCGCGGCGTCGACCACGCCGCGGTTGGTCTCCGTCAGTCCGAAGTGGAACGTATCCTGGCCCTGGTTCTGGGCCTCCTCGGCGACCAGCTGGGCGACCACCAGATCGGGCAGCTTGACCGGGGTCGTGCCGCCGGTGCCACCGGTGCCGATCGGCCCGCCCGACCAGACGCAGCCCGGCTGGCTGGTGCAGGCGGCACCGGTCAGGCTGGCGCAGGGGGTAGGCGTACCGGTGCAGACCGCCGGCGTGACTTGGCAGCCCGCTTGCGCGGCGCAGGCGGACCTCGGCACGTTCTTGCAAGCGGTGGGGATCCCTTCGCAATAGTTCAACTTCGCCGGCGTCCAGTTGCAGGCGTTCATGCCGCTGCAGGTCGCCTTCGACGTGATGGTCTCGCAATTGACGATCGTGCCGATGCAATTCCCCTGGTTGTACTGGCAGCCTGTGATCGAGTTGCATAGGTTGAGATCGTTTCCGATTTCGTTGCACGAGCTGTAGAAGTTGGTGCAGATGCCGGCATCGGAGGGGATACCGCATCCGAGCTCTGCGACGCAGAGCCCGCCCTGGCCGTCGAAAGCGCTGCACGGGGTCGGCGTCCCGGTGCAGCCGCCGCTCGTTGCGCTGCAGCCCGGGAAGAGATCGCAGTCCGACGCCGAGCAGGAGCTCGTCGGCGTTCCCGTGCACGCGCCGCTGGTCCCGCCGGTGGCGCTGCTCCCCCCGAGCCCGCTGCCGCCGATCCCGGGGTTGCCTCCCGTGGCACCGCCGCCGCCGGTTCCGCTGTGGCCGCCCGTCGCGATCGCGCCGCCCGTCCCAGGATGGCCGCCCGTCGCGATCGCGCCGCCCGTCCCAGGCTGGCCACCCATGCCCACGCCGCCGGTCGCACCGCCCGATCCGGTGCCGGTGCCTGCAGGACCGCCACCGCCGCAGCCGGCCAGCCAGCCGAGGAGCGCCAGAACGGCTGGCCCCCCCACACCCAGCCCGTACTTAGTCGAAGCCATGGCGCGACTCTCTCACGATGGCCTGTCGGCGAACAGAGCATTTTGCGACGCGCAACGCACACAGTCGGCGTGCTCCCCGTCAATCGTCGGCGCCGCAGCCAACCAGGCCCGACGCGCGCGATGCCTGTCCGCCGCAGAAGACGGAAGCTCGACTACGTGGAGGAAGAGCGGCGCATCCTTCAGGAACAACTCGACGCAGCCACTGGCGGCAAGAAGCCCTCCTTCACCGCCGCTCGGCGGCGTCGCCTGGCCACAGCGGGCAAGCTGTTGACGCCAGAGGAGCGCCGGAAGTGCTGCCAACTCGTCAAACCGACCACCATCCTGGCCTGGTTCCGCCAGCTCGCCGCGAGGAAGTACGACAGCTCTGAGGCCAGGCGAGGACGTCCATCCAAGCCCAACGACGTCCGCAAGCTGGTCATCAAGCTCGCCACGGATAACCTTCGCTGGGGCTACACGAAAATCAGGGATGCCTTGCGCAATGGACTCGGCATCGAAATCGGCCGCACCACCGTCGCGAACATCCTGGCCGAGGCTGGCATCGAGCCGGCGCCGGAGCGCGAGAAGGCTCGCACCTGGAAGCAGTTCATCAAGGCGCATTGGGATTCCCTTTGCGGGTGCGACTTCTTCACCGTCATCATCAAGGAATTCATGGCCCACTACCGGTTCGCGGAAGCTTGTCCCGGACCACAAAGTTTCCGAAACCCGAGAGCTTGATTTTCTCGCCCTTCGCCAAGGTCTCTTTGACCGTCTCAAAGACCGTCTCGACGGCGTCCGCAGCTTCCGTCTTCGAGAACCCGCCGACCTTCTCGCGGACCGCATCAATGATGTCCGCCTTGGTCATGCGCCTACGTTGCGACCGACCGACGAAGACCTGCGGCGTGCGGTTTCTGGGCTGCCCTGCTGAGAAGAAGCGAAGACCGATGAGGTCCCCCTTACGTCGGTGTTCCGCATGCCCGCAGATAGCGACGCGTCCACGGGCAGGCCAGAATGCAGATTCCACAGATGGTCACGTCGATGCCCTGATCGGCCGCCAGGGCAGAAGCTTTCTTCTTACACGCAGCCGCATCGAAGATTCGGTTGCGGGCAATTCCAGGGCTCCAGGGATGCCCGGTGACCGCTCCGGCAGGGCATGCATCCACGCACCCTCGGCATCGCCCGCAACGGGACTCTTGCACCGGCTCCGCACAGATAAACGGGGCATCAGTGAGCACGCTCGCGAGGCGCACGGATTTCCCGAATTCGGGCGTGACAAGCAGGGCCGAGTGACCAATCCAGCCGAGACCGGCGCGGGTGGCCACCGTCTTGTGCGGGAGCGCCGTCGCGCCATCGCCCTCGACGACTTTAACAGTCACAGTGCCGGCCACCGCGACAAAGCCACGTGCTTCGATGAACCGTGTGGCCAGGCCAGCCAGTTCGGCCAACGCAGCGTTGGCGCGATCGTATTCCGCGTGATATGCGGTGGTTGGACCAGAGACAAGGCCGGACACGACAGACGGATCCAGTGCGACCGCAATCGAGATGGCCCTCGGTAGGCCGCTGCGCGCGTTCATAGGAAGACACGACAGATCTCCGAACCCAACCAACGCCGCCCCGGCCCGCCTCAAGCTAGCGACCAATTCGCCTTGCCAGGCAACTACCGATTCGTCTTGTGCTGGCGTACCCACAGCTGGGCAGCATACAACGCCCGCACCGCCCCAAGGAACGTCGATAGCAGGATGTTCAAGACTTGCTCGCGCCGAGCTTCTCAACGATCCTGCCGCGAACTGAGAGGCAGGCAATGACCGTACCCATGAACGCCGGAGAAGCGCGGTCGATCGCGGAGCGATGGGTCGCCGAGGAAGTGGCTTCCTTCCCCGGCGAAGCGCTGTGCGCGTTCACCCACGGATCCATCAACTGGATGGCGGACGAGGATCCTTTCCCTCCCAGCTCGGATCTCGATCTCGTGGTGGTGGTCCCGAAGGTCAATCCCGCGAGGCACCGGGTCTGCAAGCGCGCGTACGGCGGGATAACCGTCGAGGCTTTCTACGTCCCCCGCGAGCGGCTGCTGTCCGCGGAGGCGCTCCTGACCGACTTCGGCCTCGCGCCGAACGTAGTCAACGGAAAGGTGCTCTTCGATCCCGATCGGATCATGGACGGGTTGCGGGCGGCGGTGACGCCGGAATTCGCGCGCCGTCATTGGGTACGGCGGCGTTACCGGGCCTTGCGGGACGAGGCTCTCTCCGTGATCGCCGCGTTCGAGCGGAGCAACAGTCTTGTCCACGTCAACGCGGTTGTCTGCCTCGCGGTGCGGGCCATGGCCCAGATGGGCCTGCTCGCTGATCTACGAAACCCCACCTTCAAAAAGGCGCTGGTGAAGGTGCGCGACGTCTTCGCCGCATACGACCTGGCCGATGAACACCGTAGGCTGGTGCGCTTGTTCGGAGCCACTGAGCTGGACGACGAGGCCATCCTGGAGGCGGCCTCCCATTGCCGGCAGACGCTGGACGATGCCTGCCATTGGCTGCGAACGCCTTTCATCGGCGACAACTGCGTGACCGTCCACTCTCGTTGGAAGCAATCTTCGAAAAGTGCGGCCTGGCGGTCCTGGCGAGCGCGGCGCCATTCCTTTCGGGGCACCTGATTTCGTTCGATTTGACCGCCCGAGGCGATCGCCGTGAGCGCGATCGAAAAGCCGCGCTAATGCCCGATCGTCTCCAGGTTGCCCTCATCGCACAGCTTGGCGCTACAGCTCCTTCGCTTCGATGCGGCGGTTCTTCTGGCGGCCCTCGTCGGTGTTGTTGGGGGCGATGGGGCGCCCGTCGCCGAAGCCGACGGCATCCAGCCGCTTCTTGTCGATGCCCTTCGACACGATATAGTCGCGACACGCTTGTGCGCGCTGTTCCGACAGCGTCTTGTTGGCCTTGGCGTTCCCCACGCTGTCGGTGTGGCCCGAGATCTCGACGCGCGCGTCCTTCTTGTGGACCATGAAGTCGACCACCGTGTCGAGGCGCGGGAACGACTCGGGGCGGATCGTCGCCTTGGCGGTGTCGAAGTTGACCCCGTCCAAGACGAGAGGCTTCGGTGCGACCTCACGCTTGTAGCGCAGGGTCAGCTTGACGGATTGACTCGGTTCGTCCGCCACGGGAACCGTCGCCGCTATCTCCCGCCGGCCGAGACTCAGGTAGGTGATATCGTATGTCTTGCCCACCGGCACCAACACCTCCGCGTACCCCTCGCTGTCCGTCGGGTCGGTGTAGTATTTCGTCTTGTCCGGCCCGGTCAGAAAGATCACGACCCCTGTGACCGGCCCCTTGTCCTTGTCGACGACGAACAGTTTCATCGCCGCCTCGGTCCTCGTCGGCTTGATCTTCGATGCCGTGGCGCCGTGCGCCTCCTTGGCCGTGTGCGTGTCCTGAAGCTGGAATTCCTTCTTTTCGTCGGAGGCAGCGGGGGCCGGCGGGGCTGCGTACGCCGCGGTGGTGGCGGCTAGGACCATCGCGGCGATTGTAGTGTTCGAACAGTCATGCATGGGAAAGCCTCCGTCGGCAGAGCTCTGATCACTCGACGGTAACACGAAGGCGCGGTCGTGGCGGAGGCGAAAATTGTCGTGTCGGTGACACACGAAATGTCCGGGTTATAAGCAGTCGTAGATGTTCGGTCGCAAAGGCGACTGGGATAGCCGTAAGGAATGCGGCTGGACCCCGTCTGTGGAGACGATCCCTTCGAACGGCTGCGAGACGATCGCGTGAAGCGCGGCCCCGAACGCCTGAATCGCCTAGATTTCCAAGCCAATGTCGAGAACTGCGATCGCGCTCAACGCGATCGTGTCCCCGCCCTTCGGCGCGATCGTCTACACCCAAGACCAGAGCCGCCAGTACGCGAACGCCCAGACTGGCACCGAGAGCACGAATACCGTGTCCTTGGCAGATTCGGGCGCGTAGTACCTGGCCAGTTCCGCGCCCAGATAGGCGAACGTCCCGGTCACGGCCACACGAGCGCCGAACTTGGTCAGGGGGAATGGCTGCCATTTTGCGGCGGCGGGGTCGGGCATTGTGGCTCAAGGAATGGCACGACGAAGCGGTAGGTGAGAGCCCAGCTTCCAGTCGTGGGCGAGGCAGCCCTACCCCTTCGTCCAGGTTCGTGAGATTCTTCGCCCATGAGGACCATCCGACGCTACTCCAATAGGAAGCTGTACGACACGCGGGAGAGCCACTACGTCACCCTGGCGCAGATCGCCTCGACCATCCGCGCGGGCGATGACATCCAGGTCCTCCACAAGAGTACCGGCAAAGACCTCACGGCGGCAACGATGGCTCAGATTATCTTCGAGGAAACGAAGCAGGGGCAGACATTGCCAGTTCCTGAGTTGCGCAAGATCATCGTGTCCGGGTTGCCGGTCGGGTAGCCGTCCCGCTAATCGAGGAGGGCTCTCATCTGCCCTCGGTGTACGCGAGAACACTGACAGATCTGCGCAAGCGTGCGAACCTCGTGAGTATGGCAGACCAACAAACAAGGACGCGCTCAAATGACTAGTGCGGGGGTGAGAAGGAGCCTATTGCGCATCGTTGTGATCTGCCTCGCTTCGGTTCTCCTAATCGAACTGGCCCTGTTCGTCTTCCAGCGCAGGCTGATCTATCACTCGGTCGAGTATTTACCCGCGCTGTTGACCAAGCAAAGTGCGGCCGAAGGGTTTCGTCCCTGGCCTGCCCTCACCGAGTATCGCGGACTGCTCTCGGAGCCTCGCGAAGGACCGATCCGCGGCACTATTCTGCATCTGCACGGCAACGCAGGTTCCGCGCTCGACTGGACCGACTTTCGTGAATTTACAGGCCCACTTGGATACCGTCTCATTCTACTTGAATACCCCGGCTTCGGCGCGCGTCCCGGCAGCCCCAGCGAATCCACGCTGGTGGCCGACGCCGCCGGTTCGGTCGAGATGGCGCGCTCGGAATTCGGTGGACCGCTCTTCCTGTTCGGCGAGTCACTAGGTAGCGGTGTTGCAGCCGCGACCGTGGAAGCTGCTGGTAGGAATATTGATGGCGTATTGCTCGCTACCCCATGGGACAACCTACCGCATGTGGCGCAGGCAGTGATCTGGTTTCTGCCCGTCCAATGGCTCGTAAGGGATCGCTTCGACAGTGTGCGGAATCTGGCGGACTATGCCGGGCCGCTCGCGGTGGTCATGGCTGACCAGGACGAGTTGATCCCAAGCCGAATCACACTGAGGCTGTACGAGTCGTTCGCGGGCCGTAAACAGCTGTGGCATCTCGAGCATGCCACCCACAATACCTGGCAAGACTCGACCGACAAGGCATGGTGGGAGGATGTGATGGGATTTCTGGGCCAACGATGACGCCGTACCGGACTTTCACCGTTCGCCGCGGCAGCAATGTGTCCGCGAGGCTACGCAGCGGTTGCGTCCGCAAAGAGCGCCGCCGCGCCCTCGGCCCCCAGGTGCCTGAGGTAGTGGCCGAGCGCTCCTCGGAAGAAATCCATGCGGTTCTTGATGCCGCGCGAGCCAGACACGCGGGACAGCGATTCCATCTCCGCCGGCCGATTGCGGCAAAGACTGATCGGGGCCATCATCGTCCACATGGCGCCTAGGCTTCGCATCGTGCTCCTTTGTTCTTTCGCGCTCTGGTCGTGCAATTCCAGAGGACTGGGAGCGTCGACTGTTTCCGATGCTGGCCCAAGCGGCGGGAACGCTGCACCCTCTGTCACAGGAGGTTCCACCGGCCCTGGAGGTAACACCTCTGCCACAACCGAGCCTAGCGCAGGCGGCAATGCTGGCTCGACTACGTCCCCTGGTACTCTGCCTAGCGTCGGCGGCACGACCAGGACGGGCGGCGCGACAGGCGCGGGCGGCGCGGGCGGCACGACCAGCACTGGAGGCACGACCAGCGCGGGCGGCGCGACGAGCGCTGCCGGCACGACTGGCACCACTGACGCGGCCACCGGTAGCACAGCGACCGGTGGGGCAAACACCGGCGGTACAGTCAACGACGGTACTGGTGGCGCAATCGGAGGCAGCAGCAGTAGTGGTGGGAGTTGCTCTGTCACGATGTGTGGAAGCACCTCCCTCCACCGCCACATGCACTGCGGGTCGCTGCCTGGTCACTCTCGCTACCGGGCAGGGCATTCCCGCCGGCATCGCTGTGGACGCCACCAGCGTCTACTGGACGAACGACGGAAGCTACACCGTGATGAAGTTGTCTATCGGCGGCGGCACGCCCACGACCCTCGCCACAGGCCAAGTCGAAGCCCTCAGCATTGCAGTCGACGCAACCAGCGTCTACTGGACAAATCAATTCGTCACGGTGATGAAGCTACCAAAAATCGGCGGCCCCACCACGACCCTCGCCTCGGGCCAGAACATGCCCGCGGGTATCGCCATAGACACGACGAGCGTCTACTGGACCAACCAAGGCTCCAACGGCAGGGTAATGAGCGTACCCATCGCGGGCGGCGTCCCCACCACCCTTGCTGCAGACCTGGACTACCCTTCCGGCATCGCCGTGAACGCCACCGGCGTCTACTGGACGAACCAAAGCATCAGCAGCCCGTCGCAGGGAACAGTAATGAAGCTGCCCACAGGGGGTAGCACACCGACGATCCTCGCCGACGGCCAGTACTATCCCTGGAATCGCCGTGGACGCTACCAACGTCTACTGGACGAATGAAAGCTCAAGTAGCGCGGTAATGAAGGGAACAGTGATGAAGCTGCCCCTAGGTGGTGGCGCCCGCGCCACACTCGCATCGGGCCAGGACAACCCCTATGCGTCTGGCAACGGCGGACGGGCTTCGACCGCCATGTGAGTTTCCACGTCCTTCGCCACTCGGCCTGCTCGGCCGTGTACCGCCGGACCAAGGACATCCGCCTCACCCCAGCGCTTCGCCCGCCACAAGTCGATCTTGACGACGGCGGTCTACGCCACCCAACGACGAAGACTGAGTACAGCTCTCCACAAGAGGGTGACCGAGGAGCCGGCGCGCGTTCAAGCGGCTACCTCGGCGGCCTGGACCGAGGTTGCGATGGCGGCGGCCACCTTGGCGAGAATCTTGGCGAATGAGGCGCGCGACCACTGGAAGGGATGAGAGGCTGGCGCTTTCGAGGGACATCCGCAAGCCTGGGTGGCTGGCCGCGGGCTCGCCGGGGCATGCGGCCAGGGCAATCGACTTCTACTTTTTGCGTCACAAACCGACGAGCGAAGTCCTGGATTTTCCGTCGAGGGCGCTCCGTGGTCGCCCCCGTGCACGGCCGATTTCTTTCAAGTAATTTTAGAACTCGACCGCTCTGGGCATACGACGGTCCTGGCTGGTGTTGCCTCGCCGCCCCGGAGTATCATGGCACTCATGGCGACCGGAAGCTTGACGTCGTTGGAAACGGTTGGCTTGGCCATCCGAAGGTCGTTGCTGCGTCGAGCCCTGCGCAACGGCTGCCTCGTTGCTCTTGGCTTCGAAATCGTGATCGCCGCCTGCTCTGCCCATGGCGTGGCCAAGAAAGCGCCCGACTCGGGAAGCACCGTGGACAGTGGCGGTGTTACTACCGAGGGCGGCGAGGCAGGGTTCGGTGGCAGCGCGGGAACGACTCTCGTCGGGGTAGGAGGCATCGTAGACACAGGTGGCTCGTCCAGTACTCCGGTGATCGTCACCCTCTCCTCTGGACTGGCCAACCCGGACGCCATCGTCGTCGACGCCGCCAGCGCCTACTGGACCAACTACAATGACGGTACGGTAATGAAGGCACCTCTCGGCGGCGGCGCTGCTACCGTGCTCGCTTCGGGACAGTCGGGGCCTGGCGGGATCGCTGTGGACAGCACCAACGTCTACTGGATCAACACGGGAAGCTACAAGGGCACGGATGGTGCCGTGATGAGCGTGCCTCTCGGCGGCGGCACCGTCACCGCGCTCGCCTCCGTCCAGTGTTTCCCAACCGCCATTGCCGTGGACGCAACCAACATCTACTGGACCAACGGATGCACGAACGACTGGGTCGGACTCACGGACGGCACTGTAATGAAGTTGGCTCTTAACGCGGACACGCCAATTGCGCTGGTTTCCGGACAGACGTATCCCCACGCCATCGCAGTGGATGCCAGCAACGTCTATTGGGTCGCCGGGACGGCGTCGTACGACACAGGCTCGGTGATGAAGGTGCCTCTGGGTGGCGGCGCCCCCGTTACGCTGGCGACTGGGTCACACGAGCCCTCCAGCGTCGCGGTGGGTACCACGGATGTCTACTGGGGCAGCATCACGGGTGCTGCTGTCATGAAGAGGTCTCTCGCAGGCGACACCATCACGACCCTCGCTTCCGGTCGCTCGGTCTATAGCATCGCAGTAGACGCCGAAAGCGTCTACTGGACCACCGGTCCCTCGGGTGATGTAATGCAGGTGCCCTTGAGCGGGGGCCCGGTCACCATACTAGCCTCTGGTCAGGCCGACACCGCTGGCATCGCAGTAGACGCTACCAGCGTCTACTGGACTTGCAGGGGCGTATTCGACAGCCACGGCGCTTTCGTTAACTACTCCGGCGCAGTGATGAAGGTGAGCCTGAAGTAGCTCGGAGCGGGAGCTACCAGTGCTGAGTTCGCGCGGTGGACGGGCTGCACTGCTGATCCAGACACGCGGGACAGCGATTCCATCTCCGCCGGCCGATTGCGGCAAAGACTGATCGGGGGCATCATCGTCCCAATGGCACCTCGGCTGTACGTGTTGTTCTCGTTTGCTCTCGCGGTCTGTGCGTGTGAATCCTCAGGATTGAGAATGCAGACCGCTCACGATGCTGGCCAAAGCGGCGGTAACGGTCAGCCTGTCGGCACAGGTGGTTCCATGGGCACTGGCGGCAATACCACCGCGCCGACCACCACGAGCACTGGAGGAAGCACTACTTCGACTATCTCTTCTGGGACCCAGCCTGCCAGCGCACCGGACGCCGCACCAGATGGGCCCTGTTCCAAATGTGCCCTGGACGCGCGCGGGATGGGCGGTGCCGTCAGCCAGCCCGACGCTCCCGGGGGTGCAGGCGGACGCGACAGCGCCACCGAAACGAACGGGCGTGAAGCAGGCGGTGGCGATTCGCCGCCAGCGACAGCGGGCACGGACGTCTGCGACACGCCGTCCGAGACCGGAAGCGGCGGAAGAGACCGTGCCTCCACAAGCGACACCTTCGCCGATCCGACCGGCACCTTCGATGCAGTCAGCGCCTTGGACACAACTGGGACATCTACGACGCGGCGAGGCGTTTTCGTGCCGACGGGTAGCATGGCACAGCCAAGGGACTGGCTTAGCGCCTCCCTGCTGAGCAACGGGAACGTGCTCGTCGCAGGTGGTTGGGACGTTGCTGACTTCACGGGCAACTTGGCCAGGAACCTCGCCAGTGCAGAACGCTACGATTCGGTAGCTGGGACGTTTGCAAACACTGGAAGTATGCTTGAAGCAAGGAATAGTCATACGGCGACATACTTGGCGAATGGCAAAGTACTCATCGCAGGAGGTATCGGGGATCAAGATTACCTCAAGAGCGCTGAGCTGTACGACCCAGAGGCCGGTGCATTCGTGGCCACGGGCAAGCTGGGCGCAGGTCGGCTGTGGCACACAGCGACGTTGTTGCCGAGCGGGAAAGTCCTCATCGCCGGCGGAGCCGTTAGCGGCGACAGCGCGGAGTTGTACGACCCCGACAGTGGGCAGTTCACTCCCACCGGAAGCATGGCTGCGTTCCGGGATCTCTACACGGCGACGCTGTTGCAAGACGGTACGGTTCTCATGGCTGGCGGCGCGAACGCAGGTGCGAGTGCGGAAATATACAATCCGGCATCCGGGACGTTTGCCACTATTGGCAGCATGACCAGGACAAGGGCAGTGCACACGGCAACCCTGTTGCAGAATGGGAAGGTCCTCATCGCCGGCGGATGGCAGTCCACCAGTGCAGAACTATTCGACCCGGTGACCGGCGTATTCGACACTACTGGCAGCATGATCGCAGGCAGGAGCAACCACACGGCCACGTTGTTGCAAGACGGCCGGGTCCTCATCGCCGGTGGAAAAAACGACACTGGAGCGCTTGCCAGTGCAGAGCTTTATGACCCAACGACCGGAACATTTTCGCCCACCGGGAGCATGTCGGCGGCTAGGGTGAATCACAAAACGACATTGTTACCTGACGGAAGGGTGCTAGTTGCTGGGAGCTGCAGTTCTAGCCCTTGCGCAGACGCAGAACTCTACGAGTAGATCTGTCGGTACCAGTCGATCGATGGGGGTCGAGACTATTGGCGAGCCAGCCCTACGTTTCGCGCACCTTGCGCGCGGCCGGGCAGAATAGCGGCGGCGTCGAAAGTCGGGAGCCTGCGGCTCGCTGAACGTCAGGCCTGCTCGGGTATTGCCACCTCATCATCGCGCAAATGCTTCCAAACCTGCCGTTTCCTCCAATGTCCTCTGGCCGCGCGCCCGGCCCCGCCCCCCTTGAACAAGATGTGTGACAGGGCGAGCAGCCCGAGCGCCTGCCAGAACCCTATTGCCGGGAGCTTGAAGATTTCCGGCATGAGCGCGTTCCAGAGCCACATGGTTACCAGCCCGCAGAGGGCAAATAGGCCGGGAACACCCACTGCCGCTGCGGCGATGATACCCGCCTTCGCACCGGCGGACAATTCCGACCAGCGCTTGTGTTGCCTCTTATGCTCCATTCTCAAGCTGCACATTTCGTACCTCCGTTCGGTGTCGTTCAGTCTTCCATCCAATATTCCAGGGCCGCGGCGAGCTTGCGTAAAGCGCGACGCTTCCTGGACATCAGGGTATCGATCGATGTCCCGGTCTTCTCGGCTAGCTCCGCAAAGGTGGAGCCGTCGAGGGTCTGGGCGAGGACAACATCGCGCTGCTCTGGGGGCAGAGCGGCCATCGCCGTCTCAAGGGCTAGGGCGAGCTCTCCACGCAAGAGATTGTCTTGCGCATCGAAGCCGGCGGCGACGGCTATCTCCTCAAGCGTCTCGCGACGCAGGTCGAGTTCCCCCGCCTTGCGACGGAAGGACTCGCCTCTCACGAGGTCAATGAGGCGATTCCTGAGGGTGGAGAAAATCCAGGCTGCGGCATCCTCGACAACTGAGAAAGCGTTTGCGTTCGCGATAGCACGGATGAAGGCATCCTGCAGGACATCCTCGGCCGTCTCCTCATCAGGAGCATGCCGCCTTGCCCAAGCGAGAAACCCGGACCGGCGTTCCCGGTACGTCTTCTCGATCGCCCTCCTGGCAGAGGCTGAATCATCCACCACGATCATGATGTCCTACAACAACGACGATCAGGCGTCCGTTTTCGTGCCTCGAAAGTGGAAAATCGTGGCTGAAAATCGTCGCTATCGTGGACGGGTGAACCCTCACCCAGGCGCTCCCAGAACCGGCAACGCATCCGAACCCAAAGGAATCTTCATGCGCTGCTCATGCGGCCGACGTTGTACCTCTCTCAAATCGATGAAGTTGGACCGTCATCTTGGTCGAGGTGGCCAGCTCTCATGAGCTCCCTGGTCCGCAACCTCCCATGATTGCTGACAGTGGGAGGCTGGCTCGAATGCTGCTTCGGATGACTTGGCCGGCTTCTGCCGAGCGGAGAGGGGCGCGCAAACAATCGCCGGGTCGAGTTCGTAATCAATCAGCCCTGAGGAGGACACAATGAGCGTCGAAACTATTGTCATCTGGATTGCGATTGGCCTGGCAGCGGGCTGGTTGGCCTCGCTGGTGGTGGGCGGCGGCTACGGCGTCGTCGGAGACATCGTGCTCGGAATCGTCGGCGCCTTCCTGGGGGGCCTCATCTTCCGTGCCCTGCACCTGGGAACGCCGTTCAGAGGCGTGGCGTCGACGATATTCGTCGCCTTCGTGGGCTCCGTTGTCCTGTTGGTGCTTATGCGTCTGGTGAGTCGGACCACTGCGCGCGGCAGATGATCAAGGTTCGGCACAAAATCACAGTCGCCCTAGAGGGGCGGCAAACGAAAGGGACACCATGACGAATTGGAAACTGGGACTGGTAGGGCTGGCGATTTCGAGCCTGGGAATTTCGGCGCTGGCGGCTCCGACGGCGCAGGCGGCAGTGCTGATCATTCACGCCGGGCGCAACGAGCCGCCGCCAGTGCGAGAAGAGCGCGTGGTGGTGCGTCGGGGCTACGTCTGGGACGGCGGCCACTACGGCTGGCGACACCACCGCTACGTCTGGGCGCGCGGGCACTACATGCACGAGCGCCGCGGCCACGAGTGGGCCCCGGGTCGCTGGGAGCGGCACGAGAATCACTACGATTGGCACGACGGCGAATGGCACCGGCACCGCTGACGTACGTCGAGTATTGCCCTGGGTAGAGGTGTGGAAGATCAGGCGGAACAACGGCGTGCCGATCACGCCCAGCGAGATCGCTCCGTCCTGATTTTGTTTTTTGGCGCTATAGTCGCGCCATGGCCAGCGAACCGAAAAACGTGGCATTGGTGACTGGCGCATCCAGTGGTATCGGCCGGGAGATTGCGCGCGTTCTTGCCGCGCGCAAAGTGGATCTGGTCATCGCAGCCCGACGCAAAGATCGCCTGGAGTCGCTGGCCGAGGAGTTGCGCAATGCTCACGGCATCCATGTGGACGTGGTCGCCACCGACCTCAGTCGCAGAGACGGCGCCAGGCAGCTGTACCAAGACGTGCGCGGCCTGCGCACCGACGTGAGCATCCTGGTCAACAACGCCGGCTTCGGCTTGCAAAACACAGTGATCGACCACACGCTCGACGACCTTACCCGACTTATCCAGGTGAACATCACTGCACTTACCGAGCTCACGCGCCTGTTCGCCTCCGACATGAAAGCGGCTGGCCGAGGCTACGTCTTGCAGCTGTCCTCCATCGGTGCATTTCAACCAACGCCCATGTACGCGGCGTACTCGGCGGCCAAGGCCTACGTACTTTCGTTTTCCTATGCCATGAACCGCGAGCTGGCTGGCACCGGCGTGAGCATCACCAGCACCTGTCCTGGTTTCACGGCCACCGAGTTCCACGAGGTCGCTCATCACGAAAAAACTGGCCTGATGAAACGCTTGTCCATGTCCGCCGAGCGCGTGGCCGACGTCAGCGTCGCCGCCATGTTCCGGCGCAAGCCCATGGTCGTGCCCGGCATTCTCAACCGCATGAACGGCGTGCTATTGGAGATAATGCCGCGTTGGCTTTCCACCGCCATCGTCGGCGGGCTGATGAAGAAGTAAAGGTGGGGCTGCGGATGGCGGCAAAGTATTCGGGCAGGGTCGCGCGAGCAATGACAGCCCTGGCTTTCGTCGTGGTCGCGTGCTTGCCGGCTCGGAGCTATGCACGCACGCCCGAGCACCGGACCGAGCACGCAGGTGCGTCGGTAGGAGAGCCAACCGAGGGCCGCCCTGAGCCGCCGGCACCTGGATGGACTGGCTACCGGTTCGTGCTGGCCTACAATCTTGGGCTCGGCTCCGCCATCGGTGAATTGGGAGCCACCGCTGCCTTCTGGCCCACCTCGTTCACGGGCACCGAAGTCGGCCTCGGCATAGGCAACACAGGCACGCAATACTCGCTCATGCAGAAATTCGCGCTTGGGAGTCCGCCCCGGGCGACGCGATTCGTGTTCGGTGCTGGCATCGCCTACGCAAGCGGCTCGCAACACACGACGGGCTCTATTGTCTGGCTCAATCTCGACCTGGCAGGGTTGGAGATGAGAACGCGACGGCATTTCGTCTTCTTCCTGGCCGGCGGACTCACGGTTGGGCTCACGGGTGGCAAATTCGATGGCACCATCGGACCTTCGGAAAGTGATTGCTCGCCCTATCCCAGCTGCATGCAGTCGTCCAAGGCGTCTGGCTACGTGGCACCCCAGCTTCGCATGGGCCTCGTGGGAGGCTGGTTCTAGCTTAGCTTGCCGCCAACCACGGTTTTCTGCGACCAGCTTGGCGTGCATCACGATGTCGTAAAGCGCGTCCTCGGGCTGCTCCCGGCACAGCCGTGCCCAGAGCGGACGCCACTGTTGGTTGCGCCCTACGACGGCTTCATCAAAGAGACACTACTGAAATACCCGCGCCTGTGCTCGACGAGACTTCTCGACATGCTCCGAGAGCGCGGCTATCGCGGCAGCGAGCGCACCCTGCGTCGCTTCGTCGCGATGGTGCGCCCAACGCCAAACCGCGAAGCCTTTCTGCGCCTCGACCCGCTCGTCGGCGAGCAAGCTCAAGTCGACTGGGCTCACGTCGGACAGATCTCGATTCCTGGCGGGGGCACCCGCTCGCTCTGGCTTTTCGTCATGGTGCTGGCTTGGTCGCGCGCCATGTGGGGCGAATTCTGCTTCGACACCACCGTGCACTCGCTTTTGCGCTCGCTGGTACGCGCGACTTCTTTCTTCGGCGGCTCCACCCGCCAGTGGCTCTTCGACAATCCCAAGATCGTCGTGCTTGAGCGGCACGGCGACGTGGCTCGATTTCACCCGTTGCTCCTCGACCTCGGCAGCACCATGCACGTCCAATTGCGCCTGTGCGCTCCCTACAGAGGCAACGAGAAGGGACGCGTGGAGCGCAAAATCCGTTTCTTGCGCGACCGCTTCCTCGCCGGCCGCGAGATTCACAGCATCGAGCAAGGCAATCGCGACTTGCTGACTTTCATCGACACCATCGCCCACCAGCAGCATCACCCCAATTTTTCCCAACGCACCATCGCCGATTGCTTGGTCGAGGAAAAGCAACGACTGCTTCCATTGCCGAGTCCCCTGCCTGCCACTGACCTGATTACGCCCGTGCTCATCGACAAGACCGCTTTTGCTCGCTTCGACACCAACATCTACTCAGTGCCGCCAGATTACGTCGAACGCACCTTGACCCTGGTCGCCGACGACCGCACTGTCCGACTGCTCGACGGCGCCACCGTCGTTGCCCAGCACGTCCGCTCCTTCGGCCATCGCCAAAAAATCGAGCTTCCCGAACATCGCACCGAAATCGTACGTCGCAAGCAAGGAGCCGCGGCGTCCACCGGTGGCGGTCGTCTGCGTGCCACCGCTCCCGACATCGGCATCTTGTTCGAGCGCTGGGTCGAGGCCGGCCGCAACGTCGGCAGTATGACGGCCAGAACCACCAAACTGCTCGACCTTTACGGCCAGGACATCTTCGCCAAAGCCATCACCGAAACCATCGAGCGCGGCACGCACGACCCCGGCGAAGTCGGCGTCCTGTGCGAAAAGCATCGCCGCGCCGCCGAGCATCCTGTCCCCATCCACGTCCCCTTGGGCGACCACATCCCTGACAGAGACGTGATCCCGCACGACCTCGGAGGCTACGATGTCAAACGATGATGTCGCCACGCAATTGCAAGCGCTCGGCTTTCGCGTATCACTGCCGGCGTTGCGTGCTTTCTTCGAGCACACCTCCAAAAGCCGCATCGGGCCGGTCGAAGTCTGCGAAAAGCTCGTCGAGATGGAGCGCCGTGAGCGCGAGAGTCGCAATCTCCTGGCGCGCACACGCCTCGCCACCCTCGGAAAATTCGCCACCCTCGACCGCTTCGACTGGAACCATCCCCGCTCCATCGACCGTAGCCTGTACGAGCATTTGCACTCCTCCCTCGATTTCATCGACCGCGGCGACAACGTGCTCCTGCGCGGGCAGAGTGGCGTCGGCAAGACCATGCTCGCGCAGAATCTTGGCTTCGCAGCCCTGACACGCGGCTATTCCGTCCGCTTCACCAGCCTGGCGGCGTTGCTCACCGATCTACTCAGACGCGAGTCCTTGCCCGCACTCGAACGCTGCTTGCGCCAGCGCTATCTGTCCCCGCACATCTTGATCTGCGACGAGCTTGGCTATTTGCCCTGCGACAACCGCTCGGCCGACCTCCTTTACAACATCGTCTCTCGTCGGCACGAATCCAAGTCCACCGTTATCACCACCAATTTGGCCTACAAACAATGGGGCACCGTCTTTCCAGGTGCCGCTTGCGTCGTGGCTCTCGTCGACCGCTTCGCCCAGCACTGCCACGTCATCGACATTGATGCCGATTCCTGGCGCCAGAAGGCCCAAACGCCCTCGAGAAAAGGCAAGTAGTGGACACGCCTCGAGCGTCAGATTTACGCGGATTCTCGTGGCCGTCTACACTCTTCGTGCTGGGAGGCGGATCGCTCGAACTTCTGCGCCAGTTGATGGGGCACAGCTCGGTCACCACCACGGAGAGATACGCCCACCTCAAACCCGACCTTTACAGGGAGACCGTCTACGCCACGATGGCGATCGATTTGTCGGCGCCAGCGGGGAACTTGGTGGCCATAGCTGCGGCGGGAAAATGATGCGTCTTGCAGAAGCCGCCGCGACGGGAGGCTGATCGCTGATTCGCTTAGTGGCGGTTTCTACGCCTAGCCTGGCGCTGAGTCTTACGCTTCTTCCTATCGACGTTCCCGCTGCCGTGGTGGTGCTGCTGTTCATCGGGGGGATGGCCGATGATGTCGCAGTACCCCTCTTTTCCACGATAGTCGAGCTGAAGGTGGCTCAAGAAATCTCTTCCGAGCAAGCCGTTGAATGGTCTCGACGTAGGAGGAGTTGACATGCCGACCATTTCGGCCGTGAACCGAAACAGGGTCTTCTTGGCCCCGTCGCTAAGAGGAAGTGAAACGCATAGCAGATATACGGGGCAGTCTTCTGGCACGTGTGAAACGCCGATCATTTCCTCATATCGAATCGGCTCCAGTCCTAGTGATTCCGCGATTCCTCGGTCGATTACCGTTTTGGTCGCGCCGGTGTCGACCAGCATCCTTACCTGGATTTGCGCCGACTGGTCTGGTTGCTGGGGCTGCTCACCGTTGCTTTCGTCCTTCGCAGTCAGGTGGTCAGGCCGGCTTAGGATGACATTGGCGATCGGGCCATGAATAGCCAACCCTGCCGGGAAATGAGTCCCGTCAGGCAAAGCCCACTGACACCTATGCTTCACGCGTGGGACAGGCCGAACAACACGGCGGCCGTTACTGGGGTTTGGCGTGTTTCAGTCACGAGCGCGATCACGTAGCCGGATCCAGCTCCGAACTTCTCGGACGCAGAGAGGTATGCGCCTTTTTCGTCGTCGTGGGCACTGCACACGGCGCCATCCTTGAAGACAACCCACTTTCCACGGTAGGTTTTCAATAGCTCCGGCAACGCGACCCGGAATCGCTTCGTTTCTTCAAGAACTTTGTCTGACACGGTCATTGGGGATCCTTCTAGCTCCTAGGAGGATACCATGCGAGCGGTTTTTCTGCCCGCGGTTCGTCCGTCTGGGAGAAGACTGAGAAGGGCTCTTCCGCCAACAAAAGAAGGAACGCGTCGGCGTCATTTTTCTTGAGGAGGGATTCGACTTCTTCAGAGTCAAGGGGTGAGACTTCCGGCGCACGTCGTTCCTGAGCATTTCGTCACCCCGAGCATCGATCGACGCCAGACCCCGCCGCCAACCTGGCGCCGATGTCCGCACCAGGGTCCACTATGGCCACCAAGTCGGCCGACGAAAACCATGAAACCCGCGTAACCGCTTGAACTTGAACGAAAAAACTAGACTTGCTCCGGAGGAGAGATTCGAACTCCCGACCCGACGGTTAACAGCCGTCTGCTCTGCCGACTGAGCTACTCCGGAATGCGACGGCGATGATTATGTGCAGACCGGCCTTGGCGTCAAGCTCTACCGCACATTTCGTCACTTTGTTGGCGCGGTGCTTGGCGGCTGGGCCTGGGGCGCGGGCTTCGGCTGGCCGAGGGGCGGCTTCCATTTCAGCAAGCGGGCGGTGTTGTCGAAGTAGAGCTTGCGCAGGACTTGCTCGGACAGCCCGATGCCGTCGATCTTCCAGCGTCCCTGGATGGGCGTCGGCGATTCGAACTGCTTGTCCGCGGTCTCGAAGTAGCGGAAGGTCGATTCGAAGTAGCGGCGCTCGTCGTCCAGGGTGGGCGGCAGGGAACCGTTCGAGCCGTACATCATATCGTCTTGTGTCGACCCAACCCCGAGGTCGGTCCCAAATAGGATGCGATCCTGGTACTTCTCGAAAAACTGCCGCATCTTGGTCGCGTCTTGCCGGCCGATCTCGGGCACGCGCGCCGCCGTGTCGATGTAGAGGTTGGGGTACTTGTCGAGCATGCGGCCGACGTTGACCGGATCCTCGGGATCGTTGCCGAAGTGGACACCAATGAAAATCGTTCCGGGGTGGCGGGCCACGCGACGCTCGAACTGCGCGTACAACTCCTGCCACGAAGGAACCGGCTCGCCAAAGAACGACCATTCGGGATGGGCGCGCAATTCGTCGATGCGTTCGTTCTTCTCGTCGGGCGGCAACCAGAACGCCTTGGGGTCGCCGGTGTGGATGGCCACCGGCATGCCCAATTTTCCGGCCTCCTCAAACAGGGGATCCAGCTTGGGATCGTCGACGGCCAGCACGCTTTGCCCATCGGGCGCGGGGTAGCCGAGGCCCAAGCCCTTGGGGATCTTGAGCCCAACCGCGCCCATCTCCTTGGCGACGCTCAGCTCCTCGGCCAAGGCGGCGCCATAGTCGGGCCGCGTGCGGATGGCCTTGACGAAGTTGACGTTGGTGAACACGGCGATGCGGCCGCCCGAGGCGCGCGCGATCATTAGCTGGGTCTCCAGCATGTGGCGCGGCGGCCCTGGCACCATGCCGGACAGGTTGACCATACCGTCGATGCCCCACTGGTCCATGAGGGCAAGTGCGCGTTCGAGTCCCTGCGGGTTGATGTGCGTGTGCACGTCGATGCGAGGCAAGCGCTTGGCCGGCTTGGCGCTTTCCTGCTTCGCCGTCTCCGCGCCCTTGCCGTCGGATGCCGAGCGCTTGCAACCGCAACTCTGAGCGCATCCCGTGGCGCAGAGCCCGATCATCGCCAGCAAGGCGCCAGTGGCGCCCAGGCCGGACTCCACGCGGCGATGCGAATGCACGGGCTCTATTCCTTCGCCTTGCCAGTCTCGTCGAAATTGGGAACCGGCTTCGGTGTCTTCTCGGCCGGAGCCGGCTTGGCTGCCTCGGGCTTGACTGCTTCGGGCTTGGCGGGTTCTGGCGCCGCAGGCTTGGCCTCGGGCTTGGCCGCGGCCGGCTTGGCTGGCTCGGGCGGCGCCGCAGTTGGCTTGGCTTCAGGCTTGGCCTCGGCACTGGCGGCCGATGGTGTCGATCCGCTGGCAACCGCAGGCGCAGTCGCCTTCTTCAAAGTGACGGTGACGCTCAGAACCCGCTCGCTGCCCTTCTTCACCCAGTTGTCCGATGGTCCCAGCAAACGCTCGTGCGGCTCGTAGCCTTCGCGCCGGATCGTGATGGCGAATGATTTCTTGGGATCCAAAATGCGCCGCTCGCAGGGCGTGCGCGCGAAGTACTCCCCGTCGATAAGAACCTCGGCACCGATCGGAGTCGACCTGAAAGCCAGGCGGTAGACCTCTTCTGCGTTTTCCCCGGCCTTTTCCTCACCCGACTTTGCCCCCGCCTTGCCGCCGGACTTGCCCGAGGACTTGGCCGAGGCAGATTCGGCCTCTACTTTGGCCGCCTTCTCGGCAACCAGCTTCTCGGTCGCGGCATTTTCAGCAGCAAGCTTCTCCGCTGCAGGCTTTTCCGCCGCAGGCTTCTCCGTTGCAGGCTTCCCCGCCGCGGGTTTCTCGGGCTCGATCTTCTCGGCGGGCGCGGCGGCCGCCTTGGCTTCTTCCGCCACTGGCTTCTTGGCCACGGCCTCTTGTGCGACCGTAGGCTTGGCCGGCTCGGGCGCGGCCGGCTTTGCAACCGGCGCGGGCGCCGGTGCGGGAACTGGGGCTGGCGTGGCGACCGCTGGCGACTCGGGTTGAGCGACTTGCTGCCAAGGCTTGGTCTTGGCCAGATACACAGCACCAAACGCCGCAGCCGCCGCAAGCACCGCGATGCCGGCGATCAGCTTGCCAGAGCCTTTGGGCTTGAATGAAGGCACGCCGTCGCGACTCGGGGGACGATCCGACGCCCCACCCAAGTCGAAAGGTTCGGGCACCGCCAAGGGCGCGTCCACCGGCAGCTTTGCCGGCGATAACGAAACCTCCTCGGTCTTTTCCGAAGCGGCTTCCTCGATAGGCGCTCCAGCGGAAATCTCCTCCAGCACCTCGGAGGAAACCGCGGCATTGGAGCCCGCGGATTCGGTGCTCTCACCCAGGTCGAGCAGCGACGCGAACGCTTGGCTTCCGGACTTGCGCTCGCCGGAAAGTGGCTTGGCCGGCGCTTTCTCCCCCGCGGCGACCGTCGGTGAAGAATCTCGCGCGTCGTAGCCAGCGGGTGGCGGCCCGCTCTTGGTCGGAGGCAGCGACGCCGCGTCGGTGTTGAAGTCTTCGATGAGCGACGTCGGGATGGCGTTCTCGGCGGTTCTGCCATTGGCATTTTGCGCTTCTTCCGCCTCGCGTGCCGCGTCCTTCAGATAGAAGTCGAGTGGCTTGTCGCTAATCTCGGTCTTGCCAGCCGACTCGAATTCATCGCTTTCCCCACTGCTCGTATCGACGGTGGCGGTGGGTGCGGATGCCGCGGACAGCGTGGGCTTGGCCGCCGTCGCTGGCGCCGGGCGAGTGACGGCCAGATTGACTGGTCCAGCCCCTTCCATCTTCGCGGCAATCTCCGCCGCGGTACGGCTGGCATCGGGTGCTGGCGAAGGTCTGCTGGCCGGCGCAACGAAGGACGTTGGCGGGTAAGGCGTGCTCAGCGACTTGCCTTCCTTGCGCGATTTCTCGGACAGGATCATCTGGTGCGTGTGCTGGCTTTCGGGCACCAGCTTGTCGAAGCGCAGGCCCATGCCAGGCACGTTGTTGGCGCGGGCCGGATCGCTCTCGCGCACCCAGGCCACCGTCCCGAGTCCCGAGAGGAGCGGGGAACCATCCGCAAGCGTGAAGTCGAATTGCAGGGTTGTCCCCACCTCGACAGGTTGCTTGGTGCGAATGAAGATCCCCCCTGGACTCACATCCACACCGTATCGATCGATGAATTCGTCCAGCGACGCGCTCTTGAACTTGATGCGAAGTGTGATCGCGTTGCTTTCCGTGCTTGACGGCTGGTCCATGTCGGTTTTCCCTTGGGCCTAGGCTACTTGAGGTTACGCCCGGAGTGATTTTCCTTCAAATACTGATTCGACGCGAGTGTGCCAGCTTACGAGGCCGAGGTCGAACTTTGCGCATGGCACTCGCCCTGTTCTGTACGGCATGGGCTCCCTCCTCGGGCTTTGCTGACACGACGTCGAGTGCCTCAGGGTCATTCTTACACGCAAGACATGCGGCTGTCGCTTCGGATTCGCAGGTGGCATCCGCCGCGGGCGTGGAAATGCTCAAGTCCGGTGGCAATGCCATCGACGCGGCCTGTGCAACCGCGCTGGCGCTTGGCGTAACAGATCCCTTCGCTTCTGGTTTGGGCGGCGGTGGTTTCGCCCTTGTCTATTGGGCCAAGACGGGCAAGGCCATGACCTTGGATTTTCGCGAAACCGCGCCCGCAGCCCTTCCGGCCCGTTTGGGAGACGCCGGCATCCGGCCGCAAAGCGGGCTTTCGGTCGGCGTGCCGGGCGAGGTACGCGGGCTCTCCGAGCTGCTCCGGCGCTTCGGCGCCCTTCCCTTCTCGCGCTGCGTGGAGCCCGCGCTGCGACTTTCGCGGGGATTTGCTGTCTCGCCCTGGTTGGCCCAACAGATCCAGGATGAAATCGCACGCAATCCCACCACTGGCCCAGATTTGGTCGCCAAGATCTTCTCCATCGGCCGCCAGGCTGCAAGCCGCCTGCGCGCCGGCGATCGCGTCGCACGCCCCGCCCTCACGGCGACGCTGGAACGGCTGCGCCGCGCAGGCCCCGAAGCCTTCTATCGTGGCGACATCGCCGCCGCCATGGTCGATGCGGTCTCGGCCGCTGGTGGCGTGCTCGGGCTCGACGACCTGGCTAGGTATGCGCCCGTCGAGCGTCAACCGCTGACCACCAAATTCCTCGGCCACCGCGTGCTTTCCATGCCACCGCCCTCGGCCGGCGGAACGATCATGGTCGAAGTCCTCGGCATCCTCGCGAATCGCCCAGAGGAATGGCAACGTCAGGGGAGCCCGACTTCGCCCGCCTACCTTCACGAGCTGGCCGAGGCACTCAAGCACGGGTTCGCCGACCGCGCCCGCTTCCTCGGAGATCCCGCGTTCGCGCGCGTGCCTCTCGCTCACCTTCTCGATGCGGGCTACCACCGCGAACTCGCCCAGCGCAATCAGCCCGACCGGGTGCTGGCCCACGATGCCTACGGAACCCCGGCAAAGCAACCGACAGAGGCACCGCGCGATGGCGGGACAGCGCACGTGTCCGTGGTGGACGAGGCCGGCAACGCGGTGGCGCTGACCACGACCATCAATCTGGAATTCGGCGCACGCATCGCCGCGGACGGAATCGTGCTCAACGATCAGATGGACGACTTCACGCCGGCACCCGAACGGCCCGATGTGTTCTCCCTTGCCGGAAGCGACGCGAACCGGCCTGCGCCAGGCAAGCGCCCGGTTTCATCCATGTCGCCAACCATCGTGCTGGGCGATCGCGGCGTCGAGCTGGTCGCCGGCGCGGCGGGTGGTCCACGCATCGTTTCCGCCACGTTGCAGATCGTGATCGACGTACTCGTCTTCGGTCTCGACGCGCGTCAGGCGGTAACAGCCCCGCGCATCCACCACCAGTGGGAGCCGGACATTCTCTACTACGAGCCAGGCATCTCGATCGAGGCCGCGCGCGCTCTGGAAAACAAGGGTCAGCGGCCCAAGCCTCGCCCCGACATCGGCAAGGCCAATCTGATCGTGCGGTCACGATCCGGACTAGACGCGGCCGCCGATCCGCGGTCCGGCGGCGAGCCCGCAGGATACTGAAGAAACCGCGGCGAAAGACGAGTCGCGTGGGAAACCCACGCTTCGCTAGCTCCGCTGGCGGCGTACCATCGCGTGAGGACGAGCGAAGCGAGCGGGGTGGTGAAGGGCGGGCAGGGGCCGAAGGACTGGAAACCCTTTCAGGGTTTCCAGAGACGACGATGTTCGGAAAGCTCGCTTCACTCGTTGACGAATGGCTCCATTGAAGTGTAGGGTTTGCCCCCAAAAGCCATGACGTTGACCACGCTATCCCCCACGTCCGGCGAACCTAGCAACGCCCAGCCGGTAACTACATTGCTTGGCAAGGGCAGCGAGTTCGAAGGAAAACTATCGTTCGAAGGCACCGTTCGCGTGGACGGGAAGTTGACCGGCGAGATCTTCACCGACGATGTCCTCATCGTGGGCGAAGGCGCCGAGGTGAATGCCGAGGTCACCGTGGGCGCTATCGTCATTCAGGGCATCGTGCGCGGCAACATCACGGCCAAGCGCTCGGTCGAGATTCACAGCCCTGGCCGCGTCAAGGGCAACATCAACACGCCGTCTTTGTTCATCGAAAAGGGGGTGTTCTTCGACGGTCACTGCCAGATGGATTCCAGCGGAGCGACCGATTCCCCGCCCTCACCCCGGCATTCCGGAGGCAAGAAGTCAGCGGGCAGCTCGTCGAATGCGAGCGGCAGCCCCAGCAGCTCCAGCTCCACCTAGTTCCAGGTCGTATCCGCCGTGAACGCGACAGACACTCTCCTGCAAGCGACAACGACCATGCTCGCTGCCGCTCCGCGATCCGCCGAGACCCAGCTCCTCGACATCGATGGCACTGTCTTCGTGATGCTGGGCATTTTCCTTGTCCTGCTCCTTATCCTGTGGGTCTTCTTGTGGAAGCCGTACTTGCGGGTGCGCGACGAGCGCGTGACACGCATCGAAGGCGCACGCGCAAAGGCCACGCAACTTGATGCCGACTCCGCAGCACGACTTGCGCGTATCGAAACCGCCCTGGCCGAAGCGCGGCGCGGTGGCAATGCCGAGACCAACAAGTTGCGCCTCGAAGCGCAGGCACGCGAGCAGCAGATTGTCACCGAAGCGCAGGATGCCGCCCGCAAGATGATGGTCGAGGCGCGCGCGGAGCTCGAAACCGCCTTGGCGACCGAGAAGGCGAATCTGCAGAAACACACCGACTTGTTGGGACGCCAGATCGCCGAAAAGACACTTGGGCGGAGGTTGGCGTCGTGAAATCGCTTTTGCACTGCCTAGCCATTGCGGCGACCTTGGCCTGCGGCGCAGGTCTTGCTCTGGCTCAAGATGAAGAAGTACCCGCCGCGGCTCCCGAAGCGCCAAGCGAGGGTGCCGAGACTGCGGCACCGACTCGGGCTCGGCACGGGCGGCCTGGCGCCGCGAAAAGACTCGCCGCCGCTCGGCGCCGCCAAGCCTTGGCGCGCGAGGAAGCTGCCGAGGCCGCGCAGGTGTTGCAGATGCCGTCCGCCCGGCCAGCTGCGCAAGTCGAGCAAGCCCCAACCAACAAAACACATGATTCGGGTGTCGACGGCAGCCCTGCCCCGCTTGATGCGCTGCCGGGGATTGGCGTTGTCCATGAGCCGACCGAGGCAACCAAGCCGACGGGGCCGGGGCACGAATCTCACGAGAATGCGCCGGCGGAAACGGGCGAAAAAGGTGGGCAACATGGCGAAGGACACGCGGAAGGCCACGACGCGAACGCCGCGGAACATGGTGAACACGCCGGCTTCAGCGGCAAGACCTTCGCGCTCCAGCTGCTCAATTTTGGCGTCCTGCTCTTTCTCCTGATCTGGTTCGGCGGACGCAAGATGAACCAATCGCTGCGTGCGCGTCACGAACAGCTCAAAGGCGAGATCAGCGAAGCCGCCCGTCTGCGCGACGAGGCGACGATAAAGTTCCAGGCCCACGAACGGCGCGTGGCGGAGCTGGAAAAAGAGATCGCGGCCCTGCGTGCCTCGCTTCGCCAGGATGCCGAGCGCGAGCAAGCGCGCCTGATCGAGGGTGCGCAAGAACGCGCCAAGCGAATTCAAGAAGAGATGCGTCTCCAGCTGAGTCAGCAGGTCAAGGAAGCCGAATCGATTCTGCGCGCCGAAGTCGCCAGCGCGTCGGTCAAGCTGGCCGAAGAGTTGGTGCGCAAGTCGGTGAACACGGACGACCAGCGCCGACTGGCACGCGAGTTCGTGGCTGGATTCGACGGGCCGGCCGGGCCGGCGGAGCCTGAGGGGCATGAGAGGATAGTGGGCTGATGGCGACCATGGGCGGCTCGGTCGCGCGTCGCTACGCCAAGGCGATCTTCGCCATTGGCGTGGACAAGGGAAATTTCGAGATCCTCGGTCGACAACTGAGCGAACTCGCCGACCTGTGGAAGGAATCGGAGGCCCTGCGCCAGACGCTGGAGAATCCGGTCTTCAAATTGTCGCAGAAGCGCGCGGTCTTGCAGGGCCTCATGCCCCGCTTGGCACCGGCGCGGCAGGTGCAAAGCCTGGCCCTCTTGCTGCTCGAACGCGGACGCATCGCCAGCCTGCCCGCGATTGCGCGCGCCTACGAAGAGATGTGCGACGAAAAGCTCGGCCGCGTGCGCGCGCGGGTCTTGTCGGCCTCGCCGCTCGACATCGCCAGTGAGGCCGAAATCCGCAAGGCGATCGAGCGCCGCACGGGCAAGAAGGTTCTCATGACCACCGTCGTGGATCCCACCCTCATCGGCGGCGTGGTCACCCACGTGGCCGGCATGGTGCTCGACGGCAGCGTGGCCTCGCGCCTCTCCACCCTCAAGAATCGACTACTCAACTAGACCCTATTTCTGCAGGACCACCCCGCAAGAGTTCGAAGGAAACACCATGCAGATTCGCGCTGAAGAAATCAGTCAGATCATCCGCAGGGAGATCGAAGGCTTCGACCAAAAAGTCGCAGTCGCCGAAACCGGCACCGTGCTCGAAACCGGCGACGGCATCGCCCGCGTCTATGGCCTGGAAAATGCCATGGCCGGCGAGTTGCTCGACTTTGGTAAGAACGTCGTGGGCCTGGTGCTCAACCTCGAAGAGGACAACGTCGGCGTCGTGCTCCTGGGCGAGTTCGAGTCGGTGCGCGAGGGCGACATCGTCAAGCGCACCGGCAAGATCGCGCAGGTTCCCGTCGGCGAAGCGCTGATCGGCCGCGTGGTCGATGCCCTGGGCCAGCCCATCGACGGCAAGGGCCCCATCGAGTCGAAGGAATCGCGCAAGATCGAAATCAAGGCGCCCGGCATCATCGCGCGCAAAGGCGTGCACGAGCCCGTGCAGACCGGCATCAAGGCCATCGACTCGACCATCCCCATCGGCCGTGGTCAGCGCGAACTCATCATCGGCGACCGTCAGACCGGCAAGACGGCGATTGCGGTCGACACCATCATCAATCAGCAGGGCCAGAACATGTACTGCTTCTACGTGGCCATCGGCCAGAAGCAGTCCACGGTGGCCTCGGTGGTGGACAAACTGCGCGAGTGTGGCGCGATGGAGTTCACCACGGTCATTTCGGCCACAGCATCCGACTCTGCGCCGCTGCAGTTCCTGGCGCCCTACACGGGCGTGACCATGGCCGAACACTTCCGCGATAGCGGCCGCCACGCCCTTATCATCTACGACGATCTCTCCAAGCAAGCGGTCGCCTACCGCCAGCTGTCGCTGCTCTTGCGCCGCCCGCCGGGACGCGAGGCCTTCCCGGGCGACGTGTTCTACCTGCACTCGCGCTTGCTTGAGCGCGCGGCCAAGCTGTCCGACGCCAAGGGCGCCGGCTCGCTCACCGCCTTGCCCATCATCGAGACCCAGGCCGGCGACTTGTCGGCCTACATCCCCACCAACGTCATCTCCATCACCGACGGACAGATCTTCCTCGAAGGCGACCTGTTCTACTCCGGACAACGTCCGGCCGTGAACGTCGGGCTGTCGGTCAGCCGCGTCGGCGGCGCGGCCCAGATCGCGGCCATGAAGAAGGTTGCCGGCAAGCTGCGCCTGGAGCTCGCGCAGTACCGCGCCCTCGCCGCCTTCGCCCAGTTCGGCTCCGACCTCGACAAGGCCACCCAGCAACAGCTGGCGCGCGGCGCGCGCATCACCGAGCTGCTCAAGCAAGGCCAGTACGTTCCGCTTTCCGTGGACAAGCAGATTCTGATTCTGTTCGCGGCCACCAACGGGTTTGTCGACGCCTTGCCTATCGAATCGCTCGGGCGCTACGAGTGCGAACTTTACGCGTTCGTCGACAGCCAGAAGCGCGACTTCATGAAGGAGCTGGCGCAAAAAGGCGGTGACGGCAAGGCCTTCGACGGCTTGGCCGAGAAGATGCGCGTGGTCCTGACCGAGTTCGGCAAGGTCTTCAACCCGCAAGCAAAATAGACAAGTAAGAAGGAACATCAGGGACTTTCATGCCCTCGCTCAAGGCAGTCCGGATCCGGATCGCGTCGGTCAAATCGACGCAGAAGATCACCAGCGCCATGAAGATGGTGGCCGCGGCGAAGCTGCGTCGCAGCCAGGACTCCATCATCGCCGCCCGCCCTTACGCGAAAACGATGGCCGATATCACCGCCGAAGTGGCGGCGCGTGCCGGCGCCGAAGATCATCCGCTACTGCAAAACCGGGGTGGCAGGCGCATCGCCCTTTTGGTCATGACCTCGGACCGCGGCCTGTGCGGCGGCTTCAACACCAACCTTTGCCGCACGGCCCAGCGCCACGCCGAGGAGAAATCCCGGGCCGGCCAAATCGACGAGTGCCGCTACGAGGTCGTGGGCCGCAAGGGCCGCGACTATTTCCGCCGCCGCAAGCTCAACATCACCCGTGAGCTGCCGGGAGCCGCCGGAGACACCGCCGTGGCGCGCGCCAAGGAGCTGGCCGCGGCGGTCACCGAGGAATTCCTGAACGGTACCGTGGACAGCGTCTATATGGTCTACAACCAGTTCAAGTCCGTGATCTCGCAACGTCCGGTCATCGAGCCGCTCTTGCCCGTGGCTCCAGCGCAAGCGGGCGGCGATACCGGCAGCTCGGAATTCCTCTACGAGCCGGGCAAGGGCGAAATTCTCGACTACATCCTGCCCATGTACGTCGAAACCCAGATTCACCGGGCGCTCCTCGAGTCTGTCGCGTCGGAATTCGGCGCGCGCATGACCGCGATGGAAAACGCCACCAAGAACGCCAGCGAGATGATCGATCGTTTGACCCTGCAATACAACCGCGCCCGCCAGGCCTCCATCACCAAAGAGCTGATGGAAATCGTGGGCGGCGCAGAAGCACTTAAGGGCTAGTCGCGACCCCAGAGGTTTGAAACCATGAGCACTTCCGTCACAGCAACCCAAGGCAGAATCGTTCAGGTCATCGGACCGGTGGTGGACGTTGAGTTTGGCGGCGCCGACCTGCCCGAGATCAACACCGCGCTTTCGCTCACCAACCCGGCCATCGACGACCAGCCCGACAATTTGATCGTCGAGGTCGCGCAACACCTGGGCGAACGCACCGTGCGCTGCGTGTCCATGGACTCGACCGATGGGCTCGTGCGCGGCATGCCGGTCAAGAACACCGGCGGCCCCATCAGCATGCCGGTGGGCAAGGAAGTCCTCGGCCGCATCATCAACGTCGTGGGCAAGCCCGTGGACGAGCGCGGACCGGTCGGCGCCACCAAGTTCCTACCCATCCATCGCCCCGCGCCCAAGTTCGTCGACCAATCGGTGAAGATCGAGATGTTCGAGACCGGCATCAAGGTCGTCGACCTGCTCGCCCCCTATCGCCGCGGCGGCAAGATCGGCCTCTTCGGCGGCGCCGGCGTGGGCAAGACCGTCGTCATCCTCGAGCTCATCAACAACGTGGCCAAGAAGCACGGCGGGTACTCCGTGTTCGCCGGCGTCGGCGAGCGTACGCGCGAGGGCCGCGATTTGTACGATGAAATGACCCACTCCAAGCTGTCCACGGGTGAGCCGGTCATTTCCAAGGCCGCGCTCATCTACGGACAAATGAACGAGCCGCCGGGAGCGCGTATGCGCGTCGGACTGTCTGCACTGACCGTCGCCGAATACTTCCGCGACGAAGAAGGCCAGGACGTGATGCTCTTCATCGACAACATCTTCCGTTTCACACAGGCGGGTTCGGAAGTGTCCGCGCTCCTCGGCCGCATTCCCTCGGCCGTCGGCTATCAGCCTACGCTGTCCACCGAGATGGGCATTCTGCAAGAGCGCATCACCTCGACCAACAAGGGCTCCATCACCTCGGTGCAGGCCATCTACGTGCCCGCCGACGATCTCACAGATCCGGCGCCCGCCACCGCCTTCGCCCACCTCGACGCAACGACGGTTCTTTCGCGCGACATCGCGGCCATCGGCATCTATCCCGCCGTGGATCCGCTGGATTCGACCTCGACGATTCTTTCGCCCGACGTGGTCGGCGCCGAGCACTACCAGGTCGCGCGCCAGGTGCAGAAGGTTCTCCAACGCTACAAAGAACTGGTCGACATCATCGCCATCCTCGGTATGGACGAATTGTCCGAGGACGACAAGCTGACCGTCTCGCGCGCCCGTAAAATTCAGCGCTTCCTGTCGCAGCCCTTCCACGTGGCCGAAACCTTCACCGGCCAGCAGGGCAAGTACGTCGAGATCAAGGACACCGTGCGCGGGTTCAAGGAAATCATCGACGGCAAGTGCGACGACATTCCCGAGCAGGCGTTCTTCATGATGGGCGGCATCGACGACGTGCGCGCCCGCGCCGAGAAGATGGCCAAGGAAAGCTAATAGAGGGCTAGCGGACACCATGCATCTGACGGTCACAACCCCGCGCGGCTACCTGGTTCAGGTCGAGGCTGACGAGATCGTCGCGCCCGGTGCGCTCGGCGAGTTCGGCGTTCTGGCCGGCCACATCCCCTTCATGTCCGTGCTCAAGCCGGGCGTGCTCAGCTACCGTGGTAAGGACGGAAACAAGTACCTGGCCGTGGGCGACGGCATCTTGCAAGTCGCACGCGTGAGCGACGGCGACAAGATCGAGGTCCTGGTCAACCGTGGGGAGTATGGCAAGGACATCGACCGCGAGGCCGCCCAGCGCGAACTTACCGCCGCCGACTCTGAAATCGCGAAATCCAAGGCCGAGAGCGCGGCCGAACTGAAGCCAATGCAAGACCGCAGGGCCTGGGCAGCGGCGCAAGTCGAAGCGGCAAGCCGCACGACGCCGCACTAGAGTCTTGTCGACTGCGAGGCCGCCCGCCCCTCGCCTACCTCATGTACTCCACCAGTCCGGCGATGTTCTGCTTTTTAATTTCGCCGGCGACCAGATCCGCAAGCCCTTCTGCGCCTGCAATGTTGGTGTGGGTCACATCCGTTCCCCCCGCGTGGTACTTCGCCTTGACCGCAGTGGCGTCGAGACCTAGACCATCGTACCAAGCGGTCGAAAGGGCCGTGAGGTCGACGAAGGGCACGCCTTTGTCCTTCGCGGCTCCTGACGCCGACACCGCGTGCAGGCTGGATTGATCGCCTATCGGAATGCTACTGACGCGAGCGGGAGGAGAAACCAGGATGGCGTTGACTTTCGCGGCTTGGGCGTCGGTCACATATTTTTCGAGGTTTGTCTGGACCGTGGCATCCGCCACCCCTTTGTCGTTGTGACCGAATTGGATGAACACCCAGTCGCCCGCGCTCCATTGCGATTTGATGGCTCCCCACAACAGTGAGTTCCCGTAGAACGACGAAGAGCTTTCCCCGCTATCGGCATAGTTGGCGATCCCAATGGGAGCATTGAAATTCTCGGGAAACATCTGGCCCCAGCCGCCAAAGCCGGAACCCGGTTGGTCGCATGTTGTGGAGTCGCCGGCGATCCACACCATGATGGGTTTCGTAGCCGCGGTGACCAAGGCATAACCGATGGCGCTGACCGCCGGGGGAGTTGCGGTCGGACCGGAGAAGTACATGTCCAGCCCCGGCGTGCCGGCGCTCACTGACTCCGCCGGCTCGCTCTCCTTGGTTCGGACGTTGACCACAAAGGCGTACGTCTGGGATTGGCCAGCAGCGATGGTCACCGGTTTGAGCAGGCCCCGGTTTGCTTCCGCACTCACATAGGTTTGGCTGGCGGCGGCACCGCCGAGAGTGACCGTCACGGCATAGTTCCCCGCCGAACCTCCAAAGTGACATTCGATGCAGGCTGGCCCAGCGCCGCCGCCGGGACAGAGGCCGCCGGATGCGGTCGACGATTTGCACTTGGCGTAGTTGTCCGCGGTCGGCGTGGGATATCCCGCCGGGATCTCCCCTGGTGCTGGCGCCCCGCCCGCGCCTGCCGTCCCGCCACCGGTCGAGCCCGATGTCCCCGCTGTGCCAGTGGTTCCTCCGGCCGCCGCGCCACCGCTGGCCGTGGTACGACCGCCTGCAGAGGTTCCGCCCATGGCCGTGGTGCCGCCAAGCCTAACGCTGCCACCCGTGGCCGGTGCGCCACCCGAAGAAGTCGTCACCGGGACTGTGGTTCCGCCGGTCGCCGACGTCGTCACCGGAGTCGTTGTTCCGCCCGTTGCCGACGTCGTCACCGGAGTCGTTGTTCCGCCCGTTGCCGACGTCGTCACCGGAACCGTTGTTCCGCCAGCAGGAGACGCCATGCCCCCTGTCGGCGTGCCGGCTGTCGGTTGCGCACCCGCAGTCCCTCCGGCGCCGGTGGTTTGTCCGCCGGTAGACGCTTGCGTCCCTCCGACACCACCTTGCTGTGGCCCGGAACTGCTTCCCGAGCAGGCCATCAGACCGACAAGCGTGAACAATGGGAACAGTGAAAAGTGTCGCATGGTGGGCATGGTTGTCCTCAACTGCTAGGGTTTGAACTTCCCTCTTCGTGTGTAGCTTTGGGCCTTGTTTGACATGGAGTTTGGGGCGGCCGGATCGGCGTCGGCCGTGGACCATGATGAAGAAGACATAGGTGCTGTGACACATCGTTCGCGTTCGGCTCATCCTAGGGTCAAAGATCGTTTGAGCAGGGCCGCATCAATGCGAGGGGCGTTCGGAAATCGAGTCCTATAGTGCTGACTGTGCGCCGGCTCGCTGGACACATTCTATTGCTGAGCGTGCTGGGCTGCTCGGACCGCGGCAGCCAGCGAGGAAGCGGACATCCGTGGGCCCTGCGTCCGAGCCCACCCCTCCAGAAACTTACGTCGTCGAGACCCGAGCCAGCTAGTATGCGCGCTCGCTGGCGGTCACAAGACCGCATCGAGCGAGCCCTACGATCCCGCGCGGCTGACGGCGGCGCACTGTAGCTTGCCGCTGGGAACGACGGTTCGGGTGACTCGCATGCCGGACGGCCCATCGGTCGAGGTCAGGATCAACGACCGTTGCGAGTGCCAATATGGCCGACTCATCGATCTGTCCGAAGCCGCAGCTCGCAAGCTGGACATGCTACGCGTGGGGATCGTATCGGTTCGCACCGAGGTTCTACGACACGATTGATTGACGACCTTCGTCGCCGCGCTTCCTGGGGCTTCTCTTGTGATACTGTACTTCAGCTCTCGATCTCCGATCTTCCCCCTCTGCTACTGGAGACTTTCCCATGACACCGATCTTCACTTGGGTGCACTTGTCTGATCTGCATTTCCTTCCGAAGGATCCCGAACCCCAGTTAGCAAGGAGACAGGCTGATCAGGAGAGCAACCTGGAATTGCTGCTGGGAGATCTCCTTGCATTTCGGAATAGCAGTGCCCGAGATCCCGAAGGAGAGGTGCCAAAGCCAGACGCCGTGATCATTACGGGCGACGTGGCGAATTCTGGTACAGCCAAGGAATATGCTGCCGCATCCGAGTGGCTCCTGAGACTCTGTACACTGACAGAAATTCCACGTGGTTCGGTCTATTGCATTCCTGGCAACCACGATATTGCGCGCTGTGATCCGAAGGACCGCGACAGGCATCGACTGGTGACCGCGCTTCGCGAGGGAACCGACGAACTAGATGACTGCCTTGCCGACCGAACCGACCACGAGCGGCTCTTCCAGCGGATGAGGGCATTCTCCAACTTCCGCTCTGTCTTCGCCATCGTGCCGCCGAGAGAGACAATAGGCACCTCCTGGATGCGTCCGGCAGGAACCTTGAACATTCGTATCATTGGTTTCAATACCGCTCTCTTGGCACAGGGTGAGGATCAGGCAAAGCTCCGAGTCGGAGAGGTCGCGCTGCGGGATATGATGATCAAGGAACAACCCCGACCTGAAGTCGTCATTGGACTTACTCACCATCCTCTCGGTTGGTTGAGCGACGAACAAGAATTGCGAACCTGGATGACCAGGCAGGGTGTACATCTCCACCTCTACGGCCATGTGCATGATCGTCAGTACGAGGCGATTACAAAGAGCTCAGGAACCAGCATTGTCCAGATTTCGACTGGACCAGCATACGAAGAAAGAAGAGAAGATCCCCCTGACCGACTCTTGGCTTACAACGTGGCCAGCCTATTCACCACGGACAAGGAGCGAGAACTCCTCTTGCGAATCTGGCCTCGCGCCCTTTTCAAGAACGGGCCTCAGTTCATATCGGACCATCCGCGCCTTCCGCCAGACAGAAAGCATGCGGACTTTCCCCTCCATTTGGAATGGTCGGGCTCCACAACTGAGGAAGTCGCAAAAAAGACGCCGCTGCGGGCTACCCCCACCCCCAGACAGCCTCCATCACCTCCTCGCGTAACGGTAGTTACCGAGCTAGCACCTCTGCAAGTCGGCTCAGGATCTGAGTTCTGGAGTTCATTCGATCCAGAGGAGCGCTTGTTTAGGCGAGTGTTGCAAAAGACCACCAAGGGCTTTGATGAGGCATCCGAGGAATCAAACGAAGATTCGAACGAAAGGAGTGTCTACACTGTACGCGACCCGCTTCGCCCGTTCGAGACGCAAGTTGGTCTCTCCCGCTCATCTCGCCCCGGCGGTCGAGGAGGCGAAGTTCCTGGAGTCCATGGAATCTCGCTCGACACCTACCGCCACATGTACGTGGCCATTTGCGATAACAAGCAGTACGAGTGGCTTCGAACGGTGATCGCGGAGTTGGCGACCGATCCTGAAGTTCTGAGTTTCATCCACGACAAAGATCCTTCGAAAGCGATCCGAGATCTCGCCGCAAGGAACCCCTTTGGCTCCAGGGAGCTGAGGCAGTCTGCGTGCCTTTTCTGCAAAGACTGGTTCTTGCGCAAACGAATCGTGGATTGCAAGGTCGACCAAACCACCGCTTGCATCATTGCGAATGACTTTCCCTATGGCGCTCCTTTTCACTACGTGGTCATGCCTACCGAGCCCGTTCACGCATGGGAGGCAGTGGAGGAAAAGCACCTCTTGGCCATGAATAGACTTATTCGCGACTTCCTTGAGGATCCAACGGTCGCCAATATCATCGGGTCTGCTTCGGGCGTTCGAGTAGGATTCAACTCTTCATTAAGGCACCTAGTGCTTGGCAAGAAGACTCGTTCTTCGGCTGGCGCCACCATCGCGCATGTCCACAAGCAAGTGTGGGGAATGGCCGCTAGCGGATACAACCTAGGTGACCACCTCGTTCGTCTCTGCGATGAGTACGTAGAACGAGACTATCTCGAACTCTACTTGAATCTCCTGCGCGAGGCCGGATTCGTTCTGGATGAAGACGATCATGTTGCGATCGTCGTACCATTGGCCCAGATCTCGCTTCATGAAATCCACGTCATGTTCAAGCGGGCGGGGGCCGCCAACTTTCGCGATTTCACAGATGAAGAAATTGCTTCGTTCTCGCGTGCTGAGTTTATCGTTACTCGCTTGTACGAGAAGCTGAACATAGGCAGCTTCAATGAGGTCTTTCTGCTTGATCGTTTTCAGCGTGGAACAGGTCGGCCGCGTTCCAAGTTCCGAGCCATCGCTACGTTTATCACGCGCGAGGTCGATCTTGCGGTTTCCGAACTGAGCATGGCGTATGTCGTGGACAAACTCCCGGAACACACGTGCAACGAGGCACGGCACTACCTAGGAGAAATGAATTTGCGGCTCGCGGCGAGGTCGTAGTCCGTGAAGCTCGCCGGGGACCTGCTACGGAAAATCAACACCGTCGTGAATGCCCAATCCTTCGAGAAGCGCCTGGATCTCGCGTTTGCGCACGTCCAGTTCATTACGATCCTTTACCGGTAGGAATCGCCCGTCTGGACCGTGACGTTCCACGACTAGAAACCGTGTGGGCAGAAAGGCGGTGATCTGACCCAGCAGGCGCTCGGCCTGAATGGTGTCGTGCCCGTCGACCTTGCGAAGCACCGGAAACCAATCGAGGTCGAATTCCCGATCGATCGACTCAGCATCGAAAAGAAAGGTATTGGTATTGAAATATGGAACCCGGCTGCTGTCGAATCCCGCCGGAAGTCGAAATTCCTCGACGATTTGCAACTGACCGTCAACCCAGGCGGGAATCCCTCCACGGTCGCCAGGCTCCTTGCCTACGATCTCGACGGTCACTCCCTTGCCTCCGCGGCAGTGCGCTCCGATCACGCGCGAGTCGAGTGTCGCGGCCAGATTGTCGACATTGGAAACCATGAGCATCCGTCCGCCGTACTTGCGAAAAGAGGCAAGTGCCCCCGAAGCCCGCAACGTGGGCAACAGATCGCCATGCCCTGTTGCGCATAGGGAAGGCTTCCCCGAAGCATCCTTGAAAAGGCCGCCGGTTTGGGTGAGCCTCATCGTCACCGACTGCTCGAGAATTTCGATGGGCATTTGAGGACGAATCACATCGCCCACCGCGCTCCGAACCTCGTCGCTGGTGGCGAAACTCGTCATGAGAAACACCGGAATCGTGCATCCGGCGTCTACCGCGGCCAGATGAATCTCCTCCAATTTCAGACGAAGAAATGAGTGCCCCGGCACCACCTCGACCACCGCCTTCACGCCTCCGCCAAAACGGGTAGCCATGCCTCCTGCGAGAACTACCACGCCGACTTCGCCTCTAGCCAGGGCCGCCTGGCCAATGGACGCGAGCGCCTTGCCCTCCTCCGAGTCTCGTGGCGAAAGCTCGACCAGATCCTCTACGCCTGGGATAGTCACGGAACCGGAAAGGCGTCCAGCCCCCGCCTCGCCCGCCTTGCCAGAAAGCGTAACGCGCATTCTCTCGAACACGGCCTGATCGAAGCGAAATCGCTCTAGAATTGCTCGGGTAGTCTCGTCGATGTCAGTCATCCAAGATCTCTGCGTGGCCAAAATGCCCGCGTGCAGGGGTGCGCGCGTGGCGTGGCAAACATAGCATCGTTTTGCGCGAGGGCTTTCAAGTGCCGGAATTTTCCTTGCCTGAAAAGACACCCTTCCCGGTCATGTTGCGCCTCTTCTCCGGGATGAGCGACATGGCATATTCCGCCACCGCGGTAATGGTCAAGCTGGGATTGGCGCCCAAGTTGGCCGGAATCACCGCGCCGTCGACAACCCACAGGCCAGAATGGCCAAACACCCGGCAGCCCTCGTCGACCACGCCTTGCTCCGGCGTTTCCGCCATGCGCGCACCGCCCAGGATGTGAGCGGTGATGGGTACTCCGAGGAGAACCTCGTTGATGGCGTTGAGCGCGAACCCATCCATGCGCTCGGCGACAAACTTCGCCGCCTGATTGGCCAGCGGCGAGTAGGTTGGGATCGGAGGAGCGCCCACGGCACGCCGGGTGCGAAGGTTACGGCCAAGCAGCCAGCGCCGCTTGCGCACCAACGTGAGGGCGCTGTCCAGTGACTGCATCACCAGCACCGCCACAGTCCGTTTGGCCCAACCGATGGGGATCGCGTTGCGCAGGAAATCGAGTGGGTGGCGCAGACACCGGCCCAGCCAGCGCAGGGCGCGCGGGACACGGCCACCGCCTGCCACGGCCAGCGTTCCCAAAAGCCCCATCACATCCGATCCCGCGGGATAGCGCACGATCTGAATATGAGTTTCCGCATCGGCCTGTATGTCGCTGGCGATGGCAATGCCTTGCGAATGGTCCACGCGTGCCGTGCGGCTGCGCGCGCCGGCGATGATCTCGCTGTTGGTGCGCGTGTATTTCCCGAGGGCGGCGGACAGATTGGGCAGGCTGCCCTGCTCTCGGCACGCGAGCAGCAGATCGACGCTGCCAAGCGCCCCCGCGGCCAGGATGACATTCTGACCGTGCAGGCGCGTATGCGATCGCGAGAACCATCCCAGCGACCGCCGTGTGTGCACGAAGTAACCGCCTTCCCCGTCGGGCTCGATGAGGCTTGCCCGGGTCTCGGGCAAAACACGAGCGCCAAGTTTCTCCGCGAGGAAGAGATAGTTCTTGTCGAGGGTGTTCTTGGCGTTGTGGCGGCAACCAACCATGCACCCTCCGCACAGGCGGCAAGTGGCGCGTGGTGGGCCTTGTCCATTGAAATAGGGATCAGACATCTCCTGGCCGCCCTCGGCGCCAAAGAGCACGCCAACCTCGGGCTGCGAAAAGTGCGCTTCCCGGCCGAGCGAGCGGGCAAATGCGCGCAGGTGTTCTTCGGCGGGCCAGGTTGCGGGTGGTGCCGTCGCGCCGAGCATCCGTCGGGCTGTTTCATAGTAAGGGGCGAGCTTTTCCCGCATCCCCGCGCCGCTTGGCCAGCCCTGGGTGAAGGCGTCGGCGGGTGGAACGATCAATGTGTTGGCATACACCAACGACCCGCCACCCACGCCTGCGCCACCCAGCACTAGAACGTCGCCCAGCCAATCGAGACGCTGGATTCCGTGGCAGCCAAGCCGGGGCAGCCACAAGGACTTGCGCACATTCCAGTTGCTCTTGGGAAAATCCAGCGAACGCCAGCGCCTTCCCTCCTCCACGACGAGAACGCCGTACCCCTTTTCCGCCAGGCGCAAGGCCGCCACACTGCCGCCGAAACCTGAGCCGACAATGATGAAATCGTACCGTGTCGCGGCCGCATCTTGGGCTGCGGCGGACACGTTCGTCATCGGTAGATCACCTTGAGCAGCCGGCGCAGGATTTTGAGCACGCTCGAGCGGTAGGGAAAGCCGAGTTGACCACGAAGCCATCCCGCGACGGCGCCGAATAGCGGGCGATCCTCGACGATGGTTCGCGGCGTGCAGAACTGCCGCAACGACTCGGCGCCATGGCGGAAGCCAAGACCGCTGTTCTTGATACCACCAAGAGGCGCGCTGACAAAAAAGTAGTTCACCAGGACATCGTTTAGACAAACGCTCCCGGTTTCGAGCCTGCGCGCCACCGCGAGAGCGCGTGTCTGGTCGCGCGACCAAACGCTGCCCGACAGACCCAGGTGCGAGGCATTGGTCAAACGAATGGCATTTTCGGCGTCAGCCACGCGCACGATGGGCAAGATGGGGCCAAAGGTCTCTTCGCACGCCACCTTGGCTTCAGGCGGAACACCGTCCAAAACCGTGGGGGAAAAGAACAAACCCGACAAGTCCTGTCGCCTTTCCCCGCCGGCAACCACCCGTGCCCCCCGGGCGACCGCATCCGCCACCAACCGCTCGCAGCGCTCCACCTGCTCTTGCAACATGACCGGTCCCACATCCACATCCCCTCCATTACCAAGGCGCAGTTTGGCGGTTTCCTCGACTACCCGACGGACGAATTCTTCGGCCACCGGCTCCTCGACAAGGGCGCGCTCGACACGGATGCAGACCTGCCCTGCCCCGGCAAAGGCGCCCCACACCGCGGCGTGGGCGGCGGTGCGCAGATCGGCGTCGGCAAGAACGATCATGGCCGACTTGCCGCCAAGTTCGGCCACGCACGGAATCAAACGCTCCCCGGCACGCGCGGCCACCTGGCCTCCCGCGGCCAGGCTTCCGGTGAAGAACACCATGTCGCAGGCATCCACCAGTGCGTTGCTGGTTTCGGCGCCGCCCTCGACGACCTGAAAAACTCCGTCTGGCAATCCACATTCATGCCACAGGTTTTGCAAGCGGCGCGAGGTCCTCGGCGTGTGCGGTGACGGCTTGAGCAGCACGCTGTTGCCCGCCAGAAGGGGCGCCACCGCATCGCCGAAGTTGTTGAGCAGGGGAAAATTCCAGGGGCCAATGACCGCCACCACGCCGTGGGGCTGCCACGTCACCCTTGCCCGCTTGTGCGGAAAAATCAGAGACGCACGCCGAGTTTCTGCAAGCGCGCCTCGACCCGCCGATCCGGAAAGAAAGCGTGTCACCTCACACAAATAGGCAATTTCGAACCCGACAGCCTCAAACAACGGCTTGCCGGCCTCCGACGATATAAGTTGCGCCAGCCCCTCGTCGGCCCGCGCCCTTGCCGCCAGCCTGCGCATCAGGCGTCCACGCTCGCGCCAGGGCAGGCTCGCCCAACTAGGTTGAGCCGCTCGCGCCCGCGCAACCGCGTCGTTCACGTCGGCGGTCGTTCCGCCCTCGCCCTTGGCATCGGTCATGAGTCAAGTCATCCGCACACTGGAAAATCCCAGCGACAGAAGTCATACCCCAAGTCCGCATGTATGGGCCAGCTACTGCTACGCACTGGCCTGGCAAGACTACGATGCGGCGGCGTGAGCCTCGCTTCGAACCTTGTCCATGTCGAGCGACTTGATCTGGTCGATGAGTTTCTGCAGGGCGTGTCCAGGCAATGCCCCCGCCTGCTCAAAGACCAGCAGACCGTCGCGAAAAGCCATCAGGGTCGGAATCGCTTGAATTCCGTATTCGATCGCAAGATCTGCCTCCTCCTCGGTGTTCACTTTGCCAAATGCAACGTCGGGGTTCTCGCCCGCGGCCTTCTCGAAGATGGGAGCAAAAGCTCGGCAGGGTCCGCACCAGGGTGCCCAGAAGTCAACCAGGACTATTCCTGTCTTGATTTGCTCTTTAAACATCGCATCGGAAAGGGCTGTAGGTGCCATGGCTAAATGCTCCTGACTATTTAGAATCCGCAGGAGACAGAAGGTTTCACCCAGAGGCCGCAAGCGGAAAGAAGAGGAGAAATTCGGCGCCTCCTCCCTGTCGGTTCTTCACCTCGATGTAGCCGTGGTGCTCGTCAGTCAGGCGGCTGGCGATCGAGAGTCCGAGCCCAGTGCCGCTTGCGCGGGTCGAGAAAAAAGGATCGAAAATGCGCTCCCGGTCTGACTCTTGGATCCCTGGTCCCTGATCCAGGATGCCGACCACTGCGAACCTGCCGTGGGGCAATACCCGCTCCCGGCCTTGGACCTCGACCTGGCCTAATTCAGGAGTGAATTGCACCGCATTGAGCAGCACATTGATCAGGATTTGCGCCAGCTTGTCGGGATCGCCTTGAATCGTCAGCCCAGGGCCTTGCATGTCGACGTGGAGAGCCACGTGCCGCACATCCGCCTGCGGCTTGACCAAAGCGACCGCATGTTCCACCGCATGCGACAGACTGACTTTCGCCAGGGTCAACCTGCCCGGCCGCGCAAAGGCGAGGAATCGTTCTAGCAACGCCGCCAGGCGATCGATTTCCTTCTGCAAAATGACCACCATCTTCCGGCGCGGCGAGGTTTCGGCGATTTCGTCGGCGATAATGGCTGCTGACGCCTTCAAGGAAGCGAGCGGGTTCTTGATCTCGTGGGCCAGGCCGGCGGTCATCTCGCCCAAGGCCTGCAGACGGCCAGCGCGCACCAGTTGCTGCTCCATGGCCTGCATTTCCACGATCTTCTGTTCGACATCGCGGCGGGCACGCTGCTCCTTCTCGACCAGAAGGCCGGTGACCAGCGCCACGACATTGTAGAGCACCAATTCCAGAATCTTGTTCGCCGTGCCCGTCGGATCGGCGTGGATCATGCCGTGGTGGTGTGCGTGCGGGCCAGTCATCCAGAAGGCGTGGGGAAGGTACAGCACCGTCACCACCAGCGATGTCAGCAAAGCGCCGCGCAGGCCGAAGAGAAACGCCCCCACGATGATCGGGATGTAGTACAGGCGCCGGAGAACGTCGTGGAGCCACTCATGCTCCATGGGCGTCCCGAAGTGGGCCACCGTCACGGCCAGCACTGGCAACCAGATGAAGAGGAGCGCCCGGCCCGAGATCGTCCAGGCCAGCTTCCACGCGCCGCTCATGCCTTGCCCTTGGCCGGGATTTCAAATTTCTGCATGCGGTAGAGCAGGATGTGGCGCGGGATGCGCAGGAAGCGCGCGGTCGAGCTTTGGTTGTAGTCGTTCATTTCCAGGGCACGCACCAAGATAGCGCGCTCGAGATCCACGAGCGATACGCCGTCTGCCGGTAGTTCGATCCCGTCGAGAGCGAGGCGTGGCTGCGCGGTCGCCGGGGCGAAATTCGAGGTCAAGAATTCGTCGGACAGCACAGGCTCCTCGGCGAGAAGCGCGGCGCGCTGGCACAAATTCTCAAGTTCACGCACATTGCCCGGCCACGGCATCCGCACAAGCCGCTCCGCGGTAGCAAGAGGAATCTGCCATTCCCGGCCGCCGCTGTGCTTGGCCAGAAAATGCCGGGCCAGCGGAAGAATGTCTTCCTTGCGCTCGCGCAGAGGCGGGATGAGCAAGGGCACGACGTTCAATCGGTAGTAGAGATCTTGGCGAAACTGCCCTGCCTTCACCCGCTCTTCCAGCGCCTGGTTGGTCGCGGCCAACACGCGCACGTTGAGCGCGATGGATCGCTCGCTGCCCACGGGTTCGAGTGTCTTCTCTTGCAACACGCGCAGGAGGCGGGTTTGCAGGTCGAGCGGCAACTCGGCGATCTCGTCGAGAAAAAGCGTCCCCTTGTCGGCCTGCACGAAGCGGCCCTTGCGATCGCTGGTCGCGCCGGTAAAGGCACCCTTGGCATGACCGAAAAGCTCGGATTCCAAGAGATCGCGCGGGATCGCCCCGCAGTTGACCGCCACGAACGCGCCGGCCGCGCGCGGACTTGCCATGTGGATCCGCCGCGCCAAGAGTTCTTTGCCGGTTCCACTTTCGCCCTGAATCAAGATCGTCGCGTCCGCTGCAGCCACGCGCTCGGCCACGGCGACCAGCTCCGCCATATTCTGCGCGGCGAAGACCAAGGTCTTGCCCTCGCTGCCGCCGCGCAACTCGCCGACCTCCCAGCGCAGGCGGGCGTGTTCGAGCGCACGTCGCACGGTCAGCGTGAAATGGTCGCGGTCGCAGGGCTTGGGCAGGAAATCGAACGCACCGGCCTTCATGGCCGCCACCGCGGTGGCCATGTCGCCGAACGCGGTGGTCACGATGACCAGTAGATTCGGATCCAGGCCGTGTGCCTTCTTGAGCAGGGTCAGTCCGTCAAGGCCGGGCATCTTCAAATCCGTTACCATCACGGGGAACGGCCCTGACTGCAAACGCTCGAAGGCATCCTGGCCGTTGCTGGCGCGCACGACCTCGTAGCCCTCCTCCTCCAGCAGAAAGGCCATGATCTCCAGGAAACTGTTGTCGTCGTCGACGAGCAGCACGCGCCCCTGCCCTGCTTCGCTCATGTCAGGCCTCGAATCGGTGCACCAGCGGGCTTGGTCGTCATGCGTATTCCGGTAATGCTAGCTGAATTCGCGCTATCGTGCAGGCCCTAGCAATCGGCCGCGCGCGCTGGCCTCTTTCACTGGTTTGTGGAGCACGATGTTGCGGCCAGCTTCCCGGCCGTGTTCGTAGGCCGCGGTCAGCCGCACGCCGATGCCGCTACCGCCGGTGCGGCGCGGGTAGCGTTGGTGCAGAAAACTCTCCAAGCCCGGATCGCCGATCCAGATCAGGCCCTCGCGTCGATCCTCTTTCGTGCTGGTCTTGAGCTTCTCATCGAAGCCGCTCATCACGCCAGTCTGGAAGCGTCGGCGCTCCTTATCGCTGTCGATGTGGTGCTTGCGCTTGTGTTCGCGCCAAAGGCGCTCGGCGGTTTCGAGCAGGAAGGTGTGGACGTAGGACGCAACCTCGAGGTTCGACAGACTGCCGCACAGTTCGAGCACGCGCCCGCTGCGCGCCTCCTTGGCCAGATACGACGGTACCCAGATGGCCTCGACGAAAAAATGGCGCGTCAGGATGCCGGCCAGGACATGCTCGGCCGCATCCACCCGTCGGCGCGGCACGCCCAGATGAACGAAAGCGTAGCCCTCGCTTGCCGCCGTCACCTTGGCGTCGATGTTGTGCTTGAGCATCAGGCGATGCGCCGTCTTCATGGCCGCCTCGGCCTCGTGTACGTTGGGGCTCTCCGCCAGGGCCAGCAGGCGTGCGATCCGGCGCAACACGGGACTGCCACCGTCGCTGCCCGCGGGCACTGCCGGCAGCCCCGTGGCGCGCGCATCGATGCCGAAGCGGCGGCACACGTCTTCGAAGGCCGGACCGTGAGCGACCTGGTCGTGAATCTTCAAGATCTCGTCGACAAATTGGTGGGCCACTTCGTGCTTCAGGATCTCGCGCACCACGCTCCAGGGCTTCTCGAACACCAGCGTGCCGTCGATGGACAAGGTACGCGTGGCGCCATTCCACTGGCCGAGGCGGCTGCCCACCTCGGAAAGCGACAGCACCGGCGGCCGCATGCGCCCACGAAAATGGTTGGCGTTGATCTCGCGCCAGGTATCGGAAAGCTCGCGCAAGAGCGCGGAAGCAAGATCGGTGTGAAGAGCGTCGTTCATGGAGGCTGCCATTCTGCCACGCAAGTGGCCGTATCTACGTCACCTGTCTGATCCAATCTCCGCCGCGGAAGATCAAGCCTGGACTGATGGCTTCTTTTGGGTAGGGTGGCGGTCCATGGCTCAGGTCACTTTCGAATCCTGGCTCGCGGCGGCGCACCCCAAGATCCCTGCACAAGGCGTGGCCGCTGTGCTTCGCCTCACCGAAGAGGGCGCCACCGTGCCCTTTATCGCGCGCTACCGCAAAGAGCAAACCGGCGCCCTCGACGAGGTCGAGATCCGCGCTGTCATAGACGGCAAGGAAACCTGGGACAGCATTCTCAAGCGTCAGACCTTCATCGTGGAAGAAATCACCCGGCAGGGGAAGCTGACGGACGAGTTGCACGACAAGCTGCAAGCGACCTACGACCTGGCGGCGCTGGAAGATCTCTATCTGCCCTACAAACAGAAGCGCAAGACCAAGGCGGTCATTGCACGTGAGGCGGGGCTGGAACCGCTGGCCAATTGGCTGTGGGATTGTGCCCACGGGCTGGCCACGCCAGGGGCCGGGGAGACACCGGAAAGCCACGCCAGCGCGTTCATCGACGAGGAAAAGAAGATCCCGGACACCGATGCGGCCTTGGCCGGGGCGGTCGAGATCCTCATCGAGCGCCTGTCGGAAGACGCCGACCTGCGCAGCACCACACGCACGCGCTATATGCACGAAGGTTTCACCAAAACCGCCCGCGGCGAGAAGGCCAAGGTGCCGAGCAAATTCGAAAACTACTTTAGCTACGAAGAGCCCGTGCGCGAGCTGCTCAAGCCCGAGAATTCGCATCGCTACCTGGCCATGCGGCGCGGCTGGATGGAAGAAGAATTGACTCTGCACTTGGGCGGTCCGACGCCGCCCGAGCCGGCCCTGCCGGCCGACGCCGCGGCCAAGACGCGCGCGCCAGTGGATCCCCTGGCGGAAGAGCTGCTGCACATGTTCGAAGCCACCGCCTGCACCAAGCCGGATTTCGAAGGCGCGCCTTTGCTGAAGAAGGCTGCCCGCTTCGCCCTGCGCGCCCACGTGGTGCCGGCCATCGAGAACGAAGTCCACAAGGCCCTGCGCGAAGTGGCCGACGAGGCCGCCATCAAGGTCTTCGCCGAGAACGTGCGCAAGCTGCTGCTGTCGGCGCCCTTTGGACCCAAGGCCGTGCTGGGCGTGGATCCCGGTCTGCGCACCGGCTGCAAGTTGGCCGTGGTCGACGATTCGGGCAAGTACGTCGGCAGCACGGTGATGCACCTCGAATCGGCCGGCGGGAAAACCGGCGCGGTCACGCTGCTGGCCGAGCTGGTCAAGAAAGGCGGCATTCGCGCCATCGCGGTGGGCAACGGAACCGCTGGCCGCGAGACCGAGGCGCTCATCCGCGACGCCATGGACAGCGTCGGGCTGAAGGTACCGGTGGTCATGGTCAGCGAATCGGGCGCCAGCGTGTACAGCGCCAGCGATGTCGCGCGCGAAGAATTCCCCGATCTGGATCTCACCATCCGCGGCGCTATTTCCATCGCGCGGCGCCTGCAAGACCCGCTGGCGGAACTGGTAAAAGTCGACCCCAAGAGCATCGGCGTGGGCCAGTACCAGCACGACGTGTCGCCGACGGCCCTGCAAAAAAGCCTGGATGCCGTGGTGGATTCTTGCGTGAACCAGGTCGGCGTGAACCTCAACACGGCGTCGTACCACCTGCTGGCCCATGTGTCCGGCATCGGGCCAGGCCTGGCCAAGTCCATCGTCGACTACCGCGGCAAGAGGGGCATCTTCCGTTCGCGCACGTCGCTGCTCGAGGTGCCGCGCTTCTCGGCCAAGGTGTTCGAGCAGGCCGCGGGCTTCTTGCGCATCTCCGAGGCCGAGCATCCGCTCGACAACACCGGCGTTCACCCTGAACGCTATGGCGTCCTTGAAAAGCTTGCTGAACGCATTGGCGTGCCCGTGGCCGGCCTGCTGGGCGCGGGCGTACGACTGGTGAAAAGCGCGCGCGACCTGGAAAAAGAGCTGGGTGCCTTCACCTTCGCCGATGTCGTGAAAGAGCTGGAAAAGCCGGGCCGCGACCCGCGCGAATCCTTCATCCCCTTCTCCTTCCGCCAGGACATTCACACGTTGAACGACCTGCAACCGGGCATGGTTTGTCCCGGCATTGTCACCAACGTCACCAACTTCGGCGCCTTCGTCGACATCGGCGTGCACCAGGACGGCCTGGTGCACATTTCCCAGCTCGCCGATCGCTTCGTGAAGGATCCACGCGAGGTCGTCAGCGCCGGCGACCGCGTGAGCGTGCGCGTGCTCGACGTGAAGCTCGACAAGCAACAGATCGCGCTTTCCATGAAATCGGGCTCGACCAGCGACGTGGCCCGCGGCCCGCGGCCAAGCGATCAAGACCGTCGTGGCAGCGGACCCAACCGCGGCCCTCGCCCGCCCGCCGCGCCACCGCAGCCGAGTCGGCCGTTCAACAACCCATTCGCGGGGCTGGAAAAACTAAAAGGAAAGTAGCCCCACGAAACGGGGGCGAGACTTCATTCTCGCCCCGGCGCAGTCACGACCTGGATCCGCACGCGCACGCTCCCTGCCCTGATCATGTCGAGCCGGCGTGCTGCTGCCTCGGACAAGTCGACAATCTTCTTGCCGCCCGCGCAGCGATCATTGATGCGCACCACGACCGTGCGTCCGCTGCCATCCAGCCGGGTCACCTGCACCCACGTCGCGAAAGGCAGGCTCGGGTGCGCGGCGGTAAAGCGCGCTGGATCGTAGCGTTCGCCGTTGGCCGTCCGGTGCCCTGCCAAGCGCGACGAGTAGTAGGTCGCCTTGCCCTCCTGCTCGGCCCCAAGCTTGCCCGCGCGCAGCTCTGCCCCGCCACAGCCCGCCCCGAGAGCGGCGAGCAGCGCAAGCACCATCGCCAGGCAGAAGCCGCCGGTCGTGGAAGGAAGGGTGGTCATGGTCCGCCCGGATTGACAGCGACAAGGGTCAGCACCCGCCGGCTGTCATTCGAGTGGCTGGGCTCCCGCATGACAATGTCGGTGCTTCTGACGAAGGTCAATCGATAAAGCTCGCCTGGCCGCAACACCGGCGCGTGCCCCAGGCCATCCCTCTCCCTGTCATCCGGATCGTACTGGTACAGCTTCGCGTACTGCAAGCGCGACAATTCCGGACAGGGCAAGTCCACCTCCATCATCTTGGCAAGATCCCTGCGCGAAGGCGGAGACGTGAATTCTCCGCGCCAGGGATTCTCGCCAACGAGAGCGAAGCGTACGACGCCCATGACCTCCACGTCCCTAGCGCAGCGACGATTCGTGCGCTGCTCGTCGATCCAGCGCTCCTTGAGTCCAAGGTAGCGCGCGCTGACCACGACCTGATCCTTGTGCGCCGCCAACCGCTTGTCCTCCATGGCGCACGCCGCGCACTCGGGTTTGGCCGCCGCCGCGACAGGTACAGGCTGCGACGAGTCCGCCGACGTCCGCGCGCACGCCTCTCCGCCCGCAACCACCGCCTTCGCGGTCCTTCCGTCGTGGCACGCAACACCGCCCACGATGCCGGCGAGGACCATCGCGATAGCCGCGAGACCCGCGAGAGGTTGGATGGCATTCATGGTTGCGCCGAGCATAGTGCGAACGAGTTCGATAGTATCCAGAAAGGACGCCACCACCTGGTCCGCACTGAGCCGAGAACGGCATGACGGCACGACGATGAAGGTAGGGCACGGGCTACCACCGCAAAGGGTTCTAGCTCATGCCCTCGTGATGCCGGGCACGGAGCGCGGACGGTTGGCCTTGCTGCCGAGGCGCCAGCGAGCGCAGAATTGAAGCATGAAAAGGCTTGCTTTGGTGTCCTTGCTTGGTGTCGGGTGCGCGTCCAAACACGCTGGCCTGAGTCCGCAGATGGATTCGGGGGCTGACGGCTCCGGCGAACCGCAGGCTGGTGCCGACGTGGCGACGGCCGGAGTGGCCTCGGGGTGCGAAATACAGCCGGCCAAGGTTGACGCCGACTCCGGTGCCGTCACGCTCGATTGCAGATGCAAGATCAGTGATCACGCCGTCGTGACTATCTACGATTCGACTACCGCAGCCGTTCC
>Ga0265342_10000254_pt1 | contig 60129 bp, 45 predicted proteins | sample 4CB327metaG_FD_203125 | JGI IMG/M metagenome (GOLD analysis project Ga0265342, IMG submission 203125) | Rhizosphere microbial communities from Carex aquatilis grown in University of Washington, Seatle, WA, United States - 4-CB3-27 metaG | ecosystem: Host-associated > Plants > Roots >...
AGACCCGCCGCCGGCGCAGATAAAACACGTTCTCGCTGCCGCGTGGCGACAGCAGCTCACCACCGCCGGGCCGTCGACCGCGCGCAAAAGCTCCTTCAGCCGCTTCTTCGATCGCGACACCAGCGTCTTGGTGCGCTGCAGTTCGGCACGGCTCCCGCGAACGATGCTTCCAACCGTTCGCAGGGTGCAGCTGGCGCTGGCCAGCAGTTTCTTACAACCTTCTTACAGGGTCCCCGATCGACGCGATCGGGGGGCTCTGGCACTCTCGATTTTCAGCAGGAAATCCAGGGTCTTACTTCTGCGGGGTGGACGGGACTTGAACCCGCGGCCTCCGGCGTGACAGGCGACAGCCCGGCGGTCGCAGCGACTAGCACCCTGCCTCAACCAATTGAACACATTCAACTCCGCAAGACGGACACAGTCCAAGATTCCCAGGTTGTTGCAGGAAATACCGAGGATCTTCTTACAACCTTCTTACAAGGATTCATGACCGTCGCGTCGGTTGCGAAGCATCTGAGTGTCAGCCGGTCGACCGTCTACCACCTATGCGAGGTCGGCGAACTGGAGCACGTTAGGGTGTCGAACGCGATCCGGGTACCGTCCCAGGCCATCGCGGCATATCTGCGCCGGCGAGGATCGATGCAGACTTAATTCGGGTCGGGGCGAGAGGATTCGAACCTCCCACACTGCTCCCGGATCCGTGGGACCAGATCGCGGCCACTGGCAGCGGACTGGGCCCGCTTCTTCGACAGTTGGTCCGAGCTCGACTTCTCGCCGATCCGCTGGCTGGCCTCGGCACGGTCGTGCAGCGCACTCGCGTCATCGATACCGGCGTCACATTTTCGAGAAGGTCAGCCTCAGGTTCTACGAGCTCAATCTCGGCTGGGTCTCGCCGACGTACATCGGTTGCTGGCGGTCACAAGCAGGTGATGGCGGGAAAGGTGATGCGCGTCGTGCACGCCGTCGGTTGATGGCTGTCGGTGATCGCCACCGTCAAGGTCTGCGATCCCGCGACGGAGCAGGTGTACAGGGTGGACGCCGATGTGGAGCTCACGAAGGTGCCGGCGGTCGCTGTCCACGCGAAGGTCAACGTCTCGCCCGAGTCGGCGTCGGTCGCAGTGACGCCGACGGTGATCTGTCCCGATGGCGAGGGCGCCTGCGCCGGTGACAGTGTATATGCCGTGGCGACCGGGCAGTTGTCGCCAGGCACGACCGTCCCGCTGATCACCGCCGAGCCGAGCCCGGAGCTGGGCGTGCTCGCGCCGCAGGCGATGTTGACCGGGACCGAAACGGTCTGTCCGGCCACGACGTTGAACGGCGAGCTGGTCCCCGAGCAGGAGACGCCGGTGTTGGTCGTGGCGGACATCGATACGACATCGCCTACACCCGCGGGCAGGCCGGTGACCACCGAGGGCTGGACCGCGGGATCGGTCGTAGCGATCGTCCCCTGCACGATGACGGCATTGGTCGCCGAGAGAACTCGCCAATCCAAGGATGAAATCGTCACGCTGTCGGGGAGGGCGAGCGCGAGGCGGATCCCACCGACGTCGGTATCTTGTCCGGCGACGGGCGAGCAACCCGTCGCGGCGATCGTCAGCAGAAACAAAGCGCCGAAAGCGACGCGAACGAAAGCGCGAAACGATGGTTGGATTGTCATGCGCGGGATAGTGCCGATGCCATGGCTGAGTTGCAAGAGTTTTGTCTTTTATAACAGACGGCGGTGCGCCTCAGGACCCAAAGATGATCACAGGCTCTCGCACGAGCTGCAGTGAGCCTGAATCGCGCACTCCTTGATGTTGTTCGCGAGACCGACCGGCGTGCGCGGGTTGGTGCCTGCCTCCGAAATGAAACGAGCGTACTGCCCCAATGAGGATCCCGCCGCGGGTCCCCCCGACGCGGTCGCCGCGGCTTCGTACTGCGAGACGCAAGGGCCCGACACGTTCTCGCCGGCCACGCACTGGGCCAACGACGCGGCGCCGCAGTAGCACCCCTTGAACGGATTGTCTCCGTCGGCACAGTCTGCCTGGTTCAAGCAGTGCACCAACGCGACGCACGCCGCCTGCTCCCTCGGCGTCATGAGGGTTCCGCACCCCCAGGTGGGCTTGTCGTCCTGGAGCTGCGCGCTCAAAAACTCACGATCGCATTTCCCCTTCTCCGCGGATAGCTCGCACGTCTGGCAATCGGCCGATTGACCGATTGCGCTCGCGGATAGCGACGTCGCGGGTGGGTTGTTTCCCGTGGCCGCCGTGAGGACGCCCGCGTTGTTTCCGCCGGGCGCGCCGGCCCAGACCGTGCCGAGATCCACACGCGTGGGCTCGCTCGCGACCACGTCGAAGGTCCGCGAGCCGAGGAACCAGTTCGACTTCCGCCCTCCGACGTCGCTCTCACCTGCAAAGGTCACGACGTTTCCCTTACCGGGTGGCAGCGAGATCTCGACGGAGAGAGGCCCATTCGGATTCGACAGGTCCCAGTTGCCTTGCGCGATAGGGACGCCGGCCGCCGACCTCACCAGATAGCGAATCGAGCGCAGGTTCGAACCCTCCTGAAGAGACAGCGCCAAGGTGACCGCGTGCTCGTCGGTCGCCGCCGGCATTTGGTGGCTCCGTCGGGTCGCTAAATGGATTCCACCGATGACCGCAGCCAGCAACGCCAGCCCGAAGAAGGCGGTGGCGATGGTGACGAGCCCGGATCCCTGCCTGCGTACTGCGCTGTTCATGTGCTCCTCGTCGTTTGAATCGGAATGAGCAAAGGAAAAAGGGGACGCGCTCTGGTAGCGAGCGCGCCCCCTTCACGACTACGCTATGTCCTGCACGCTCTTAGAGGCCCTCCACCACGTTCCGCGTGAAGGTGGTCGGGTTGGTGGGCACGTTCGGGGCAGCGCCGAGCGAGATCGCGATCGCGCATTGCGCGATGTTGTCGGCCAACCCGACCGCGGACGCCGGGTTCTTCAGCACCGGGTTCAGCGCGTTGGCGAACGCCGCGTTGCTCGACGACAAAGTCAGCGGAACCGACGGAGTGACCGTCGCGTCGCGCAGACCATCCGCGATGGCCGCCTGCTTGTAGAAGGTCGCGAGCTCGCCGTTGATCGTGCCGGCAGCGAACTGAGCCGAGGTGACGCCGAAACCCGCGAGGCCGCCGTTCGCCGCGAAGACGCCTGGACCGTTGTTGTCCGAGTTGGTCGCGACGCCCGTCAAGCGCGGGGTGAGGTTCGGCCAACCGTGGAGGCCCGTGGTGGCGCCCGCCGACGCGGGGACGTCAGGCGTTCCGATGCTCTGGAAGATGGCGTGGATCAGCGCCCGCGCGGCGGCCTGCTGACCAGGTGAGCCCAAGGTGGCCGGACCCCACGAGTTGCCGCTTCCGTCGACGATGGCGGAGTTGGCGCTGAGGAAGCCGGGATCGCAATCGATGAAGGCGTTCCCCGCCTCTGCGCTGTTGAGCTCGAAGTCCGCGGCCTGGAGCTCGAGCGCCGTGTTGACGCCGGAGCCACCCGCGCCCGAGCCACCCGCTGCCGCGCCACCAACGCCCGAGCCGCCCGCTGCCGAGCCACCCGCGCCCGAGCCGCCCGTGCTGGTCGCTCCGATGATGTTCACCGGCAGATCGATGAAGGTCGACGCCGGCGTCGGCACGTGGTTATCCGTCACGGTGATCCGCAGCGTCTTGGTCCCGCCGTTCGGGCTGGAGTACGACGTCGAGGCGAGTGCCGGGCTGGCGAAGCTCCCGTCGGGAGTGGCGCTCCAGGCGAAGGTGAGCGTGTCGCCGTCGGCATCGGTCGCCACGACGGTCACGCCGATCGGGGCGTTGGTCCCCTGGGTCGCGGGGGCCACGACCACCGACGCGATCACCGGCGGGTTGTTGCCCGGGACGATCACGCCGTTGACGAGGACCGTGCCCGGCGGGGTCACCGGGGTGAGGCTGTTGGTCAACGTGACCGGCACCGTGGTCACGCCGCCTGAAATGACGTTGAACGTCGCGCTGCCCGTGAAGGTCTGCACCGGCGTTGGCGACACCGAGGTAGCGGTCAGCGTGATGCGATCGCCGGACGCCGGGGGCAGCACCAGGTCGAGCGACGGCGTGGCGCTCGGATTGCTGACGTCAAAGCTGCCGGTCAGTAGCGTTGCGCCGCCCGACGAGGTCACCAGATAGCTGACGCTATTGATCTGGATTCCTCCCGGCAGCGTGAGCGCCAGGTTCAGGTGGCCGAGATCGTCGCTCGGGCTCTTCGAGCAGTTGACGGCTGCCGCGCTCGCGAACAAGCCGGCGGCCGCCAATAGCGTAAGTGTTCTAGCTGATCTTCGGATCATCACGGTACCCTCCTGCGGATTTGTCAGACTGCGTTCCTTCGAGCCGCTCTTCGGCTCGCGGTGTCCGGGTCAAAGTGGACAGGTTGCGGTCATGGTCGCGCCTCCTCGGGGCTGGTCGGCGCGGCCCGCCGTTGCAAGGCCCGCGACACTCGGGTCGCGAGAGCAAAGAGTCCGATCGCGAGCGCGAAGGCCAGCCCGGCGATCGCCGCCCAGCGCAGGGCGCGGGCCGCGCGCGACGGAACCGCCGTGGACTGGCGAAGAGCGTCGATGCCGGTTTGCATCTCCGTTGCCGCCTTCCCGTTACGACCGTTGGCCCGCACGCGATCGACGTACCGCTGCGCTGTCTGGACATCGCCGATCTCCAGCGCCAGCGCCCATTCGGACCAGATCGTTTGCAGATCGTCGGGAGCCGCCGCCACCAGCCGCGCGCTGCATGCGCGCAATCCGGGGACGTCGTGCTCGTGGGCCGCGAGGCTGCAGCGGAGGCGGTCGGTGTTGACCGCGGCCTGCGGCTCCGTTGCGAGCTGCGCGATAGCGACGTCGATCTGCCGCCGCTCCGTAGGCGACAGCGCTTGCCTCTTCTCGAGCAAGAGCTTCGCGAAGTGGTCGTAGTCGCGGACGGTCGTCCCTTGCCGCGTCAGCGCCGTCCGGCAAGCCGCAATCGCCTCGTCCCGCTGGCCGAGGGCATCGAGAGAGTCGCAAAGGCGAGCGTACCCGTAGGTTCTTTCCGGGGTCGCGGCGATGATCGCCTTCCAGTAGCGGGCAGCCGCGGCATGGTCGCCCCGCTTGGTCGCTTTGTCCGCGAGATCGGGAATCTCGAACAGCAAGTCGGCGAGCGCCATCGGGTCTGCGTTCTTCGCAACGGCTTGCACGGTGGATTCCGGGTTCGCCTCATCAACGATCGGACGCGTGGGGGGATTCACGAACGGCGCAGCGACCGAAGCGGCGTGAGACAGGGGTGTCGTGAACAATGTCACCACGATCGCCGCGATCGTTCCGGCCACGGCCCACCGGCGCCGGATCGGCCGTCCGATCAGGGCGTGCGCCGCGGTCAACAGCGGCGCCAAGATCAAAAACACACGGCCGAGCCAGATCCAGACCGGCGTGCCTCCGGCAACGAGCGCACGCAGCCGGCGTGTCTGCTCGTGGTCCGGTGCGACGCGCTGGAGGTCCGCGAGCGACGCCGCCAGCAAGTCCGCGTCTCCCAGGCGCAGCGCCACATCGGCGCGCGCGCGGTAGCCCCATGGCTCTCGCGGCGCCAGACGCACGGCCCCATCTGCCATGAAGGAGGCGGACACCAGATCCTCCATGGGCGGGAACGTGGGCCCGACGACCCACGACGCCACTCGGTTGCGCATGTCTTCGGGAGTCAGCCCTAACGCCAGCGCGCGCTGGCAGGATTGTGCCGCTGCCTGGTGCTGGCCGTAAGCCGTGGCCAGCCGGCAAATTCCGCGCGCCGGCGCAGCGCTGGCCGGATCGATCGCCCACGCGCGGGCGTATAGCTCCCACGCCGCGCCCGGATTGGAGGCCCCGGCGGCGCGGTCGCCCTCCACCACGAGGCGCACGGCCTCGCGCACGTTCTCATCCATGCGCGAGGCCGGGTCCTGCGAGGGATCCGGAGCGGCGTGAGCCGCGGCGGCCGACGCGAGCAGCGCCGCCGACAACAGAGCTGCTCGAGTCGCCGCCATCTGATGGGTCCCCGTTCTCACGCGCTAGTAGGTTGGGAATGCCGGATCGGGCCACGGCGTGTGGAAGGGATACGGCGCCGTGGGAGGAGCGCCGGCCGCCGCGGTCGAGGTGCCGTACGGCTTCAAGACCGGTGGGCTGGCGATGGTCGCATCGCGATTCGTCCCGCCCGGCGTGGCTCCCGCGCCCGTCGCCAGGAACGACGCGTTCGGGTGCGTCGAGTTCAGCTCCGGGTAGTCGAGCGCATAGACGCCGTCGACGGGCGGCGGCGACGCCGAGCCCACGTACTGCGACCGCGGCGGCAGCGGAATGAACCCGTTGGCGAGGAAGGCGGCACCCACGTGATCGCTGTCGCCGAACGCCTTGGCGAGCTCGTACTCGTCGCCCTGGAGGCCGCGCACCGCCGGCTGTCCGTCGGAAGCCGCAGCCGCGGGATTGAACGTCCCGCTGCCGCCGCGCGCCAGCGACCAGACCGGGTTCTCGGTGAACCCGACCAGGGTCGCGAGGTAAGTGCGGCGAGCGAGCGGATAGACCGCAGCACCCTGCGCCGTGTTGAGCGGCGCCGCATGCAAGGAGCCGTCAGGGTTGACCAGCAGGTTGAGCACGTTCTGATCCGCCGGCGGCGTCGAGAGCGATGAGTTGAAACCCGAGGCCGACGAGCCCGAGAGCCAGAGGGCCTGGATATTGGTGTTGAATCCCGCTGCCGCCGGATTCGTGTCCACGCCGCGCCCGGTAAAGCCGATGCTCTGCGGGTCGTTGGCGACGAGAGCGCCGATCTGGAAGTCGGAGATGGTCTGCGTGAGGTTGGGCGCGGCCGGCAGGAACGCCACGTTGCTCGCCGGCGAGGGAAGCCCGACGCTACGCACTTTGTAGAAGCCGCTCACCAGCTCGCGGCCGTTCGCGTCCAGTAGGTACGCACCGGTCAGATCGTCACGCACCGGGATGTTGAACGAACGCCCATCGTCGTTGGCGAACTTCGCCGCGGGGAGGTTGTTGAACCGCGAGAGCGCGTTGTAGTGATGGGTGTAAAACGAGTCGGGGCTCACGGCGAGCTGGATGTTCACCGGGTCGCCGTCGTTGAGAACCGCGATGTCGACGTCCGGATCACGCGGGCCTTTGGCGTTGGTCACCGTGACGGTGATGTAGTGCGGGTGGGCCGGATCGAACCCGGGATCGGTGGATACCGCCAGACGCTGGAAATGAGTCGTGACGTTGCCGCCCGGGTAGCCCTGTCCGTTCGCGAGCCAGTACGGCTGGAGCGACTTGCCGAGCGAGGTGGGACCGACCGGCGCGGTGTCGGCGCCGGACGCGCCCGTGGTGACATACTTGAACGCGCCCGGATCGGCCAGGATCGTCGGATAGGTTTGAGCGATCGCGATGTTGGACGTATCCGGGTAGAAGATCGGGATGACCAGGCCGAGCGTCCCCTGGCCGGCGACGGCGGTCACCGACGCCGTGTTGTTGGAGGCGACGAGATCGATGCTGTTCAGGCCGCGGATCTGCGCGGGGCGACGGATCGGGTCGAGGTCGAGCGAGTCACCGGTCCCCGCATTGTTCTGGATGAACGAGTTGACGTCGTTGCGCGCCAGACCGAGGTAAACGGAGAGGCTGCTGTTGGCGGTCGGATCGGTGGTGACCTGCGCGTTGGGCTGGACCGCACTGCTCGGCGGGGATTTCAGGTTGACGACACCGGTGTTGTTCGAGGTGAGCAAGCCGGCCAAAGCGGCGTCGTTGGCGAACGGGCTCGTCTTGCGCGCGTTGCCCGCGCTGGTGCCGGTCAGCGTCCCGATCCCGCGCGCCGCGGAGGCGGGCACGCCGCCCGGTCCCGCCGGCGCGTTGCCGAAGCCGACCAGCGCGATGAAGGCGTTGGTCGTTCCCGCGAGATCTGACCGCCGGTACGCATGATTGAGCTGCGTGCCCGCGGCGACGTTCGCGGTGGTGTTGAAGATGGCGCCCCAGTTGTTGACCAGGGAGCGGCGCACGTCGCTGTTCGCGTTGACGTCGCCGAGACCGTTGGTCCCGTTGTGGTGCAAGCCGCCATAGATGAGGCGGATGACGTCGATCGAGCTCTGCAGCGTGTACTTCCACAGGCCGTCGGTGTCGAGGAACGCGCCATAGTTCGCGTTTGCGCCGGTCGCGCTGCCGGGGAACGACGGCGGGACAGCGGTGTTCTCGCTGCCGTCAGCGTTGTGGCTGTTGACGACGAAAGTCTTCCCGGCCACGGCCAGCCCAAGCCCGAGCCCCGCCGGCGCCGCCGGCGCGCCCGTCGCCGTCGAGTTACCCAGAATCGACAATCCGTCGAGGCCGAGGAGCAGCGCCTCGGTCGTCCCCTGGATCGGCAGCTCCTTCACGCCGTCGCCGTCGGTGTCGATGCTGACGCCGACGTAGGCGGTGTTCCTGAGCGACGCGGTTCCGGGGCTGAGCTGCTGCGTGTTGGCGCCGATGGCGGAGTCGCCGACCGATTGACCGCCGCCGACGAAGTAGGTGCCGTTGGTACTCTCGGTAGGCGCCGGCCCTGTGCCCGGGTGCGCCGTCGGTGTATTGGTCAAGATCTGCTGAATGACCGGCTTCAGAGTATCGGAGCCGGAGATGACCCGGTTGTTCCCGTTGACGTCGATGCTGGTCGAGGCCCCGACTGCGGCCGCGCCCGCGACGACCAGCAGGCCTGTTGCGCTGATTATCGAAACTTTCATCGTTCTCATCCCCCGTGTGTCGAGTGTTTTCGAGGCGCCGGCGGCGCTCACGTACAGGTCGGCGCAGGGCAGGGCTCGGATGTCATGGAAGCGGTCAGTAACACGGGGTAGCTCAGCCGTCTACGAAAAAAGACAACCGATCCGCAAATGAGACACGGTGTTTCACGAACTGGAACGCGAGGCAAACTGGAGCCGCCAGAGTGTTGCGAACGAACTGTCCATTATGATAGACACCGGCCCCAGCGTTCACGTGAGCCGCCCTTGAGGATCTTCCGAAATGCGATCTCGTCCGCGCCGTCGCGACTCCTGGCTGCCGCTGCGTTCCTCGGCGCTTGCTCTGGCTCGATCGGGAACGGGCAGGACGTGCACGGCGGGAATGGCCACGTCATCAGGCTCGATGCCGGCCTTGACGTCACCACGGCGGGAGCCGCCGATGTTGGCGCCGACAGCGGACCGGACGGCGGCGGCGCCAGCTGCGGGGTCGCCGCGGTGGGAAACGTGACTTTTCCGGCCAAGCTCCTCCTCGACGCCGCCGACTTCGAGCTCAACAGCTCCGGCGCGGCGGACGCCTTCATCGACTGCGATCCCGGATTCCTGTCCGCCAACTCGGCCGTCGTCGACGCCAACGGCAATTCCTGGGGCCCCCCGACACTGGGATCGCCTCGCCAGCAACAGGCGGCGACGAACCTGATCGCCGGCATCTTTGCCTCGATCGGTACGGCGGATTGCGCCGGCGGCTCGGAGGGGTCGGGCCAGCACGGATGGCCCAACGTCGACGCACGGTTAACCGGCGTGGCCACCAATCAGACCAATGACGGTCCGGGCGTTTTCCCGGAACTCGGCGGTCTTTACGGGTTCGGCGTGACCGCGCAGGCGTTCACGTCGGGAACAGTGAACGGCGAACTCGTCGCGCTCTACAAGGCCGCCGCAATTGCGGATCAACTGCCCGACCCGGTTTCACGACAGCCCATCACGCTGGCGTCGAGCAACGTCGCATTCGCCAATGCCATCGTCCCGGCCTTGCACAATCCGGCCAAGGCTGTCGGTCTTGCGGACAACGTGGTCCGCTGCGCGCTCGCCATCTCGCTCGGCGCCAATCCGAGCGTTCCCGGCAAACCGACGACCTTCACACCGAACCTGGTCGAGAATCTCGTGCCCAGGAGCTCCATCGGCGGTGCGGACGGAGGAGCGGCTGGAGCCAGCGGTGCGGGCGGCGATGAGGGAAGCGCCGGCCGTGGCGGCGGTGCGGGCGGTGCGAGCAGCGACGCGGGCGGAGACGGCGGCCTGTCGGGAGCGAGCGATGCGGGTGAGGGGACAGCGAACGTCACCCTCGATCCCGCGATCTTGCTGCAGGCCGCGGATTTCGAGCTCAACAGCGATGAGGCGGGGAAGGCCAGTGTGGACTGCGATCCTCTCGGGTTGACCGCGAACTCGGGAATTCTCGACGCCAACGGAAACTCCTGGGGTCCGGCCACCCTGGGCTCCGCGGCGCAGCGGCAAGCCTGCGCCAACCTTCTCGACGGGATCTTTAGAAGCATCGGCACGTCTGACGTACCCGCGGCGCCAGGCGCCACGTCGGGGCTGCACGGCTGGCCGAACCTCGACTCGCGCTTGACCGGCGTCGCGACCAACGACGCCAACGACGGGCCCGGCGTCTTTGCGTACAACGGCGGTCTGGCCGGTTTTGGCGTCTCCGTCGGCGCCTTCAACGGGGGCACGATCAAAGGTGAGCTGGCAGCGCTCTACAAAGCGGCTGCGATCGCCGACGGCCTCACCGATCCCACCACGAGCCCGCCGTCACCATTGACGCTGTCGTCGAGCAATACCGCGTTTGCAGGCGCCATTGGGTCGGTCACGAAGAACTCGGCATCGGCGATCGGTCTGGCCGACAATATCGCGCAATGCGCGCTGGCCATTTCACTGGGGACTCACGCCGTCCCCGCGAACGCCACGCACTTCACGCCCAACGTCGTCGAGCGGCTCGTCGACACGGCGCGAGCGAGCGGGGCGGGCGGGACCGGCGGCGCTGCGACTGGCGGGGCGAGCGGCGGCCTCGGCGGAGCGAACGGTGGTGTGGGTGGAGACGCCGGCGGCGCGGGCTCATCGGGCGGCGCTCCGGGCGCCGGAGGTAGTGGCGCCGGAGGCGCTGTCGCCGGCGTATGCCCCGACCTCGACGCCGACGGCGTTCTCGATTGCCAGCAGACCCTCGCGGCGAACCCCGGTTTCACTACCGGCATCGCGTCCTGGCTACCCGACGCCAGCGGCATGCTCGCCTGGAGCGCCAGCGGCGCGGGCGGGAATCCGGCGTCCGGCGCCGCAATCGTGACCAACCTCGACACCAATCCAGCCGATGCCCAGATTGGGTTCACGACCAGCGGGGCTTTCCAGTGCATCCCGGTCACGCCCGGATCGAGCTATGAGGTGGCGCTCCAGTTGCTGGTGCCCGCTAGCCAGGGCAGCGGCTGGGGAGGGTTCGTCCTCGATTACTACACCGCGCCCGGTTGTGCGGGGGCGCCTTCGACGCGACCATTCCTCTCCTCCCAGGTCACGACCGCGGGCGCGTGGCAGCTCGTCTCGGGGACGACCACCCAGGTGCCGGTCGGCTCCGTCTCTATCGCGCTGCGACTCGTGGCGGGGAAGCCGATCGCCACACCCGCGTTCGCGGTCTGGTTCGACAACGTGCTCGTGAAGGTCGCGACGCCGTGAAGACAGCCGTCGTCCTGGCTGTGGCAGTGGCCACCGGATCGTGCGGGCGTCCCGGTGGGCCCACTGAGACCTCGAATGAATTCGGCGACGCTGCCGTCGTGTTCATCAATGGCATCAAGTGCCCCACGGCGGTCAGCGCCGAGCCTCTGCCCGCGCGCGTCGAGGTGACCATGCCCGAGCTCGGCGGCGCCGGAGACAGCAACACGTACCTCACCGAGGCGCTGTTCGGCCGGTTCAAGACGATCTGCGGCGAATGCCACGTGAATGGCAGCTCCGGCGGCTTTGTCGTGAGCGAATCGACCTTCGCCTCTCTGGTCACGCAGTCCGTGATCGACAACCGCATCGAATCCAACGACACGACCATGGTCATGCCGCCCTATGGAATCCCCTACAATCAGAGGAGCCCGAACGATCCGGTCGTGCAGCTGGTCGGATTGCTCGAAAAGTGGATCACACAGGGGAGCCCGTCTCGATCTTTCCGGCTCGACTCGGCCGGCTCTTCCGACGGCGGCGACGGCGGCCCGACCGGCAACGGTGGCGGCGCAGGGCCGGCGGCTCCGAGCTTCAGCCTGACTCCGGATCTGGGCGCTCGTCTCACCAACATCGGTAGCTGCATTCCGAGCAAGTACGTGATCGGGCTCGACACGCAGACCATGGATGGCCTCGACGCCTATTTCGCACAGTCAACCGAGCTCCCCGACACGCTGGACAAGACCGACCTCACGACCTTTGACAGCGACACCGTGGCGCGCGACGGCGTGATCTCCTACTTCCCGGCTTATCCCCTGTGGTCGGACGCGGCGGGGAAGATGCGGCACGTGCGCGTCCCGCGCGGTCAATCGATCGTGTTCGACAAGTCGACCCAGAAGTTTCAGATCCCTCCCAACACGCGCTTCTACAAGACGTTCTTCAAGTCCGTGATCGACATCGCCGGGAATCCGACCTGGAAGAGAATCGAAACGCGGCTCATCGTGTCGCGTCCCGACCAGACGCTGCCGGACGGAACGGTCGAGCAGACGGCGCTGTTCGGAACGTACGTCTGGAACGAGGACGAGACGCAAGCCGTGCTTCTCGACGATCCCTTGCGCAGCGGCCAGCCATTCGCGGATCGAGTGATCACGTACGTCACCGATGAACCGAAGGCGCAGGCCATCACCGCCACGACGTCGGCGGACGATCTGCAAACGGCGCTGGAGAGCGCGGGTGCCGTCAGGCACTACGGCCTGCCCGGGAGCAGCCGCTGCGTGCAGTGCCACATGGGGAGCCCGAGCGCAGCGTTCGTGCTCGGCTTCACGCCGCTGCAGGTCGCCAGCCTGCCCCCCGGCCAGAGCGGCGTGATCGAGCCCGCCACCGCCGACGAGATGACCCAGCTGCAGCGGTTGATCGACTACGGCGTCATCTCGGGGATGACGTCGCCGTCCGACGTGTTGCCGCTGGAGCGCACGCAGCTGCCGAGGATGCCGCGCAACGACTACGAGCTGCGCGCGCAAGCGTACATGATCGGTAACTGCTCCCACTGCCACAACCCGCGCGGGTTTCCATCGACGAAGGCTCCGGAGCTCAAGAACGTCCTCAACTTCCTCCCCGGGCCCGATGGCGGCATTTTCCAATTCCCTCTCGATCGCACCAGCCCAGTGCGGGCGCGGGGACTGAACCAGGACGTTCCGATTCCGTACATCACGCCGTCGTTGCGCGATTACCCGACGGCGCCCAGCAACACGTACACCCTCAAGTACCAGGTGTGCAGCGGCGACGTGGGCACCGACGGCTGGTGCACCGTGCCGGGACAGGCCATCGACTTCATCGATGCTCCTTGGCGCAGTCTGATCTACCGCAACGTCGACACCCCGTACGACTACGTCGACGACGTCGCGATCTTCCCGCACATGCCCATGAACACGCCCGGGTACGACTGCCGGGTGCCGCAGATCATGGCGGACTGGATGGTCAGCATACCCGCGCGCCGGATCAACTCCGGCGTCAACGAAGACGCCGTCGGCGATGCGAGCGATCGCAGCCCGCAACCCTACGTCGAGGTATTGCCCGGCGACAGCGGTTACGCGGCCGCTCAGACTGCGGCTCAGAAACGCATGGCCGTCTACCACGCGGGTCATCGTTACAACTTCTGCCCCGACACCACCGACATCATCGACCCCGGCGTGAACACGCTGGTGGCGAGCGCTCTCACGCCAGCGGACGATCGGATCTACGATCTCACCGCGACACCGCCTCGCCTCATCACGATTGCGGAGGGCGTGCCCGATCGCCCGCACTGGGTCGTCACCGACATCTCCGACCCACCGGGCGATTGGATACCGCGCCAGCCCGACTGGGAGAAGGCGCTGGTGCATCAGCAGGTGGTCACGCTGGGAGACACCCAGGCCCTGCAGACCGTCGTCAATACGCTCCCCGGCGTCAACTTGACGGACGGGATACGGCGGACACTGACGACCGAGGTGCCGTTCGGTCTCTGGCTCCCGAAGCCCGGCTGCGACCTCAGCAGGGTCCCGACGGCGGGCGGCTACCAGGGGGATGACCGCCCTCTGTGGATGGACGTGAGCAACGCGGACCCGACCGCGCCCGTCTACCTGGAATCACCCGGCGCGGCCGTGTTCACCAACATCTGCATCAACTGCCACGGACCGCAGGCCGACGCCAAGGGACTCCTCGCGGACGAGATCACTCTCATGACGGGCGGCGGCGCGCGGGTAGCGAATTTTCGCGCCGGCCTCTTCGGTCCCGCCGACTCGCCGGGAGCTAATCGACAAAGGGTGTTCGGCCCGGTGATCCCCTCCCCCTCCACGGCAACCGCCGACGATTTCGGCGCGCGCTATCTCGCCTGGATGGCCCTCGGGGGAACGCAGAAGACCATCCCCAACAGCCTGCTTTCGATCGTTTCCACCACCCCCGTCCTCGGTGTCAGCCGGCACCACCTCACCACTGGCGCATCACCCAACATGTTGCAGCTCGCCCAGAAGCTGTGCGCGAATACGTTGCTGGCGGACGACGACGACCTCAAGACGCTCGAGCACTTCTTCGACCACGGGACCGTGGACTGGTCGAACCAGACCGCTCTCATCGGCAGCAGCGGTGACGCTGAGCTCTGGCTCAGGGTGTGCGCGCTCGGCAATCGCCCGGTGGTCCGCGTGATCGTGCCGGTGAACGTCAGCTGGGCTACCAATACGCCCGCCTCGCTCGCGGAGATCCACCCGGCGCAGTCGCTCTATTGGGGCGCGGGTGACGGAACCGGCACACCCTACCCTGCCGACGCGCCCGTGCTGGATCACCGAGGCCACGTGGTGAATGGAGGCAGTATTGTCCCCGGCCCCGGCCAGGTCCTGCCGGACAATCTGTTCCCGACCTGCCTGCAGCAGCCGTCCGCCCCGGATCAGGCCGCATTCGCCGAAGCATTTCGCCAGAACAACCCCGTGTTCGGGCAGGGGGGCACACAGAGCCTGATCCCCTATTGCCCCTCGAGCTTGTTCGCGACGGTGCCAGCCAGCGACGGCTCGGGGCAGCAGGTGCCCAAGTGGAAGCTCGCCGTCGATCCCAGCAAGAGCGGAATCGATCAGTATCCAGACGCCAAGGTCTGGTCGATCCGCGGCGCGATCAACGCGGGCCTCGCCGTGTTCCTTTACGTCGATCAATTGTCCAAGGGCCTGGTGACGCCGAAGCCGCGCTACGACCAATGCGACCAGTTGGTGCCATGAGCTCCGCGATGCTATGGGCGGCGATCCGTTCCCGGCTCTTCTGGGCGCGGATTCTTCCGCTCGCGGTCACGCTGGTGGCGCTGCGCTACTTGATCCCGTCGCGCTTACAGGCGGGTGACTCCGCGCTGCTCGCTCCGCTCGCCAGATTGGACGACGACCACCCCCTGCTGCTCGGGACGGCGATCTTCATTCTGCTGTCCGAGACAGCCGTGTACTGGCACCGCCGCGTCACGGGTATCGCGCGGGCGACGCTGTCGCGACGTCGCTTCGTGGTCGCGCTGGTGTCGGTGATCCTCGCGGCCTTGCTGGTGCGCGGAAGCTTCCTGGAGATCTATCGGGTGACGAGCCCGTCGATGGTGCCGACCCTCGCGGTAGGGGATCGGCTCCTGGTCAATCGACTGGCCTACAGATTCCGCTTGCCGTTTGGGCCGCGGCTGTTCGCGACATCGCAACCGAGACGAGGCGATCTGATCGTGTTTCCGAGCGACCCGTCGCGGGACGCACCCGGCACGCCGAGCGCGCTGGTCAAGCGGGTGATTGGCCTGCCGGGCGACTCCGTCGCCTTCAGGGACGGAGCCGCCATCGTCAACGGCCGGGCGCTCGCCTCGTGCGACGTCGGCCCGTTCGTGAGCACGGCGGGGCTGACGACGGTGCGCGGGCGGCTGACCGCCGAGAGCATCGACGATCGCACCTACCTGACCGTGCGCCTGCCGCTCGACGACACCCGGCTCGAGGCGTATCGCATCCCCGCCGGCGAGGTGTTCGTGATCGGGGACGCGCGCAATCAGAGCATCGACTCTCGCGCCTGGAACCACGGCACGGGAGGTGGTGTCCGGATCGACGACATCATCGGCCGCGTGTCACGCCTGGCCGTCGGCGCGCCGCGCGGACGGCACGTCGATCCGGGCCGCGTGCTGGCGCCCTTGCGGCCCGAGGTCCGCGCGCCGAATGTGGACCTGACAGCGACCAACCAGAACCTCGCTTCCTGCTTGCAGCGACTGAGCTCGCTTGCACACGATGCCTCCCGACGCGAGGGGTTGGCCGGGCGGTGAGCGCCTTCAGAGACCGGAGCAGACCGCGCACGGGGCGTTGACCGCGCAGCGGACGACGTTGTCTACGATCCCGATCGGCGACCTCCAGTTCGAGCTCACCATCGCGATGAAGCTCGCGTAAGCGGCGAGGGACGAGCAGGCGGCAGGCCCGGTCGGCGTCGCGGTGGCGGCCGCCTCGTACTCGGCGACGCAGGAACCGTGGACCCCGGCACCGGAGATGCAGTCCTCCACGGTCACGCCCGCGCCGCAAAAACAGCCGAGGACGGCGTTGTCGCCCGGGCCGTCGTTGTCCGCGTTCGTGGCGCACGTGTGGGCGTTGACGCAGCGAAGGAGGGCCACTCCGGCCGCGCGTGCCGGCTCGGTGGGGAGCGAGTCGACGCCCCACCCGAGGGCGTTCCCTTCCGGATCCGTCGCGGCGCTCAAGAGCCCGGGGTCGCAGCCGGGGGCTGAGCTCGCGAGCTCGCAGGCCGCGCAGGCGGCGACGGCGTCGGTGTCGAAGCCGCCATCGCTCGCCGTGACGCCGGCCTGGCAGCCTCCCGCGCCGGCGTGCGTGGCCCCTCCACCGTCCCCGGCACCGCCGCCACCTGACGCACCGGCGCCGCCTGACGCGGTGGCGCCGCCTGACGCCCTGCCGTCGCCGCGCGCGCCCGCACCCCAGCAGGCGAGTCCGGAGCTGGCGACACTCAGCCAGACCGCGAGCGCGACCAACCCGCGCGAGAGCATGCGCGCGCTCCGTTGCTTCCTACCGACTCAGGCGGCATGGCCCTGCGAGACCGCCGCGGGCGCCAGGCCGTCCAGATAGGCCAGCAGGTGTTTGGGTCCCAGCCGGCGGAGGATGCGCAACGGCCGCTGGTGAGCGCGCGCGGTCTGGCGCGCGATCTTGACGCCGTTGTGACTGTTGATCTCAGTGAGAACGAAGACCAGGTCCGACCACGCGACCAGGGCTCGCAAGCTGGTCGCCGTAGCCTTGCCGGCGACGACGCCGGTATGAGTTTCGAGCTCGTGGCCCCCAGCCCGCGCGACTTCTTGCAAGTCCCTCGCGACTCGATCCAGGCCTCCGACGATTCCTATTCGCATATGTCCACTATACTAAACTAATTTCTATTTAACAAGACGGTCACCACCTCCGGGCGAGCCCCTTTGCGCTCGACGTGCTCGATGAGTTCGATCAGACGCCGCGCCCGCTCTCGGAAGGCCCCGAGGTCGGGCGCAATGCGGCAGCTTTCTCGCTTGAGAGCCTCCGCCAATGAAGGTGCGGCCAGTCGCTGAATCGAGCTCCCGGGAGCCGGCGCGGCGATAATCGCGTCGCGAAGAATGTGAACGACGCGGCCCATGATGTGGGCTTGACCGGCGCCCGTCGCCTGCTCGAGCGCGCGCAAGAGCTCGCGTGCGATCTCGAGGCGCGCGAGGAGAGGGAGCCCCGCGTCGCGCAGCGGGCCTTCCGACCTGGTTTCGACGTCGGCACCGGGAGGCACAGAGAACAGCGAAGACGCGGAAGACATATGTCCACTATAAGGGACAGAGACGCGCAGCACAGGGATTCCCCGTCGGCGTCGCTATTGCACCCGGCAAGGCTGTGTCAGATTCGCCCTGCCCCGGGGTGACGCTCCGCAATGGGCCCCGCAGGAAAGCGGCGGCCCCGTCTTGTTTACAAGACGCTCATCTGCTTTGATGCCGACGGCATGAACCACGAGTCCGCGACGGCGATCTTTGCCGCGGCGCTTCTGTGCTCGTTGGCGGCGGGGAGCTGCGGGGGATCGGACACACGGCCCGCCGAGTGGGGCTACCTGTCGCCGATGATCTTCCAGCCCAACTGCGCGACCGTGAGCTGCCACAGCGCCGCGTCGGCGGTCTCCGGGCTCGACTTCTCGACGACCGATCACGGCTACCTGAGCCTGACCGCGCTCTGGGTCTGGATTCCACTACCGCCCGACGCATCGTCGGGACCGGCCGGGGTGCCGTGCGGGACCGTCGAGGGAACGGTGGTGTGCGAGCGCCGACTACGGCCGCTGGTCACGCCGTACGATCCGTCCGGCTCACGCGTGGTCAACATGCTGCGCGCACGAGACGCGCCCCGCATGCCTCCCGACCGGCCGCTCAGCGAGGCCGACATCGAGCTCATCGAGCGCTGGATCTTGAACGGCGGCTGCCGCTCGGGGACATCCTGCGGCCCAGACGCGGCGACGTCGGGCATCGGCGGCTGATGATGAAGCACCCCTCGCTCGACATAGCCCTCGCCTCGGGGCCGCTCCTGACGGCGGTGACGCTACTCTCGCTCACCGCGGGCTGCGGATCGACGCCGACGGCGCCCACGCAGCCGACCTGGGCCGACGTCGCGCCGATTCTGCGTGGATCCTGCGCCGGCTGCCACGGCTGGACGGCGTCCGACCGCCCCCCCAACGCCGCGGGCGTGCGTCCCGAGAATACCGGAGGCAGCTTGCGCTTCGACTTCTATGACGCCACCCGCGACGTCTGCGGCGACGCGGTTCTGGCGCTGGATCCGACCGTGGGCCTGGCGGGATCGGCGCGCGCGACCTCGCAGATCGGCGCCGACATAATTCGGCAGAGCGGCGCACGCTTCCCGCGCATGCCGCCGCAGCCAAGTCCCGCCCTGCCCGCATGGGAGATCGAAGCCTTGCAACGATGGACCGCCGCTCCCGTGAAGGGTCCGCCTCCGCCCGGGAACCGACCCCCGGCGCTGACCGTGAGCGGGTTGCCCGCCACGGCGAATGGGCAGCTCGCCTTCACGGCCGTGATCGACGATCCCGACGGGGACGCGGTGATCGGAGTGGTGGAGGTCGCGTCCCAGGCCCTGCTGATGAACCGTTCCGGCTCGTTCGCCGCCGCCTTCGACACCTCGGCGCTGCCGGCCGGATCGATCCACCCGATCGCCGTGCTCTGCGACGGTTGGGTCGGCACCACCGTCGATCTCGGTCCCGTGGAGATCGTCCATTGAGCGGCACCGTCAGAATCAAGCGACGTGCCTCCGTCGTTCTCCTCGGTGTCTCGATCGCGTCGCTCGCGACGGCCTGCACTAACACCAACAACAACGCCGTCATCGACCCGCGGTTGCCGATCGTCTTCGATGGCGGCGCGGCGGTGGTCGATGGGCCCCGCTCGCGAACCGACCTAACCGGAGACGCATCGCCGCTCTTCGATCCGGGCTACCTCTGGTTCGCGGGCGGCGGGCTCAGCGCCTTCACCCGCACTGCTACGTCATCAAGCCAGGATCGAGGGCCGGCCTTCGTGGTCGTGCCGGCCCCCACCGCCAGCGGGTATCACGATCTGGCGTTCGATCGCGACGGAAATCTATGGACCATCCCGATCGGCAGCGATCGGATCGAACGCATCGCCGCCTCTGGCCTCGGCCCCTTCGCTCCACCGCCGGCTCCTGACCGCGTGATCACCAGCGCGGCGCTGGCGCGCCCCCAGAGCCTGGCGTTCGACGGCTCGGGCAATCTGTGGGTGCTGAACTACGACGGCGCTGGTCCTTCGGTGGCGAACATCGTGCGCTTCGACGCCCCCTTCGACGACGGTGACGCCGGCGATCGGACGCCGAGCGCCACGTTGAATCCCAGCGCCGCCGACCGTGCGATCTTCAACCAGGGCGCATCGATCGCGTTCGACGCCTCGGGCGATCTGTGGTTCTCGGCCATCACCAGCGTGGCCCGCGTGGCGGGCGCGCCGGGCGCGCAGGGCACGGCGACCGCGACCCTGGCGGCGGTGATCGGCAGCGGCGACAGCGTCTTCGTGAGCCTGGCGTTCGACAGTACTGGCGCGCTCTGGATCACCGGCGCCAGCGCCGGCTACTTCGTCTCCCGCATCGACGACGCGCGTTCGCTGGCCACCCCCGCCGATGCGGCGCCGAGCGCGCTGCTTCGCTTGCCGTCAGACGGATCCTCCTTCGCCGGCGGCATGGCCTTCGACGATCAGGGCACGCTCTGGATCGCGATGAGCAACCGGATCGTCGCGCTCGGCGCGCCTGGCACGGCACAGGGGACGCTGAGCGTGACGCCGGCGATCACGTTGGGCCTGTCGAATCCACCCGACCTGGCCACCCGGCTGGCGTTCTGGCCGAGGCCGCCGGGCGTCCCGGTCTACTGAGCCCGGCCGCAAAGGCGCCTGTGTGCTCAGAGCGGCGCCACCCAAGTCCTGCCCACCTGCCTACTCGGGCCGAGGTGTCGCGGCGACCGCCGAGCGACGGCGCCAGTCGGCGATGGCCTTCTTGAGGTCGGCCTCGAGGAAGAAGTCGTCGCCGAGCCGCTGTCCCAGCTCGTACGCGCGCTGTCCCTGCTCGACGGCGCCGCGATAGTCCCGCTTGGCGGCGAGCAACGCCGCCTTGATCCAGTACGTGTACCAGTCCTCCTTGAGCGCGAGTGATTGATTGGCGTACCTGAGCCCGGCATCGAAGTCCTTCTTGGTCTCCAGCATGAAGCGCGCGGCGTTCGCGTACGAACGCCAGACGTTGTCCAGCTCGTTGATCTCTTCGGCCACCTGCTGCGAGGTGTGAGTCGCGATTGGGATCGATACCCGGACTCGTTCCCACTCGAGGTCGAGCGAGGCCTTGTCCTCGTTGAAGCTGGAGAACAAGAAGATCAAGCGCTCGCGCGGCGGAGCCGTCTTCACGGCAACCTTGACGCGCACGGTTCTGACCTCGTCGGCGTCCGCGCCGGTGCGGGCCGTCCCGGCGGTTGGCGGGACGCTTGCGAGGGCGATGGTCCACGCCTCCTTATCTCGGGCGGGGCTCACGGTCAGACGGTAGCCGCCGGCCGCCACCGGGCGGTCCCCCACCAGGACGTCACGGCTGAAGTGGATCGTCGTCGGAAAGCTCGACGAGATCGGCCACGGCCGGTCGTAAGGGACCAGGGCGCCCCAGATCCGGCGCCCATTGACCGCAGGGCTCGCGTAGTCGATCACCACCTCGGTGAGACCGACCTGCTGAGAGACGCGCGCCGTCGGGCTCTCGCGCGGCAGCTCGAGTTCCGCGCGCGCCGCCGAGGCGACCGCCAGCGTCCATGCGGCCAGCCCCGCGAGCGAGAGCGTGATTCGTGAGATTCCCTGCATGCCATCCTCCTCAGAGCGCGAGGGCGAGCCGCACCCCGACCTCGTGAACGTTCGGGCTGGGCAGAGCCCGGATCTGCGACGTCGTGCCGTCGATGCGCGAGAAGACGTAGTCGACGGTGGCCCGCAGGCGCCGCGTGTGCCAGTAGCTGAAGGCGACCTCGCCCGCGCTGACTCGCGTACGCCCGACCGCGGGGTCGTGAAGGTTGAGATTGGTCGCGTCCCACTCGAGCGAGACCGTCTCGTCGAGCCGCTCGCCCCTCACAGCCACGACCAGCCCATGCTGCGCCGATCCCGGAGCGCTCGCGGGCTGCGACGGCTCGATACCGTACCGATCGCCGATGATGCGGTCGTCACCGAGGATCCAGGCCCAGAACTCGCCGTACGCGGCCCAGCCGATCAAGTTCGCGCCCCCGAGGATCACCGGGCGCTGCGCGCCCGAGAGGTCCTCCTCGGAGAGCGGGCTCTTGCGCCACACCATCTCGCCCCGCACGCCCAGCCGGTGTCCGAAGGGCGCGTTCAACTCTCCCGCGAGCGCGCGCATCAAACCGACCTGGCGAAGCTGCACCGACCTGGCGCGCCCGCTGCCGCCGGGCGCGGCGAGGTACGGCGCGAAGTCGAGGAAAGCGAGACCACCCGGAGTTGCCTGCGCGGGCAAGGCGACGGTGTTGGCGCGATCGCCGATCCGCCCCGAACCTCCGATGGTGACTCCACGGAGCGGGCCGTACCCGGCGATCGAGAACGGCGCCACGAAGACCCGCCCGATCAGATCGTACTGATCGTCGGCATTGACGAAGCGGGGACCGTCGCCGTTGAAGATCCCGACGCTGTAGAGCAGCCTCTCCCCGGCGTGCCCCGACAGCATCGCGCCGACGTCGCGGTGGTCGGGATTTCCCAGTGCGCGGACGGCAAGCGATCGCTCGCGGAAGTCGAGCGCCCCGTCGCGCGTGCGGTTCTCGAGAGTGAACGGCGCGTCGAACTGGCCGACCTGCAGCGTGAACCGATCACCACCCCAAGGGGCGATCACCGCGAAGACGTCTGCCGGCGCGATCCGCGATGCGACGCCGCCATCCCCCGCGCCCGGCACTACCGCGTACTCGCCGGCGACCACGACGCGTAGGCGTCCGCCGATGTGTGCGCCCAGCCCGGCCTGGGCGCGCCGCATCCGCACCCCGCCGTTCGTGGCAGAGTCGCCCGCGCGCGCGTAGCTCGAATCGAGCTCGACCTCGGCGATCGGCACCAACTCGAGCGCGCCGCCGGCCGAGCGCAAGGACGGGGTTGCCGCGATCAGCTCCAAAGGCGCCGGAGGCGTGCTCAGCTCGACGGGCGGCGCGGAGATAGAGCCAGCCGGTGCGTCGCTCACCGCCGCCGCCGGCTCGCTAGCCGGCGTCGGGCTCGAAGGGGCGATGTCTTCCTGGGTCTCGGGCGGGACCTCGGGCGCCTCGATCTGAGCGACGGCGAGCGCGGGCCATGCGACCAGGACGGCGCTCCAGAGAGTGGGTGCGATCCGACGAAGGCGGCGGACGCGAAGGGGGCGCTGCATGTCGACGGATTGCTTTCTACCGATTGCGCCGCGCCGCCGTCAATCATAAAGGACACAGAGTCTCCCATAACAGACAGCGCCTTCGCGTCGCGCCGGCGCGCTGCGCCTTCACAACCAATAGTGAAGCTGAAAGAACAGCGTGTTTGCCCAGGCTCCGCCCGACGGAAGCTGGGCGCGCGCCATTACCTGGAGCTCGACGTGCGCGTATGGGAACCAGCTCAGCAGCGCCGTGCCAGCGGTCCAGGCGGCGGGGGAGTTGACGTCGACCTGATTGCGCTCGCCGAGCAACGTCAGCATGACGGCGGGCGCGGGGAAGATCGACGCGCCGCCCAGGCCGACGACCTGCCGGCGCGCGCCGATCGTCGGGTCGTCAAAGACAATCTGGACGCCGTCCAGCTCGCCCAGGAACATCGTGCGCATCGGCTCGACGTAGATCTTGGTCACTGCGCCGGCGATGAAACGAGTCACCCCGGACGTGCTCGCCACGCGCGCCTGCAGGGCATATGCGACCGTGTCGGACGCCGCGCGGCGCTCGACGTACCCGGCGACACCGCTCTCCTCGCTGCCGATGTGGCGCATGAAGTCGGGGGCGAAGACCGTGAGGTGCAGCTCCCAGCCGGGCTGGATGATCCCGGCGGAGAGGTTGTACGTCTCGCGCAGCTGGTCGAAGCCGAGATCCCGGCGGATGTAGAGCAGGTGCTCCGCGAAGCGTAGGCCGAACGGCGCGAAGAACCGCCCCGCGCGCAGGTAGACGCCCAGCGCCTCGGGCTGCAGCATCACGTAGTGCTCGCGCGAAATCACCTGCGACAGAGACGTAGGCTGATAGTTCTCGTACGGCACCAGCACGTTGGGCTCGCGCACCTGCCCGCGCAGGCCGACCGTCCCCGCAATCGAGAGGCCGAGCGGCAACGCGACGCGTGCGTATGCGTCAGCCTGCATCGGGAACGCGGCGACCGTCGGGCCGCTCGGATCCTGAACGTCCTGGTCCACCACCGCAGCGCGCAGATCGCCGCCCAGCGCCAACCACGAGGGCAGGGACACGGCACCGTGCAGGAACCTGCCATCGCCGCCAAAGGTCGAAAGGTCCGCCCCCTCCGAGCGTCCATAGCTGTTCAGCAACCCGCCGCCTCCGGGCGCGAAGTGGCACTGGCTGCAGCGCGCCGTCCCCGATGACAGCTGGAACTGAGGATAAGCGTGGGCGCGGGAACCGCCGACGAGGACCAGGAACGCCGCAAGCGCGAACACGAGAACGCTCCGGCCGAGTGAACCAGACACGTTTTGACGCTGTGAGCGTTTCATCTGCCGAACACCGGTCGCCGACGAAGGGCGGCGCAATATACACTAAAACATACAACTGTCTTTTATAGTTGCGGGCGAGCATCGGCCGGTGATAGGCCTGCCGCCATGCGAATCGACCCACGGCGAGTCATCGCGGTCCTGCTGTGCGCGCTGACGCTGTCCTGCACCGACCCGAGCCCGACCTTCGTCTTTGACGCGGCGATTGACGTCCCGCGCGACGTCGCGGCCGACGTCCGAGCCGTCGGTGGCGCGAGCGGAAGCGGTGCTGGGGGGAGCGGCGTGGGCGGGAGCGGCGTCGGCGGAAGCGGTGGCGGCACCGCCGACGGAGGCGCACCGTGATGGCAGGGGCTCTCGCCGGCCATCGCCCCTGGCCGCTGCTCGTCGCTGGCGTCTGCTCGATGTGGGCCGCTACCGCGGTCGCGCAGAGCGGCTTGCCTCCGGAGAGCGCCCCGGTCGTCCCCGCGAATTCCGATCCGCCGCCCCCGCGTGAGGTTCCCGAAGCCGCGCCCGCAGCGGTCCCGCCGGCGCCAGCCCCGCCGCCTGCCGTCGCGCCGCAAACAGGCTCAGTCGCCGCGGAGGCGCCCGCGCCCGCGCCGCCACCAATTGACGAACCTCACCGACCGCCCGACTGGGCCGCGCGGCTCAACCAAGTCGAGCAGCTCGCCCGCATCGCCGCCCGCAAGCAGGAGCTGCAAGAAGAGCAGGAGGCCGCGCGCAAGGAGGCGAGCCGCGGCGCCGACACGACGGTGCGCGCAAGCGCGGACGACAAGGGCTTCTCGCTGCAGAGCGGCGACGGCGACTACTCCATCCGCATCCGCGCGCTGGTGCAGGCCGACGGACGCTTCTTCCTGAACGACGACGCCCTGAAGGCGAACGACACCTTCCTGCTCCGGCGATTCCGCCCGTCGCTGCAAGGAACCCTGTTCTCGCTGGTCGATTACAACCTGCTGCCGGAGTTCGCGGGATCGGCGGTGCAGATCCTCGACGCGTACGCCGACGTCCGCCCATGGAGCTGGTTGCGCCTCCGCTTCGGGAAGTACAAGGCCCCGATCGGTCTCGAGCGGCTGCAGGCGGACGCCGACCTGCCGCTGCTCGAGCGTGCGCTCGACTCCAACTTGTCCTCGACGCGAGACGTCGGCGTCCAGCTGTGGGGCGACGTCGCTGGAGGGATCGCGCAGTACTCAGTCGCCGTCCTCAACGGCGCGGTCGATGGCACCAGCCCCGATACCGACATTAATCACGCGAAGGATCTGGCCGCGCGCATCTTCTTCCAACCCTTCCGTGCTGAGCCCCTGCGCGAGCTCGGCAGCCTGGGCGTCGGCCTGGCTGTCGAGGTTGGCAACCGCAAGGGCCGCTTGCCGAGCTCGACGGCCGCCGCCGTGACCGGCCTGCCAGTCCTGCGCACCGCCGGACAGAACACCTTCTTCCAGTACTACGCGCCGGCGAACGACACGTCCGGCGCGACCACGACCTTCACCCACGAGCTGGCCACGCACATCAACCCGCAGCTCTACTACTACTTCGACAACCTGGGCCTGCTGGCCGAGTACGTGCAATTGCGCCAAGGGGTCCAGCGAGGAAACGTCACGACGACCCTGGTCCACCATGCCGCGCACGCGACGTTCAGCTACGCGTTCAACGGTCGCGAGGGCTTCGAGGGCGTGACGCCGGTGGCGACCTTCGATCGCGCGCGCGGCGCCATCGGCGCCTTCGAGATCGCGGTCCGTTGGGCCTGGTTGAAGCTCGATCCCGCAACGTTCGGCGACCCCGTGAGCACCGCCTATGCCGACCCGTCACGCAGCGCCAGCTCGGCACGCGCCTGGACCGGAGGTCTGACCTGGATCCCACGGCGCAGCTTTCGCCTGGGCGTCAACTACGAGCGCACCACCTTCGTCGGCGGCGCCGGGACGACCACGGCGGTCACCGACCGGAAGGCCGAGAGCGTCGTCATCGGGCGAGCGCAGATCAACTTCTGACGATCGATCGGTCCGCTGGTCACCGATGGAAACCGGCGGCGCGCGCCAACGCGCTGCCTCCGATGATCACTCGCTGCCCTGCAGGAGCAGGGGCAGCTCGGCGCTGTATTCGCTCGACGACGCCGGGAACACCCAGCGTGAGACTACGCTTCGCACGCAGGGCTCGATGAGGCGCAGGCGCTCGGGCGCGTCGATCGACACGCTCTTCGCCCGCCCCGACTGGCCAATCTCGACGGAGAGGCGGACCTTGCCACGCGTCAGGCTCGGATCCTGTCGGAGCGCCCGCTGATAGCAGGTGCGCAGATCGCTCCGTCCCTGTTCGACGACGCGGGCGATCGCATCCTGCGACGGAGAGTCACCGCCACTCGCGGCGGTCGCGGGCACGGGTTCGAGCGCGCGCACCGGGCGCTCTGAGAGCGCGCTCGCCGCAAGACCACCGGTCGTCCCGGACGCCGGCAGGGGATCGGCCGGCGCCGCTGCCGCACTTGACGCCGCCGGACCGTGCTCGCGCCCTCGCCCATCGACCGGTGGGCGCTTTCCCTCGCGCGCTCTGGTCCTCGCTGCTGAGCGACGCGAGGGTTCCGACGCGCGCGTCGCGGCCGCTGCTGCCGCCTGCTCGTCGACGATGGCGATGAGGGAGCTCGGAAGGTCGGGCTCCACGAACCCGCTCGCCCGCGGAGACTGGGGCGCGAGCGACGAGGCGACGGCGCGACGAGCGGCCGGCTCCTCGGTCGAACGCCTATCGGCGCCGCGCGACCACGACGCCAACGCACGCGGCAGGTCGAGCCCGGCGGCGGCAGGTTCCCCATTCTGCTGCCAGAGCGCATACGCGCGGGCGCCGGCCTCTCGCGCCTCGGGAAAGCGCCGCTTTGCCGCCAGCAGCGACGCCTTGATCCAGAGGTTGCGCCAGGTCTCGGCGAGCGCCAGCGAGCGCTCGGCGAGCGCCAGCCCCGCATCGTAGTCGCGGCGGGACTCGAGCATGTATTGCGCGAGATCCGCGTACGAGCGCCAGACTCCGTCCAGCTCGCGCAGCCCGGCGTCGATCTGGGCGCGCGTCTCGAGCTGGATCGGTATCGACACCCGCCACCGTCCCCACTCCAGCGTCAGTGAGGCGACGTCGTCGGTGAAGTCGGCGAAGTAGAAGACCAGCCGCTCGCGATACTCCGTCGCGTCCACGTGCGCCTCGAAGCGGGCAATGTCCTGCGCGGCCTGATACGCGCGCCGGCTGACCATGAGCTCCGCGTCGCGATTCAGAATGACGGTCCACTGTGTCGAGCCGGGAATCGCCACCAACGCATAGGTCCCCGCCGGGATCGGGTGGCCACCGACAATCGCGTCGCGGTTGAAGCTCACCCGAGCCGCCGGCGTCTCGCCATCGAGCCAGGGCCGCCCGAGCGCCACTCGATCGCCCCAGACTTCGCCGCCGCGCGCCGCCAGGCTGTTGTACTCGATAGAGATGCGGGTGAGGCCGACTTGTTGCGACACCAGGGTGTGCGGGCTCCGGCGCGGAAGCTCCAGCTCGTGTGCGCCGGACCCGGTTCCAGCGGCGACGCATGTGAGCGCGACGCAGCACGCGACACGCCGGCGATGAGCGAACATGATGTCCGCCATAGTGGACAGGACCGCGAGGACATTGCAAGCGCGATTGCCGCGCCCCCGCCCCGACAGTGACCGCCCCACAATAGTTCGTATCGGACACGCGTCTCCTATACGAGACGCGGCGCGTCTCGTGGTAACCTCGTCAGCCATGGTCAAGACCGCTCTTAAGGCATCGGCTTCCAAACGAGCTTCCCTGCGCGCCATCCCGACTCCCCCCGGAGACGACGTCGGTGCCGCCGAGCTCGCCTCGCGCGTCGCCGCGAACTTACGGGAGCATCGGCGCAGGCGCGACTTGTCGCTGGACCAGATGGCGCAAAGGACCGGCGTGAGCCGCGCGGGCCTATCACAGATCGAGACCTGCAAGACCAATCCTTCGTTGAGTGTTCTGTGGAAGATCGCGGCCGGGCTCGGAGTCCCCTTCGCCGAGCTCATCGGCGAGGGGCAGACCGGGATATCGGTACTTCGTCGAAACGACTCGCAGGTGCTGAGATCGACGGATCACAAGCTCGAGAGCCGGCCCCTGATGCCGGCCGCCGGAGGACACCAGCTGGAGATGTACGAGCTCCGCCTTTCGGCGCGCGCGAGCCACGTCTCTGATCCCCACGGCCCGGGCACGCGCGAATTGGTGATCGTTTTGACCGGCAGCCTGCGCATGACCGTCGGAGCTCAGGGCACCGAGCTGGCGGCTGGCGACTCGATGCTCTTCGACGCCAACTCCCCTCACGTCTACGAAAACCAGGGACCGAGCGAGGCGCGTTATCACGATTTGATCATTTATCCGCAGCGTTGATCCTCTCAGAGGGCCCCCACTAGCGCAGCCAGCCCGGTGGCGATCGACAAGAACGCGTCGCGTCGCGCCGCCCGTGCGACGTACCGCAACCGCTCGATCTCGATGAGGCGCGCGGCCGCCGGCGCGGTCACGGGTTCGCAGCGGTCGGCGGCGCCGAGCCGTCCCACCAGGTCGCGATCGCCCATTCGGTCGCGCCGTAGTACCTGGGCAGCGTCGCCGGGCGCCTCAAGTTGCGCTTGTAGATCAAATAGTGCTTGGTCAGGTAGCGCCACGGGATGAAGTAGTGACCGTGCATGAGCACGCGGTCGAGCGCGTGCGCGGTCACCTCCAGCTCCTCTTGCGTATTGGCGTCCAGCAGCCTGTTGATCAGGTCGTCGACGGCTCGCGACTTCACGCCGGCGATGTTCTCGGAGCCGGGCACGTCCGCGTCCTTGCTGTTGAAGTTGCGCCACAGCTCGGCCCCGGGCATGCGCGCCTCGCGCAGGTTGACCGAGACGTAGTCGTAGTCGAAGTCGTTCATGCGCTTGCGGCCAGCGACGGTGTCGGTGAGGCGCTTCGTCAGCACCACGCCCAGCTTGGTGAGGTTCAAGTAGATCGGATCCATGTAGGGGTTGTGGGCGCGCGTGCCGCTGACCTCGATGGTGAAGGGCTCGCCCTTCGCGTTGCGCAGAACGCCGTCGATGTTGCGCCACCCGACGGCGGCGAACAGCTCCAGCGCCCGCGTGAGATTCTTGCGGACGCTGCCCGGCGGCTTCGTATTCGGCTCGACGACCATCGGCCCGAACACCGCCGGGTCGAGCTCGGCGCGATACGGTTCGAGCAATGCTAACTCCGCCGCGCTGGGCGGCCCGGTGGCCGCGAGCGGCGTGTTCGCGAAGTAGCTGTCGACGCGCCGGAACTCGCTGTCGAAGATCTTCTGATTGATCCACTCGAAGTCGAGGGCACAATCCAGTGCCTCGCGCACGCGCGGATCGCGGAAGCGCTCGCGCCGCAGGTTGACCACCCAACCGTTCATCGACGGCGGGTTGCGGTGGGGGACGATCTCCTTGACCAGCTCATGGCTGTCGAAGCGCTTGCCGATGTACTGGCAGCACCAGTAACGCATGCGCGACTCGCTGAAGAAGTCGAAGTCGCCGGCGCGCAAGGCGGCCACCTGCGTGTCCGAGTCTTTATAGAGCTTGTAAACGACGCGTTCGAAGTTGTAGGTCCCTTTGCGCACGGGAATGCCGTCGCCCCAGTAGGTCGGGTTGCGCCGATAAGTGACGTCCTGGCCGCTGCTCGCCTTCTCGATCACGTACGGCCCACTGGCAACGGGAGGCTCGAGGCGCAGCTGATCGAATTCGGTGGTGCCGCCGTCGGGGCGACGTCCCCACCGAGGCGACAAGACCGGCAAGCTGCCGGCGATGAACGACAGGTCGCGGCCCTTGCGCTTGAAGCGAAAGCGCACGGTCAGCGGCTCGACGACCGCCACCTCGGCGATCTCGGCGAAGTAGGACTTGAAGCGCGGGCTCGCCTTGCGGCTGGTCAGCACCCCGAACGAATACTTCACGTCCTTCGCGGTCACCGGCTCTCCGTTGGAGAATCGCGCCTTGGGGTTGATGTGGAAGGTCACGGCGCCAAAGTCCGGAGCGACCTGGATGTCGTCGGCGAGCAAGCCGTACTGGGTGTTCGGCTCGTCGAGGCTGTAGATGGTCAGTGTCTCGAACATCAGCTCGGTCAGCCCCGGGGCGGGCTTTCCCTTGAGCGTGAACGGATTGAACTTGTCGAAGCTGCTGTTTTGACTGGTCACCGACAAGGTGAGCGTCCCGCCGCGGCGGGCGTGGGGATCGACGTAGTCGAAGTGGTCGAACCCCGCCGGGTACTTAGGCGCGCCGAATTGCGCCACCGCGTGCGCCCCCCAGGCCGGCCCGGCGCCGCCAAGCGTGAGGCCCACGCCAGCGACGACGACGCCAGGCAAGGTCTTCGACGCGAGGCTCACCCTCCCCTCTCCTTCACAGCGACGCCTGCGCCAGCTGCGGCAACGGTTGCGGCGCCTCCTCCACGCGCACCAGCGACGCCTGCACCAGGCTCCGCGTGTAGGGATGCTGCGGGTCGGCCAGCACCGCGCCCGTCTCGCCCGACTCGACGATCTCGCCGTCCTTGAGCACATACAGACGATGTGCCAGCGCCGCCACGACTCTCAGATCGTGGGTGATGAGCACGTAGGCGAGCCCCCGATTTCGCTGCAGCGTCACCAGCAGCTGCAACACCTGATTCTGGATCGAGGCGTCCAGCGCGGAGGTCGGCTCGTCGAGGATCAGCACACGTGGAGACACCACCAGCGCGCGCGCGATGGCGATGCGCTGGCGCTGCCCGCCCGAGAACTGATGCGGATAGGCCCCGAGCGGCGCGCCGGCCAGCCCAACCTCGGCCATCACGTCGTCGACCCGCCGCCGCCGCTCGGCGGCGCCCAGCGCGGGAAAGTGCAGCGCCAGCCCCTCCTCGACGATCTGTCCGATGGTTTGTCGCGGAGACAGGGACGCAAACGGATCCTGGAACACGACCTGCAGGCGCGCGCGCATCGCGCGGCGCGCGCGACGCGGAAGCCGCAGCGCCGCGGTGCCCTCGAACTCCAGATCGCCGGAACGTGCCTTGACCAGCCCGAGCATCGCCTGGGCCAGCGTCGTCTTCCCCGATCCCGACTCTCCGACGACGCCGATGGTCTCGCCGGCGCGCAAGATCACGTCGGCCCCCCCCACCGCGACGAACGCGGCGCGCCGGAACCAGCCCCGCCAACCAGGCTGCCGCTTCGGGTACTCGACGCGAAGCCGCCGGGTCTCCAGGACCGTCGTCGCGCCGAGGCCCACCGGGTCGATCGACCGCACCGGAACGCTGGTCAGCAGCTTGATGGTGTGGGGGTGGCTGGGACGCGCGAACAGCGCTTGGGTCGCGCCGGCCTCGACCAGTCTGCCGCGCTCCATGACCGCGACGCGCTCGGCGAAGTGCCGTACCAGATTCATGTCGTGCGTGATCAGAAGGATCGCCATGCCCGTGCCGTCACCGCGGCGGCTCTCTTCCTGTTGCAGCTCGAGCAGCAGCTTCACGATCCGGGCCCGCACCGTCACATCGAGCGCCGTCGTGGGCTCGTCCGCGATCAGCAGCTTGGGATGGCACGCCAGGGCCATCGCAATCATCACGCGCTGCCGCTGTCCGCCCGACAGCTGGTGTGGAAAGCTGTCGACCCGCCGCTCCGGCTCCCGAACCCCCGTTCGCGTCAGCAGGACAATCGCCTTTTCGCGCGCCGCGCGCGCCCCCAGGCCCTCGTGCAGCGACAGTGTCTCCACGATCTGGTTGCCAACCGTGAACAGCGGGTTCAAGGCCAGCATTGGCTCTTGAAAGATCATCGCGACCTCCCGGCCGCGGGTGGCGCGGAGCTCGTCTTCGGATCTTCGTAGGAGGTCGACGCCGGCCAGGCGGATGCTCCCCGAGATCCGCGCGCGCCCTTGCAGGCGCAGGATCGACAGCGCGGTGATGGTCTTGCCCGACCCCGACTCGCCCACCAGCGCGACGCGCTCGCCGGCGGCGATGGCCAGGTTTAGGTCCTGCACGACCGTCTTGCTGCCAAACCGGATCGATAGCTCCTCGATCTGCAGCAACGGACCGCTCGGCCGAACGCTCATGCCGCGCTTTCCACCTGAGTGAGCCCCTGGGTCTCCGACTCGGCGGCGCCGTCGGCGTCGAGCGCGCCACGCACCGCTTCCCCGATCAACGTCAGCAAGAGGAGCGTCACGACCAGCACGCCGAACCCGGAGACCGCAATCCACCAGGCATCCAGGTTCTCCTTTCCTTGCAACAGCAGATGTCCCAGGCTCGGCGCGGGCGCGGTCACACCCAGGCCCAGAAAGTCCAGGCTCGCCAGCGCCAGGATCCCGGCGCTCATGCGAAACGGAAGGAAGGTGATGACCGGCGTCAGGCTATTGGGGAGGAGATGCCGGCAGATGATCTGCCAGCTCGACAGCCCCAGGGCTCGCGCTGCCTTGACGTACTCGAGCTGGCGGTTGCGCAGAAACTCCGCCCGCACGTAGTTCGACAGGTGAATCCACCCGAACAGCGACAGCAAGACGAACAGCAGCACGAAGCTCTGTTCGAAGACCGCGGCGAGGATGATCATCAGATAGAGCTCGGGCATCGCGCCCCAGACTTCGACCAGGCGTTGCGAAAAGAGATCGACCTTGCCGCCGAAATAGCCCTGCACCGCGCCGACCAGCAGGCCGAGCAGCGTGCTGGACACAGTCAGCATCAACGCGAAGGTGACCGAGACCCGAAAGCCGTAGAGCAGGCGCGCGGTGATGTCGTAGCCAGCGATGTCGGTGCCGAGCCAATTCTCGCGCGACGGCGGGCCGGGGAAATGAGCGGCGCTGGAGAAGTAGTTGAGCGTATCGAAGTAGTAGGGATTTGGTGGATAGAGAGCGAAGTTGCCCGGAGCTCCGAGCTGTTCTCGGATGAACGGATCGTTGTAATCGGCTTTGATCGGCAGCTGGCCACCGAAGACTGACTCCGGATAGCTCTTGAACAGCGGGAAATACCACTCGTGTTGGTAGCGCACCACCAGCGGCTTGTCGTTGGAGATGAGCTCGCCGGCCAGGCTGATCGCGTAGAGGGTCGCGAACACCACCAGGCTCCAATAGCCGAGCCGGTTGCGCTTGAAGCGCCGCCACAGGCTGGCGCCAGGCGACGGCGCGCCATCGTTTTCGGTCGTCGCTCGATCGGTGACTGCGGTGCCTCCCATATCATGCGTCCTGTGCGTCGAACCGGATCCGCGGATCGGCCAGCACGTAGCCCACGTCGCCCGCCAGCTTGGTGAGCAGGCCAAGCAACGTGAAGAGATAGAGCGTCCCCAGAACGACCGGGTAGTCGCGGTTGTTGATCGACTCGAATGACAGCAACCCCATCCCGTCGATCGAGAACAGCGTCTCGATGAGCAGGCTGCCCGTAAAGAACGACGCGATGAATACCCCCGGGGAACCCGTGATCAGAGGCAGCAGGACGTTGCGGAAGACGTGCTTCCAGAGTATCCGGCGCTCGCTGAGCCCCTTGGCGCGCGCCGTTAGCACGTACTGGCGGCGGATCTCGTCGAGGAAGGTGTTCTTCGTGAGCAACGTCTTGATCGCGAAGCTGCTGACCACCGCCGCCGTGGCCGGCAGCGTGACGTGCCAGAAATAGTTGGTCACTTTCCCGAGCGGGCTGAGCTCGGACCAGTTGCTCGAGGTGAGCCCGCGCAACGGGAAGATGTCCCAGAACGAGCCGCCCCTCAGCAGCACGATCAGCAGCACGCCGAGCACGAACCCTGGCACCGCGTGTCCAGCCAGTACGGCGACGGTGGTGACGAAATCGAAACGGCTTCCTGCGCGCACGGCCTTCATGACCCCCAGCGGCACCGAGACCAGATAGGTGAGGATGAACGTCCACACGCCGAGCGAGATCGAGACCGGCAGCTTCTCCTTGATCAACGACCAGACCGACTGATTGCGAAAGTAGCTGTCGCCGAGATCGAACCGGAGGAAGCTCTTCAACATGGTCAGGTACCGCTGCAGGGGCGGCTTGTCGAAGCCGTAGAGCGCGCCCAGCTGCTTGACCTGCTGCGTATCCATCCCGCGCCGGCCGCTGTAGGTCCAGCCGCCCGTGCTGGCGCCGTGCTCGCCGCCGGAACGTCCCGTCTGACTGTCGATGTCGCTGAGCGCATGCTCGACCGGCCCGCCGGGCACGAACTGCGTGACGAGAAACGTCAACGTGAGAATCCCCCAGAGCGTCGGGACCATCACCAGGAGGCGCTTGAGCAGGTAGTTCCACATGGTCTTCGCGTCGCGGAATGCAGGGTCGCAACGCAAGAGTGAGCAGATGTCGTGCCAACGGCCGTCGGGCGCACGACGGCCCGCGGATACGCGCTCACGAGAGAAGGAGATCGGCAAGGCTGCTCATTTGCCAGCAACTCGATCGGGGAGCTGCTTCATCAGCAGCAATGGAGCTAGAACTTTGCGATCAGCTGCGCCCCGTATGTCCGCGGGCTGCCCAACGACGTCGGATAGGCGCCCGAAGCGACGACCTGCGAGAGCACCTTGTACTGCGTGTCGGCCAGATTGCGGACATAGCCCAGGATGGTCAGCCTGCCGTTGCCGACGCTGTACCGCAGCTCGGCGTTCCCGATGGCGTAGCGTCCCGATTCCTGGACCGGGTCATTTTGAATGACCGCGTTGTGAAAGATGTGACTGCGGTAAATCCAGTCGGTGCCGACGCTGATCGAGGAGGTTCGACCGACCGGGACCACGTAGTCCACGCTGGCCGCCGCGGACACTTGCGGCGTGCGATAGAAGTAGTTTCCGCTGGCGTCGACCTTCGTGGCGCCCTGGTAAGTGATGAAGTCGGTGTAAAGGGCTCGCACCAGACCGAGCCCCCCCTGCACGTGCAGGCCAGGGATGGGCAGCGCGTTGACCTCGATCTCCACCCCCTTCACGTTGCCGCCGGCGGCGTTCTGAACAACGCTCGTCTGCTGGTTGAGCAGACCGAGCGGGTTCGGCGTCTGGACATTGAGCTGAATGTCACGCAGCAGGTAGTAGAACGCGGCGACGTTCGCGATCACCTTGCCGTCGAGCCAGCTGGTCTTGGCGCCCAGCTCCCAGTCGTAGAGCCTTTCAGGATTGGCCTTGGGTAGATACGCCGGGCTAGTCCCCGCGGCGGGCACGATCGACGGATTGAACGTTCCTGCGCGAAAGCCCTTCGCGATGCGAGCATAAAGAAGATGATCCTTCGACAGGCGATACTCGGGCGTGAGGTCGTAGGTCAGCTGCGACCAGCTCGCGCTGGCGGGGATCGAATCGGCGCTGGTCAGCGGCGAGATCAGGTTGCCAGGCAAGTAGAAGTTGTTCTGGTCCCGGAACGTGACGCCGGCGCCCGTGGCAATGAGCCGCTGCGCCTGAACTTCCTTCTTGTCGTAGGTGTAGCGCAAGCCACCGGAAAGCCCGATCTGATCAGTGAGGGACAGCTTGACGTTCCCGAAGACCGCCGGGCTGATGTCGGTCTCCTTGAACCGCGCGTCCGAGTAGTTCTTGCGCGGTGCGACCGGTCCGAAGTAGGCCGCTTGGGCGTCGTTGAAGAAGAACCAGTTGAAGTACTGCGCCCCGGCGATCCAGTTGAACCGATCTCCCTTGGGCGAGGTGAGCCGCAACTCTTCCGTGAATTGCTGGGAGTGGGTGAACCCGTACGCTTCGCTCTGATCGAAGTTCACATTCGAGTAGCCGAGCGTCAGTGTGGGGATGCGCGCCACGTCGAGACCGGTGATCGACGTCAACGTGTAACGTCCCACGTGCCAGTTGACGGTGCCGGTCGTCCCCCAATTGGTCAGGGGGATGGAGATCGGATATCCGCTGGCAGCTGCCGCCAGAAACGCGTCGTGATCGGTGGGGTTGGTCCCATAGGGCGGGGTGTAGACCGCTGCGCCGTTGTAGGGCTGGATTCCGCCACCCGGCAGGACACCGATGGGATAGCTCGGTGCTCCTCCCGTGCTGGCCACCCGGTAACGACCGATGAGCAAGACGTCCACATTGTCGCTCAGGTTCCCGAGCAGTTGCAGCCGTGAGGCGAAGTCGTTGAACTGTGGTCCCTTCGAGCCGTCGCGCAGGTTGGTGGCCCATCCGGCCTGCTCCTCGTACGAAAATGCAGCGCGCGCGGCCAGCCAATCGCCGACGACGCCGCCGCCGAACGCGCCCTCGGCCTGGCGCTCGCCGTATCGGCCGACGCCCGCCTTCAGATAACCCGAGGGCTCGAACGTCGGCTTTCGCGACACGAAGTGAATGGCGCCGCCCGTCGTGTTCTTGCCCCACAGTGTGCCTTGCGGACCTTTGAGGATCTCGATGCGCTCGAGGTCGAAGACTGGGAAGTTCTGCAAAGGTGAATATTGGATGATGACCTCGTCCTGGTACACCCCGATTGGCCCCTCCAGATTGATCGACGGATCGTTGGTACCGATACCTCGCAGGAACCAGCGCGGCTTGGTGGTCTTGTTACCGCCGGTCTGTCCGGAAAGGTTCGGGCTCAGGCGGTCGATATCGTTCGACGTCGTCACGTTCTCGTCGACGAGCTGCTTGCCGCCGGCGACCGTGATCGCAAGGGCGACGTCCTGGGCCTTTTCGACGCGCTTCTTTGCGGTGACTACCACGTCGGACAATCGCGCCGGCGACGAGGGTTGGTCGGCGGGCACGGGCATGGGCACGGGCGGCGCTGCGGACGGTGTAGCCGCCGGGTCGAGCGAAGGCGCGGAATCGGGATCGGCAAATGCGGGCGTCGCAACCGTAGTCGAGCTGGCAAATAGAACGGCCACCACGCTCCAACGGAGCTCGAGCGCAGGAATCGAAAACCATCTCATGGAATGCACACGGTCCTCTCGTCAAAGGTCCTCGCCGCTGATCGTCGGCGAGCACGGTGACCGTTAGCACTGCGTGTGCCACCTCCAAACCGGCTCCGTTGCGCAGCCGAGGGGCTCAGCCGCCGAATTCAGCAGCCGATGAAGCGATCGATTGCTGCGCGGGACGCTGGAATGCCTTGGATTGCTGCGCCAACAGCAATCCGCTCAGCTCGCGACCGCGGCTCCTTCGACCCGGCGGCGCGAGGGATTGGCCGGGCGCTCCAGGCCCAGGTTCTCGCGCAACGTCCATCCCTGGTACTCAGTGCGAAAAATCCCGCGCCGCTGCAGCTCCGGAATCACCTTCTCGGCGAACGTGACGAAGCCGCCCGCCTCGAGTGGAGGCAAGGGCGGGACCACGTTGAACCCGTCCGCGCCACCGCCCTCGAACCACTCCTGGATCTTGTCGGCAACGGTCCGGGGAGATCCGTGGATCTGCAGATGTCCGCGCGACGTGCTGAAGCGGTAGACCAGCTGCCGGATGGTCAGGTTCTCGCGCCGCGCCAGCGCGACCAGCTGGCGAAAGCGGCCCTTGCCGTTCTCGGATTCGGGCAGGTCCGGCAGCGGCCCATCGAGATCGTAACCTTTGAGGTCACGCCCACCCAGGTTCACCCCTTGGCTGAAATCGATCAGCGCCTGCAGCTCGCCGAACCGATCCGCCGCTTGCTGGTCGGTGTCACCGACGACGACCGACAGCCCCGGCGTGATCTTGAGTTGGTCGGGATCACGTCCGTACTTCGCCATCCGTCCCTTGACGTCGTTGTAGTATTCCCGCGCGTCGTCCAGGGTCTGCGCCGAACAATAGGTCATCTCGGCTATCCGCGCCGCGAAGTCGCGGCCGGTGTCCGAGTTGCCGGCCTGCACGAAGACCGGATAGCCTTGGATCGGACGTGCGACGTCGAGCAGGCCCTCGGCCGAGAAGTATTTGCCGCGGAACTCGACCGGATGGGCGTCATCGGGGTCGTAGAATTGACCGGCGGCCCGATCGGGGTGGTCGAATGTGTCGTCCTCGTACGAATCCCAGTACGCCTTCGCCAGGTCGACGAACTCCGCCGCCCGCTCGTAGCGTTGCTCGTGCGAGCGCGGCTCCTCGATGCCGAAGTTCTTGGCCGTCGCCTCGCCAAACGACGAAACCACATTCCAGCCGGCGCGACCACCGCTGATGTGATCCAGCGACGCCAGCATCCGAGCCGCGTTGTAAGGCTGGCTGAAGTTCGTGTTGATGGTCGCGACCAGGCCGATGTGCTGGGTCTGAGCCGCGATGGCCGACAGCAGCGTCAGCGGCTCGAACTGGTAGCTCCCCCCGCCCCGCCCCTGTCCGCGCAGGTTGCGGCCGGACCGTCCGATGAAGTCCGCCAGGAAGAAGACGTCCAGCTTGGCCCGTTCCGCCAGCTGCGCCAGGCCGACCCAGAACGACAGGTCGGGGCGGCCTGTGGATCCCTCGTTGCCGTGATGCCGCCAGGCCTCGGGGTGATGGCCGAAGCGCATGAAAAATACGTTCAGGGCCAGCTGTCGCTTCTTCTTCGTGCTCATCGAATCATCTCCCTCGGCTAGAGCGGATCGGCTCCCGCGTCACTCAGCCTCTGACCGGCGCGTAGTCACCCGCGTATCCCCGCGCGCGTTCGAGCAACCCGGTCCGCTTCCACTGAAGATCCAGCGCGCCCGGCGTGTACTGCTTGGCCCCGCCAATCTGCGCGGCGATGGCCTGAAAGCGAGCCGCCTCCTCGATGAGGAGAACCAGCTCGGCGGTCTTCAAGATCCCCTTGCCCCAGAAGTTCGCGCCACCATTCGACTCCAGCAACGCGGGCGGGGGCGCCAGCTCGGGGTGCTTGTCGAGGCGCTCGCGCACGACTTCCAGCGCGCTGCGCGTGCGCTCGAGGTGGTTCGGGATCTCGCGCGCCAGCAGGTGCCGCTGCGCCGCCACGTATAGGATGGGGAAGTTCTTCTGCGCGAGCGACCAGGCGGCGAGGTACGGTGTGTGCGCGTGGACGAACGTGTCCGCCTCCAGCCGCGGCTCGTCGATCACCAGGTTCTTGTGCTCGGACGGGTCGGAGACCTTGGCGACGATGCTGCGATCCTTGGACCAGGGCTGGGGAAAGCGCACGCTGAGGATCTTCCCGTGTTCGGGGATGCGGTGGGTGAGATTGAACGTCAAGCTGGCCGAGAGCGTTCCCGACTCGCGCAGGAAGTTGTAGGCGAAGGTGGCGTCTCGCTTGGCCTCGTCGACGTACGAGACGAGATCGATGCTGGGCGACTCGGTGTTCGGCATGGCTGACTCCTTGAAAGCGACAGACGTTGCGAAGCGGCCTTTGGCCGCTCCAGGCTTCATTGTTCGAACGAGGTATCAACCCGGGCTTGAGCATCACTCATGCCAGCACATTGCGGCCCTGCGCCGTTCCGCTTGTTCCCGGCGCAGCGGCCGCTGTTCCGGCAACAGCAATCGCCGCCGGAACTGTTGGTCCAGCAGCAGCCCGGCGCGCGAGCCACGACCGCAGTCGATCGAGGTGCAGGTAGACCACCGGCGTGCTGTAGAGCGTGAGGATCTGGCTAAAGAGCAGTCCGCCCACGATCGAGATGCCGAGCGGGCGCCGCACCTCCGCGCCGTCGCCGGCGCCCAGCGCCAGCGGAAGCGCGCCCAGCATGGCGGCCAGCGTGGTCATCAGGATCGGCCGGAAGCGCTGCAAGCAGGCGCGCAGGATCGCCTCCTCGGGCGGCAGCCCTTCGCGGCGTTCGGCGTCGAGCGCGCGATCGATCATCATGATCGCGTTCTTCTTCACGATGCCCACCAGCAGGATCACGCCGATGAGCGCGATGATCGAGAACTCGCTCTTGAAGACCATCAGCGCCAGCAAGGCGCCGACACCGGCCGAGGGCAGCGTGGACAGGATCGTCAGGGGATGGACGGCGCTCTCGTAGAGCACGCCGAGCACGATGTACACGGCCAGGAGCGCCGCCAGGATCAACCAGGGCTGGCTGGCGATCGAATCGCGGAACACCTGAGCGGACCCCGCGAAGATGCCGCGCACTGAAGCCGGCGGGTTCAGTGCCGCCAGCGCGGCCTCGATCGCGTTGGTGGCGCGATCGAGCGAGACACCCGACGCCAGGTTGAACGAGATCGTCGCCGCCATGAAACGCCCCTGGTGATTGATCGCGAGCGGAGCGTTGGTCACGTCCCAATGGGCGATGGCCGACAGCGGCACAGAAACGTTGGCCCCGGAGGTGAGATAGATCTGGTCGAGGCCCCTGGGATCGCTCCCGTGAGCCGGTTCGAGCGTCAGCACCACGTAGTACTGGTTGAGCGGCTCGTAGATCGTCGACACCAGGCGCTGCCCGAACGCATCGTTCAGGGTGGCGTCGATCTGGCGCGCCGAGATCCCGAGACGCGCCGCCGCCGCACGGTCGACGATCAGCGACGCCTGCAGGCCGCGCTCTTGAAAGTCGCTGTTGACGTCGGTGAGCTCGGGCAGTCGGGCCAGGACAGCACGCAAGCGTGGCGCCACCGCTCGGAGGTCGGCGAGGTCGTTCCCGAGCAAGGTGAACTGATACTGCGCGCCACCGGAGCGCGCGCCGATGTTCAGCTCCTGCTGCGCCTGCAAGAACAGCGACGCGCCTGAGACACCGGCGAGCTTCGGCCGCAAGCGATTGACGACCTCGATGGCGGTGGCGCGGCGCTCGCCGAGCGGCTTCAGGCGCGCGAACATCGAGCCGGCGTTGGCCTGGCCGCCCGCCGATCCGCCGGTGTACTCGTAGAACGTGTCGATGTCGGGATCGGCGCCGACGATCTTGATCAATTGCTGGATCTTCCGCCGAGTGGCCTGAAAAGACGCGCTCTGATCGGCTTGAAAGAGGCCCTGCAGACGCCCGGTGTCCTGAGTGGGAAACAGGCCTTTTGGCACCACGGAATAGAGGTGAATGTTGAGCGCCACGGTCGCCGCAAAGAGCCCCAGGGTCAGCCAGCGGTGGCGCAGCGCGAACGCGAGCGAGCGCCGGTACAGCGCGAGTGGGAGCGCGGCGAGTCGCGAAAGCTTACCGCCCGCGCGCGCTTCGCCCGCGGCCTCCGGACGACGTCGCAGGAGACGCGCGCACAGCATCGGCGTGGTGGTCAGCGACACCGCCATCGAGATCAGCACCGCGACCGAGAGGGTGATCGCGAACTCGCGGAACAGCCGCCCGATGATGCCGCCCATGAACAGCAACGGGATGAACACCGCTACCAGCGAGACGCTGATGGCCAGCACGGTGAACCCGACTTCCTTCACGCCCCGCAACGCCGCCTCGAGGGGCGGCAGTCCGGCCTCGATGTGCTGGCTGACGTTCTCGACCACCACGATGGCGTCGTCGACGACGAAGCCGGTCGAGATGATGAGCGCCATGAGCGACAGGTTGTTGATGCTGAAGCCGCAGAGGTAGATGACCGCGAGCGTGCCGACCAGCGAGACCGGAATGGCGATGCTGGGGATCAGCGTCGCGCGGCCGCTGCGCAGGAACAGGAACGTGACCAGGACCACCAGGGCGATCGAGATCACCAGCGTGCGCTCGACCTCGCGCAACGAGGCGCGGATGGTCGTGCTGCGATCGATCACGACTTGAACGTCGACGCCGCCGGGCAACGAGCTCTGCAAACGCGGCAGCAGAGCCTTGACCGCGTCGACGGTCTCCACGATGTTCGCGCCCGGCTGGTTCATCACCGCCAGCATCACGGCGGGCTTGCCTCCCGACGAGCCGGCGTTGCGCAGGTCCTGGACCGAGTCCCGCACGGTCGCCACGTCGCCGAGCCGCACCGGCGCGCCGTTGCGCCACGCGACGATCAGATCACGATACTCGTCGGCCCGCGCGGCCCGATCGTTGGCGTCGATCTGCCAGCGCCGACCTCCCGCCTCGATGAAGCCCTTGGGCATGTTGGCGTTCGCGGCGGCCACCGCTGTGCGCACCTGCTCGAGCGCCACGCCGGAGTGGTTGAGCCGCGCGGGCTGGATCTCGACCCGCACCGAGCGCAGCGCGCTGCCGTTGACGCCGACCTGACCGACGCCCTTCACCTGCGCGATCTGCTGGCCGAGGATGGTGAAGGCGACATCGTAGAGCTGCTCCTGCGTGTGCGTCGCCGATGTGAGCGCGATGGCGAGGATTGGCGCGCCCGCGGCGTTCGACTTGCGGTAGGTCGGGTTGCTGGGCAGCGAAGCGGGCAGCAACGCGCGCGCGGCGTTGATCGCCGACTGCACGTCGCGCGCCGCGCCGTCGATGTCGCGGTCGAGGTCGAACTGCAGGTTGATCCGCGTCGCGCCCTGGGTGCTGGTGGAGGTCATCTCGGTGATGCCGGCGATGCGCCCGAGCGCGCGCTCGAGCGGCGTCGCCACCGTGGCGGCCATCGTTTCGGGACTGGCGCCGGGAAGGCCGGCGCTGACGCCGATGGTCGGGTAGTCGACCTGGGGCAGCGACGCCACCGGCAACATCCCGAAGGCCAGCACGCCGCACAGCCCGACCGCCACCGTCAGCAGGGTCGTCGCCACTGGCCGCCGGACAAAGACCGACGACCAATTCATGGCGTGGGCGCGGGCTCGATCCCCGCGGGCTCGATCGGGTGCGCGCGACGCGCCCGTGCCGCGCGGGCCAACCGATCGAAAGTCAAATAGATCACCGGCGTGGTGAACAGCGTCAGTGCCTGGCTGACCAGCAATCCGCCCACCATCGCGATGCCGACCGGCCGCCGGAGCTCTGAACCGGGGCCGGTCCCCAGCGCCAGCGGAACGGCGCTGAAAAGGGCGGCCAGCGTGGTCATCGCGATCGGCCGGAAGCGGAGGAGGCAGGCCTGCTCGATCGCTTCCCGCGGCGCTTTCCCCTGAGTCCGCTCGGCCTCGAGCGCGAAGTCGATGATCATGATCGCGTTCTTCTGCACGATGCCGATGAGCAGGATGATCCCGATGATCGCGATGACGCTGAGATCGTTGTGCGTCAGCAGCAGGGCCAGCAGCGCGCCCACGCCTGCGGACGGCAGCGTCGAGAGAATGGTCAGCGGATGAAGGAAGCTCTCGTAGAGCACGCCGAGCACGATGTACATCGTCGCGAGCGCGGCGAGGATCAGATAGAGCTCGTTGCCGAGCGCCGCTCCGAACGCGAGCGCCGCGCCCTCGAACCGGGTTTCGACGCTGGACGGCAGCTCCAGAGCCGCCCGCTCGGCTTCGATGGCGGAGACGGCGTCGCCGAGCGAGTGGCCGGGCGCGAGGTTGAACGAGATCGTGGCCGATGGGAACTGCATCTCGCGGTTGACCACCAGCGCGGCGGACGCCTCGACAACGTGGGCGACGCTGCCCAGCGGGACCTCGCGGCCGCTCGCCGAAGTCACGTAGATCTCTTGCAACGCGGCCGGCCCCGAGGCGCCCGGCGGCCGCGCCTCCAGCACCACGCGATACTGGTTGGTGGGCGTGAAGATCGTCGTGATGAAGCGCTGCCCGAAGGCGCTGTAGAGCGCGTCGTCGATCGCCGCCGTGGTGATGCCGAGCTGTCCGGCCCGATCGCGGTCGACCTCGACGAACGCGCGCAGGCCGCGCGTGCGCAAATTGCTGGTCACGTCGGCGATCGCGGGCAGGACCTGTAGCCGCGCGAGCAGCGGCGGAACCCATTGCTCGATCGCGGCGCCGTCCGGGCTCTCGACGAGATACTGGAACTGGGTGCGGCTCACGCGGTCCTCGACGGTCAGGTCCTGCACGGGCTGCATGTAGAGCGCGACGCCGGCAGTGCCGCGCACCGCTTCCTGCAACCGGCGGATGACCTCGACGGCGCCGACCTTGCGCTCCTCGAAGGGTTTGAGGTTGATGAGCAGGCGGCCACTGTTCAGCGTCGGGTTCACGCCGTCGACACCGACGATCGACGACAGGCTCTCGACCGCCGGGTCGCGCAGCACGACGCGCGCCAGCGCCTGCTGCCGCTCCACCATCGCCGCGAACGACACCGCATCGTCCGCCTCGCACACGGCCTGGATGACCCCGGTGTCCTGCACCGGGAAGAAGCCCTTGGGGATCTTCCACGTGAGCAGGAACGTGAGCGCCAGCGTCGCCGCCGACACCAGCAGCGCGGCGCGCGGACGCGCCAGCACCCAGGCGAGCGCGACGCCGTACCCGTCGACCAAGCGCTCAAAGGAGCGCGGGCGCGCGCGCCGGGACGGGGCCCGGTCCCGCGCGGGCGCGTGGCGCAGCAGGCGCGCGCACAGCATCGGGGTGAAGGTGAGCGACACGACGGCCGAGATGAGGATCGCGACCGCGAGCGTGATCGCGAACTCGCGGAACAGGCGGCCGACGACGTCGCCCGTGAACAGGAGCGGGATCAGCACCGCCACCAGCGAGAACGTCAACGAGATGATCGTGAACCCGATCTGTCGAGCGCCGTGCAGCGCCGCCCGCATGGGCGGCGCGCCCGCCTCGATGTGGCGGGCGATGTTCTCGATCATGACGATGGCGTCGTCGACGACGAAGCCGGTGGCGATGGTCAGCGCCATCAATGTCAGGTTGTTGATGCTGAAGCCGCACAGGTACATGACACCGAACGTTCCGATCAACGACAGCGGCACGGCCAGGCTGGGGATCAGCGTCGCCGATAGCGTGCGCAGGAACAGGAAGATCACCATCACGACCAGCGCGACCGCCAGCACCAGCTCGAACTGGACGTCGCGCACCGAGCTTCGGATCGTGCCGGTGCGATCGGTCAGCACCGAGACGTCGATCGCACGCGGCATGGCGGCGCGCAGCTCGGGCAGCAGATCGCGGATCCGATCGACGACCTGGATGACGTTGGCGCCGGGCTGCCGCTGGATGTTGACCAGAATCGCCGCGCGGTCACCGACCCAGGCCGCCAGGTGGGCGTCCTCGGCGCCGTCGGTGACCTCGGCGACGTCGCCGAGCCGCACCGGCGCCCCGTCGTGGCTGGCGACGATCAGCTGCCGGTATTCCGACGACGTGGTGAGCTGGCTGTTGGCGTCCAGCGCATACGCGAGGTCGACCCCGTCGAAGTTGCCCTTCGCCTGATTCGAGTTCGCGGCGGCGATCGCGGCGCGCAGCTGATCCAGGCCCATGCCATGCGAGGCGAGCGAGGCCGGGTTCACGCGGATCCTCACCGCGCGGCGCTGGCCGCCGCCGAGGCTCACCAGGCCCACGCCCGAGACTTGCGCGATCTTCTGCGCCAGGTGCGTCTCGACCAGGTCCTGCACGGCGGTGAGCGGCAGGGTGCTCGACGTGATCGCGAGGGTCAGGACGGGCGCATCGGCGGGGTTCACCTTGTTGTAGATCGGCGGCGCGGGCAGGTCGGCCGGCAACAGATTCGCAGCCGCATTGATCGCGGCTTGCACGGTCTGCTCGGCGATATCGAGGCTGACGTTCAGGCTGAACTGCAACGTGACGACCGACGCACCGCCGGAGCTGCTCGACGACATCCGGGTCAGGCCGGCCATCGCGCCGAACTGACGCTCGAGCGGCGAGGTGACCGAGGTGGCCATGACCTGGGGGCTGGCGCCCGGGTAATAGGTGACGACCTGGATCGTCGGGTAGTCGACCTGCGGCAGCGCCGCCTGCGGCAACAGGCGATAGGCCAGGATGCCCGACAGCAGCACCGCGATCATCAGCAGCGCGGTGGCGACCGGCCGCTCGATGAAGACGCGAGACGGGTTCATGGCGCCGGGGCGGCCGGGCCGCGGCGGTCGGCGAGGCGGCGGCCCGCCGGCGGCGATGACGAGGACGACGCGCCACCGACCACCTGCACGCGCGAGCCCTCGCGCAGCTTGTCGACGCCGTTGGTCACGACCAGATCGCCGGGCGCGAGCCCGTGCTCAATCGCGACGTTCTCGCCGTCGCTGGGACCGAGCGCCACCTGGCGCACCGCCACCACGTTGTCGGCGTCGACGGCGTAGGCAAACGAGCCCTGGTTCCCATGCTGAATGGCCGTGTACGGCACCGTTGTGGCGCCGCGCAGAACGTCGAGCAGCAGCCGCGCGTTCACGAACTGGTTGGGAAAGAGCGCGCCGTCGTCATTGGCGAACTGCCCCTTCAGCTTGACGGTGCCGGTGCTCGGATCAATCTGGTTGTCCAGAGTGAGCAAGGTCCCGGTCGCCAGGCGTCTGCGGCCGTCTCGGTCCCACGCCTCCACCGACAGTGCACCGCCCCGGCGGCGGAGCTGGGACAGCCGTGCCAGCACGCCGGGAACACGGTCTTCGGGCAACGAGAACGTCACGCAGATCGGCTGCACCGCCGTGATGATCGCGATGCCCGCCGGATCTCCGGCATTGATGTAGTTGCCGCCGTCGACGAGGCGCAGGCCGATGCGCCCGGCGATCGGCGCGGTGATGCGGGTGAAGCTGACCTGCAGCTCGGCCGCGTCGACCAGCCCCTGGTCGGAGCGCACCGCGCCTTCGTACTGATGAACCAGCGACTCCTGCGCGTCGATCTGCTGCTTGGCGATCACTTCGCTGGCCACGCTCCGCAAGCGCTGGAGATCGAGCTCGGCGTTCTTGAGCAGCGCGCGATCGCGCGCCAGCTGCCCCTCGACCTGTTCGAGCTGCGCGCGAAAGGGCCGCGGGTCGATCTCGGCCAGCACTTGCCCCGCCCTCACCTGCTGCCCTTCCTTGAATAGGACGCGTAGCAGCTGCCCGCTCACGCGGCTGCGGACCACGACCGACTGCGAGGGGATGACCGTCCCCAGCCCTGCCTGGGTCAAGGGAACGTCGCTGGTCCTGGCCCGCGCCGCCTGCACCGGCACGGGACGATCGGAACTGCCGCCCCGACGCGGAGGTTCTTCCCGGCCGGCACCGGTCTTGGCCGGCGACCCCGCGCCGTCCTTCGCCTCCGACGCGACGGCCGCCGCCGCTCGCTCCCGGGCGCCACGCTGCACGGCCCCCGGCCCGAGCCACCAGACCAGACCCGCCCCTGCGATCGCGACACCCAGAATCGCAGGGCGAAAACGCGGCACACGCGCCGCGCTCGCTCGACTCACCGCCTGGTCCGGCACGCCGCTCACGGGAGAGGCGCCGGTCTCCTGCGGCTGACGGCCGTCTCGCCGAGGCGGTCGGTTTTGCTAGCCGTCTTGCTCTTTTTGGACCCGTCGTCGCGCCGCTTCTGGGCGCGCGTCGCGCCCGCCTCGACCGGGAGCTCCAGCAACTCCGGCCGCTCCCGCACCAGCCGCTGCGCCTCGAGCAACGGCTCGGCCACCACCCAGGCGCGGGCGTCGAAGTCGCCCGCGAGGAAGCCGAAGTCGCGCAAGAAGTTCTTCTGCGCTTCCAGGCCGGTGATGTACGTTTCGGTCAAACGGGGCGTGAACGAACGCTGCACCTCGGGCCCGTGCGACGCGAGAACGTCTTGCACTTCGGATCCCGTGCTGTCCGCGGCGAGCAGCTCCAGCACCTCGACCGGATGCTGCTCGGCCCATGCCGCGGTTCGCAGCAGCACGGCGAGATAGCGCGCGACCAAATCGGGATGACGCTCCAGGAAGCGCCGATCGACGGTGATCGGGCGCGGCGTGCCGTTGTTCACGCGCGTCAGAGGATCGGGCTGCTCGTTGATGTTGATGATCTGGTGAAAGCGCGGGTCGCGCGCCGTGCGCACGCCGCGCGCAAAGCGCAGGAAGATCGCGTCGACGCGGCCGTCGAGCAAGGCGGTGACCTCCGCGCTCTCGCCGCCGGCGGCGCCGCCGCCTTCATAGCGAACGACCGGCACGTCGACGAACCGAATGTCGCTGACCTTCGCACCGGCGAGACCGAGCGCGGTGACGAAACCGTGCAGCGCCGCCCCGCGCTGGAAGTCGATCAGGTTCCGGTGCAGCGGCAGAGCCAGCCGCTTGCCGGCGAGATCGCCGATCGCGCGGATGTCCCCGTCGGCACGCGAGAGGATCCCCTGGAATTCGTCGAGCCAGGTGATGCCGACCACAGCGGTGTCGCTGCCTCGGGCGCGCGCCCAGATCGGGGGGATGTTGCCGCCCTCCCGAAACAGCCCCGTCTTCTCGTGGTGATAGTGGGCGTCGCGGATGGCTTGCTCTTCGGAGTCGCGCAGCGAGCGCAGCACCGTGCCCCCGCCCGAGAACTCCGCCTCCAGCCAGTGACGCCGGATGGCGATCGCGGACGCGGTGGCCGCGCCACACCGTGAGTACCAGAGCTCGATCGGGGAGCCATCGCTTCGAGACGCCGTAGCGGAGGTGGAATCGGACTTTGCTGTCATGAGAACCCTCATCGGTTGATGGACCGTTGCAAACGCGGGACTTCGAGAAGCGCGCTCGACGCGCCTATCCCGCCGACCGCGCGCTGGAGACACGCGCCGATCGATCGGCAGGTCGGGGTAGACCGAGGTGCTCGCGCAGGGTCGTCCCCTTGTATTCAGTGCGGAAGATGCCGCGCCTTTGCAGCTCCGGCACGACCAGGTTGATGAAATCCTCCAGCGAGTCGGGCTGAAAGGACGGCTTCAGGTTGAACCCGTCGGCTCCTTCGTTGACGAACCAATCCTCGAGCTGGTCGGCGACGTCGACCGGCGTACCGACGACGATGCGGTGCCCATGCACCACGCTGAAGCGGAGGATGAGCTCGCGGATGCTTAGGTTCTCGCGCCGCGCCAGCGCGACCAGCTGTCGCCAGCGGCCCCGCCCGTTGACGGGCTCGGGCAATCCTTCGGGCAACGGATCGTCGAGCGAGCAGTGCGACAGATCGACACCGTAGAACTGCTTGCGGCCCGACAGATCGACCGCTTCGCGAAACGACAGATACTTCTCCTCGGCTTCCTGTCGCGACGACCCGATGTGAAAGAAGAGCCCCGGCGTCACTTTCAGGTGATCGGGCTCGCGGCCGTACTTCGCCAGCCGCCCCTTCACGTCGGCGTAGAACGACTTCGCCTCCTCCAGCGTCTGCGCGGCGGCGTAGATCACCTCCGCGTATTTCGCCGCGAACTCCCGGCCGCTGTCGGAGTTGCCGGCCTGGAAGAAGACCGGATAGCCCTGGATCGGACGGGCAATGTCGAGAAGCGCGTCGACGGCGAAATGCTTCCCCTGGTGATGGACCGGATGAGCGCTCTCCGGGTTCAAGAACTCGCCGGTCTCCGGGTCGGGGTGATCGAAGGCGCCATCGTCCCAGCTGTCCCACAGCTCCTTGGCCACGTCGACCAGCTCGCCGGCGCGCTCGTAGCGCCGGTCGTGATCCAGCGGCTCGCGAACGCCAAAGCTCTTGATCGCGCCCTCGGAGAGCGAGGAGACGATGTTCCAACCGGAGCGGCCCCCGGTGAGATGGTCGAGCGATGCCAGCCGTCGCGCGAGGTTGTAGGGCTCGTTGAAGTTGGTGTTCACCGTCGCCACGAGGCCGATCTTCTGCGTCAGCGTCGCCAGCGCCCCGACCAGCGTCAGCGGCTCGAACCCGCCGCCGCGCGGACCGCGGCCGAGCCGCTCGCCTCCATCACCACCGTTACCGACGAAGTCGGCGAAGAAGGCGAAGTCGAACTTCCCGCGCTCGAGCAACTGAACGATGCGGGTCCAGCGCGCCAGGTCGGGATTGCCGCCGACCGGAATGCCAGGCCGGCGCCAGGCGTGCGCGTGGGTGCCATAGAGCTGCACGAACACCGAGAGTGACAGCTGGCGTTTCTTGTTGGACATGGCGGTCACGCTCTCGTTTCAGGCCGCCGCGGACCGGGGTTGGGTCTCGAGACGCTTTTGCGCCGCCTCCAGCGGGCGAACATCCACCCAGGCGTCGAGGTCGAAGTCTCGATCCAGGATGCCGTGGATCAGCTGGAAGTCCTTCTGGCGGCGAAAGAGCTCGAGTCGCTCACCCGACAGATCCGGCGCCAGCGAAAGATGGAACCCGTCGCGGTAGGCTTCCTTTACGCCCTCCGACCCCGCGCGCGTCTCACCCTGGAGGATCTCGTGGACACCCGCGAGGTTGCTCCGGGCCCACTCGGCGGCGCGCAACGTCTGGTACAGGAACCGCACCAGCAGATCGAAGTGGTTCTCCAGGAAGTGTTCGTGGACAGTGATCGGGCGCGGTGTGCCGTTGTTCACGCGGAAGCGGCGTTCCGGAAGCTTGTCGAGATCGATACCCACCACCGCGCCCTGTTTGCGCGCCGCCTCGGCGGCCGCGGCGCCCTTCACGTAGACCGCGTCGACCTCGCCTCGAATCAGCGGCTCCAGGCCGTCCCAGAGCCGGCCCGGGTTGTCACGAGCCGAACCACCCACGCCGTTCAACTGCCCCCCGATCTCGATCAGGCGGACGTCGTCGAGCGTGAGCCCGGCCGCGGCGAGCGCGCCCTTGTACCCGTGCAGGCTCATGCCGCGCGCGATGCTGCGCCCGCGCTTGTTCTCGGCGATGTCGGCCGGGCGAAATGCCGGCAGAGCGAGCCGCTTCCCTTTGAGATCGGCCGGCGACCGGATGTCGGAGCCGGGACGGACCAGGATCGACTGCCCCTCCTCGATCCAGGTGAGGCCGATGAGCCGGGTCGGCGCTCCTTGCGCCTTGGCCGGGATCGCGAACAGGTTGCCGCCCTCGCGGATCAGCGTGGGCAGCTGATGGTCGTAGTGATGGCGAGCGATCTCCCCGCCCGTCTCCTGCAACGTCTTGATGGCGATGCCGTCGGATTTGAACTCCTGCTCGAGCCACCCCAGCTTGTAGGCGAGGCCGGTGGCAGTCGGGACGGGGCAACGCGTGAACCAGATCGTATCGATGGCGCTCATGCGCGGGCCTGCATTGCGATGTTCGTGCCGAACGCGTGGCCCGAGTTTGGCGGCGCGCTGGAGGTCGATTGCGCGTGGCCACGCAGCGCCTGCTTTCCAGGCAGCAACCCCTGCGCCTCGATCTCCTCGCCGGCAGGCATTCAGGCCTCGACCTCCATGAGCCGCCCGTTACGCTGCAGCGAGCAGAGCCGCGCGTAGAGCCCGCCCGCCTTGCCGGCGAGGGTGGAATGGCGACCGTGCTCGACCACGCGGCCCGCCTGCAGCACCAGGATCTGGTGCGCCTCCATCACGGTGCTGAGCCGGTGAGCGATGATGACCGAGCTCCGGCGCTCGAGCAGGCGGGCCAGCCCCTCCTGGACCACCCGCTCGGATGCCGAGTCGAGCGCGCTGGTCGCTTCGTCGAGGATGATGAGCTGCGGATCCTTGAGGATCGCCCGCGCGATGGCGACCCGCTGCTTCTCGCCTCCCGAGAGCTTGATACCACGCTCGCCGACCAGCGTGTCGTACTTGCTCGCCAGGTGTTGAATGAAGTCGTCGGCGTGGGCCGCGCGCGCCGCCGCCTGCACCTCGCGGTCGGACGCGCCCGGCCGTGCAAAGGCGATGTTTTGCGCGACGGTGTCGTTGAACAGCGCGACGTCCTGCAGGACCACGCCCATCTTGGCGCGCACCGACCGCTGCTTGTACTCGCGCAGGTCGCGCCCGTTCACCAGGATGCGGCCCTCGGTCGGATCGTAAAACCGCATGAGCAGCTTCACCGTCGTGGTCTTGCCGCTGCCGCTCGGCCCGACCAGCGCCAGCGTCTCGCCGGCGCCCAGCTTGAACGAGACGTCGGACAGCGCCGGGACCGGGCGGCCGGGATAAGCGAAGGTGACGTGGTCGAACTCGACCGTGCGCAGCTCGCCGAGCTCGACGGCGTCTTCCCGATCGGCCAGCTCCGCTTCGACCTCGAGCAATTCGACCAGGCGCTCGGCGGTGGCGTCGATGTCGGCGGTCTGGTTGATCTGGCGGGCGATCGGTCCCACGGTGGCGATCAGGCTCTGCGACAGCGTCAGCACCAGCAGGATGTCGCCCGCGGTCAGGCGACCGGCCAGCGCCGCGCGCGCCGTCAGCGCCACGGCGACGAACACCCCCAGCGTGTTGACGATGCTCAACGCCAGGGCCGACCACCACTGAATGCGGTGCAGCATGCCGCGGTCGACGCGCCAATCGGCCTGGGTCTCGTCGTAGCGCTGCTTGACCGCCGGCTCGCCTCCGAAGCTGCGTACCGTGGAGATGTTGCCGATCATCTCGGCCAGCAGACCCGCCATGCGCCCGGCGTGCTTCTGCCAGCCGCGCCGATACGGTTTGGTCCAGTGCATCGATCGAAACGAAATGGTGAAGTTGAGGGCCAGCACCACCGTCATGAGCATGCCGACCGCGGGAGCCTTGGCGAGCAGCACCGCGACGATGAACAGCATCTGCAAGATGCTCGATAGCGTCCCCTCCATCAGCGAGTTCAACCACATGGTCAGCGTGGTGATCGCTCCGAAGCGGTCCATGATCTCACCGGCGCGCGTCTTCTCGAAGTAGTCGATCGAGAGCCGGGTCATGTTGTCGAACACGCGCTGGCGAAAGGTGCTCACTGTGTCCAGCCACAGATGGTCGGCCTGCCTAACCTGCAGCGCGCTGAAGACGATGGTGCCCAGGCGCAGGCCGAAGAAGATCAGCAGGAGCTCGATCACGCGCGCGGCCGCTTGCGTGTGAGACGACCGGCCGGCGACCAAGCTGGCAATCACGTCGACGATCGCCTTGTAAACATAGGGCGTGCTGGTCCCGATCACGCCCATGAGGATGCCCAGCACGAACACGCCGACGATTCGCCCGCGATACTCCGGGATGAAATGGATCGCGCGCCAGATGTTCTTCAACGGAAAACTCGCCCGCTACAGGAAGTGGTCATGGTTTGCGCGCCTGAATCAAACGTCGTGCCAGCGACGCTGCTCAGCGCCGAAGCTGGGCCGGCGGTAGCGCCTGGAGGTCTGCTGCTGGCGGAACAGACCCGTCACGATGGCGGAGCGTAGCGAGCAGCAGTCCTGCTGCTGCAGCAGCAATGACGTCGTCTCCAGACGCGCACGAGACAACGGACAACCGTGCCCGACACGTGGCATGAGGACTGCTTCAAGCGCGGCGAGAAGGCCTGGCCATGTCATTGACCCACAGCACCGCGATCGGGGCTCGCACCGAGCTCCGTGCAACGGCGCCGGACGGCGTCCGCGCCGCGCGCGGGTTCGCACCCGGGGTTGAACGATCGCTCGGCTGGCTGGCGCCCCTGGCGCTCCTGACCCTCTGGGTCGCTACGACCAGGCACGCCAGCGACGGCACCGCGCACGTGATGGTCTCCCCGCGCGAGGTGCTGGACGCCGCGCGCGAGCTGGCTGGCAGCGGCGAGCTGGCCGCGCACGTGCGCGCGAGCATGGGGCGCCTCGCCGTCGGGTTCGCCGTCGGCGCGTCGCTGGGGCTGGCGTATGGCTTGGTGGCCGGCGCTTTCCCGGCGATCCGATCACTGTTCGGTTCGACGTTTCATGCCATCCGCCAGGTTCCGTCGATCGCGTTCATCCCGATGCTGGTGCTGATGTTCGGTGTCGAGGAGACGTTCAAGATCGTGATCGTCGCGAAGTCCACCTTTTTTCCGGTCGCGCTGGCCACCGCAGACGGCGTGCGCGGCGTTCCGCGGAGCTTCCTCGACGTCGCGCGCGCCTATCGCGTGCGCGGCCTCAATCTGCTGCGCTACATCCTCTTGCCCGCGACCGTACCGCCGATCGTCACCGGTCTGCGCATCGCGCTCGGGCGATCCTGGATGGTGCTGGTCGCGGCCGAGATCCTGGCCGCCGAGTCGGGCCTGGGTCAGATGATGGAGCGCGGACGCCAGATGCTCCGCCTCGACGTCGTGCTCGTCGGCGTCCTCTTCACAGGGGTGGCCGGCCTGGCGCTGGAAGAAGGGATGCGCCTCGTCGAACGGCGGCTGCAGCGCTGGAGGCGAGCATGACGGTGCCGGCACGGATCTGGACGGTCGTGCGCTCGCTGCTGATCCCGGCGGCATTGCTCGGGACGTGGGAGCTCCTCTCGCGCGGCGGCGCGGCGGCGACGTATGCGTTCGTTCCCCTGCGCCAGGTCGCCACGGCGGCTCGTACCGCCCTTTCGAATGGAGAGCTCATCGGAAATCTGATCGCGAGCGCGGAGCACGCCTGTTTGGGCCTGGTCGCCGGCGGCCTTGCCGGTCTCCTGCTGGGAGCCTGCCTCGGTGCCTCGCGGATTTGCGATCGGATCCTGGGTCCCCTCTTCCACGGACTGCGGCAGGTGCCGCTCCTCGGGCTCGCGCCGCTCATCGGGCTGTCGTTCGGAAACGGCGCGGGCGCCAAGTTGTTGGTCATCGCGCTCGCCGCGTTCTATCCGGTCGCGCTGGCGACGGCGGGCGGCGTGCGCAACGTGGAACGCGCTCATCTAGAGCTCGGGCGCGCGCTGACGCTCGATCGCCGCCAGGTCTTTCGCCACATCCTTTTACCGGCCGCGGCGCCGGCTATCGCCAGTGGTTTCCTGCAAGCGCTCGCGTTCGCCTGGCTGGCCACCATCGGCAGCGAGTTGCTGTTCACCGCCAGCGCCGGGCTGGGCAGCTTCATGCAGCAAGCCGAGGCCAACGGCCGCATGGAGATGGTGATCGTCGGCATCACCGCGATCGCGCTGGTGGGTCTGGCGATGAACGGCCTCGTCATCCGGGCGGTGCACTGGCTGCTCCCGTGGCACGCGGTCGAACAAAAGTGACAATGCGCGCGGCCTTGCAGGTCCGTGGCGTGCGAAAGGCCTATGAGCTCCACGGCCGTACCCTGCCGGTGCTGGCGGATATCGACCTCGATCTCGAACCGGGGCAATTCGTGAGCATCGTGGGAGCCAGCGGCTGCGGCAAGTCGACCCTGCTACGCCTCATCGCCGGGCTCGAAGGTGACTACGCTGGACAGATCCAGATCGACGGGGTACCGATCACCGGACCGGGCCTCGAGCGGGGCATCGTCTTCCAGGACCATCGCCTGCTGCCCTGGCTCACGGTGGCCGACAACGTGCGCATCGCGCTCCTCAACCGGCCGATCACCGCGGAAGCCGCCGCGAGCCTGGTGCGCGAGCATCTGGCGCTGGTCGGTTTGCAGGGATTCGAGACGGCGTACCCGCACCAGCTCTCCGGCGGAATGGCGCAGCGGGCGGCGATCGCGCGCGCGTTGATCAACGACCCCAAGGTTCTGCTGCTCGACGAGCCATTCGGGGCGCTCGACGCGCTCACGCGCATCCGATTGCAAGGCGAGCTGCAGCGTATCTGGCTGCGCAATCGCAGCGCGATGCTCATGGTCACGCACGACGTGCGCGAGGCCGTGTACCTGAGTGACCTGGTGATCGTGATGGGCGGATCGCCCGGACGTATCGTGAGCCGCGCCCGCGTACCGTTGCCGCATCCCCGCGATCGTGCGCTCGCCGAGCTACGCGAGATCGAGGAAGAGATCCTTTCGCAACTCATCGGCCCGGCCGACGCCCCGGCAAATCCGGTGGTTGCTGCGACGACAGCAGCGTGACCCTGGGGCTGCTGGCCACGAAGCAACCGGGTGCCCGCCTTCGCGCGGCAGGCAGTGATCGGCCGGGATCCACGGCTGGCACGCAGGCTGCAAATCCGAGCGGCACACATGATGAAGCGCACCCGCCTCCGATCGTTCGCGCGCGCCGTCACCGCCGTCCTCGGCGCAGTCCTGGCTGCGAGCGGTTCCACCGGAACCGCTCGCGCCCAGTCGCAAGCACCGCTGCCGCCCGCGGTGCGCATCTCTGCCGGCGGATTCAACGATGCCGGCAAGATCTCGGTGCGCGGCTCGGGCCTGGTGGCGCGCGTGATCGAGGAAGGATGGTTGGAGCGCGAGCTCGCCCGGCGCGGGGTGAAGCTGGAGTGGGTGCCGGTGATCGGCGACACAGGAACGCTCACGAACGAAGCGTTCGCAACCGGTCGGATCGACTTCGCGAACTACGGTGATTTCCCGTCGGTGACGCTCAATGCCGCCGGTTTTCGCACGCGGGTCATCGTGCCCAGCGGTCGCGGGACCGACATGTTCCTCATGGTTCCGACGACGTCGACCGCGCGCTCGATTCAGGATCTCAAAGGCAAGCGCATCAGCGTGCACCGCGGCCGCCCCTGGGATCTGGGGCTGCAGAAGCTGCTCGAGGCCAACGGGCTCGACGAGAAGGACTTCAGGATCATCAACCTCAACCCGACCGCGGGCGCGGCGGCGCTGGCGGCGGGCAAGGTCGACGCTCACTTCGCGATCGGCGCGTATCTGCTTCAGGACAAAGGGATCGGAAAGATCATTTGGTCGACCGAGGGCAAGCCGCTGCATTTCAAGATGCGCGCCGAGCTCTGGGGCGCGTCTGAGTTCGCGCGCAAGTACCCGGAGCTGACCCAGCTGGTCGCCACCGCATACGTGCGCGCGGCGTACTGGGCGTCGCAGGACGCCAACCGCGAGACCGTCATCAAGATCGGAACCCGAAACGGCACGCCGGAGTCGGTGGTGCGGCGGCAGTACGCCGATCCGACGCTGAGCTGGCGCGATCGCTGGAATCCCCTGCCCGACCAGGTCGTGCTCGCGCACTACCGGGACGTCGTGAAGTTCGCCACCGACCGAAAGCTGATCCGCAATCCGCTGCGCGCCGAGGAGCTGGTCGAGACCCGGTTCGTCGACGCCGCGCTAAAAGAGCTGAACCTGCAGGACTACTGGAAACCGTGGCATCTCGACCACCAAGCATCGCAATGACAGTGAGGAGTGATCGTTCGATGAAGCTGAGGACCGCTGCCTATTTCGGATTCGTTTTGATGCTCGCGGCAGGTCGAGCCTACGCGCAAGACGCCGGCGACGACGCCGCGGACGCGCTCGACAGCGCCGCCGACACCACCGGCCCGAACGATGCACCGGCCGACCTCGGCGTCGATGCTGTCTTCACCGACGGATCCGGGGACGTGCCATCCGGCGTGGGCGGCGCTGGCGGCGCGGCGGGAGTGGGCGGCGCAACGGGCGCGGGCGGCGTGACCGGCGCCGGCGGCGCGATCGGCACGGGCGGCGTGACCGGGACGGGCGGCGCCAGCGGCGCGGGCGGCACCAGCGCGCAAGGCGGCGCCAGCGGCCAAGGCGGCGCCGACGCGGGGACTGCTCTCGCCGACGCCAGCACCAACGAGGGAGGCGCGAAGGACGGACCCAAGGAGGGCGGCGCGATCGACGTCGCCGCCGGTCCCGACGTCGGTCCCCTCCTTCGCGACGATCCGGGCTGCTCCGTGGGGGGCGGTGGCGTCCCCGGGACCGAGGGGCGGCTGAGCTCGATCGCCGCTGGCGTGCTGATCGTCGCGCTGTCGCGCCGCCGGCGCTCGCGGAGCACGCGGAAAGGGACCGCCCGTGTCACCCGTTCGTAGCGCGGAGGCGGCCATCGACGACGTCTTTCTCTCGCGCTGGTCGCGGCGGGCGATGTCGACGCGGGCGATTCCCGCCGAGGACGTGCGCGCCCTGTTCGAGGCCGCGCGCTGGGCGCCGTCGGCGTCGAACGCACAGCCCTGGCTGTTCATCTTCAACGACGATCCCGAGACGCTCGAGCGCGCGCGCCCGATCGTCCACGATCGAAACCGCGTGTGGGCGGATCGCGCGCCGCTGCTGGTCTTCGTCTTCGCGCGCCGCAACCACCCTGAGACCGGGCGCCCGCTGCGCACCGGCGCGTTCGACACCGGCGCGGCCTGGTTTGCGCTGGCGCTGCAGGCTCACAAGCTGGGGTTGTCGACGCGCGCGATGGGCGGCATCAATCACGAGGCGGCCTACGAGACCTTCGGCGTTCCCCGGGAGCTCTACGAATCGATGGCCGCCGTCGCCGTCGGATACCCGGGCGCCCGGGAAGACCTTCCGCCCGACGTGGCGGAACGCGAGGTGCCGAGCGCGCGCCGGAGCACCGCCACCTTCGTGTTCAAGGGTTTCTACCGTCCGGCCCAGCCCCAGGAGCGAGCCGATCCATGAGCGCCTCGTTCTTCTGGACACTGCCGGTCGAGGGCGACGCGCGCGAGCCGTCGAAGAAGCGCGCCTTCGTGAGCGTGCTGCGCGACCAGCGGCGCGGTCGCTTCACCTACTACGACTACTTGCTGCAGGTCGCGCGCGCCGCCGAGTCGGCAGGCTTCGCGGGCGCCTTCGTCCCCTGGAGCGAGCGGGGCGACGACTCCTGGATCGTGGCCGCCTCGCTCGCGCGCGAGGTCCGGCGCCTGACGTTCCTGCCCGAGCTCGAGCCCGGCTTTACCACGCCAGTCTATCTCGCGAAGATCTCGGCGTCGTTTCAGCGCCTGTCGGGCGATCGGCTGGCCTGGAAGATCGACCTGGAGCGCGATCCCGCCGTCCGCCGCGCCCACGGCGACACCGCGGCCGCCTCGGACTGGTTCGTGCGCGCCGACGAGTTCTTGTCGGCCGCCCGGGGCGCCTGGAGCCACGAGCCGTTCGACTTCGATGGGCGGTTCTTCGCGGTGGAAAAGGGTGGCCTCAAAGCGCCGCTGGCGGGCCGGCCTCTGCCCGCGATCTACTCCGCCGGCCGCTCCGACGACGCCCTCGCGTTCGCGGCCAAGCACGTCGATGTTCATTTGCTCGAGGGCAGCGCGGATGCGCTCCGCGCGCAGATCGAGGCGCTCGAGCGCGCGGTGGCGCGCGCCGCCGAGTCCAGCGTGCGTCTGTCGGAGCGACCGGTCCGGCGCGGGATCCGGCTCGAAGTCGTCGCGCGCCACACCGGCGAAGAGGCGCGCCGTGCCGCCGCCGGCGCACGGGCGGACGCCCTCGTCGGTGACTACGCGACGGTCGCCGCGCGCATCGACGCGCTCGCCGAGCTGGGCATCGATCACTTCATTCTCGACGGGACACCGCACCTCGAGGAAGCTTTTCGCATCGGCGAGCACATCTTCCCCAGGTTGACCACGGCCGCGCGACCCGCCGTGCGCGCCGCCTGACAGGAGCAATCGCACATGGCTATCGACGTCTACTGGCGCCTGCCGCTGCACGGCTGCAAAGGTGAGCTCGGCATCCGACGCGCGAACCGGGGCGACTGGGCGCCGCCGTCGCCCGGCAACCTCGCGCCCGGATTCGCCAGCGGCGCCAGCGACGGCAGCACCTTTGCCGATCACCTGGCCGACATCGCGCGCGCCGCGGAGATCTCGGGATTTTACGGCGGACTGCTGGTCTCGTTCCCCAACACCGACGACCCGTGGACGATCGCGCCCGCGCTCGCCCGAGAGACCAAGACCTTCCGGTTCATGATCGCATTTCAACCGGGATTCATCGCGCCGGCCCACGCCGCGCGATTGTCCGCCAGCTTGCAGCGCGTATCGGGCGGGCGCCTGGTTTACAACGTCATCTCGGGCGGCGGTGGGCCGGCGCAGCTCTGGTGGGGTGACCGCGTGGCGCACGACGATCGCTACGCCCGAACGTCGGAGTTTCTCGACGTGCTCAAGGGCGTGTGGCAGCAGCGCCCCTACGACTACAGGGGGCGTTTTTACCAGATCGAGCGCGGAGGGTTGGCGCCGCAGCTGGCGGCGCAGCCGATCCCCGAGATTTACTTCTCCGGCTCGTCGGACGCAGCCATCGCCGCCGCGGGCCGGCACGCCGACTACTACCTTTCGCACCTCGAACCCTGGGACGGGCTGCGGGAGAAGCTCGACCGCGTGCGAGACCGGACGGCCGCCGAGGGTCGCCGCGCGAAGTTCGCGCTCCGCTTCGACATCCTGGCGCGGCCCACCCCGGAGGAGGCCTGGGCCGAGGTCGCGCGCGCGTGGCAGACAGTCGATCCGCGGGCGCTGGCGCGCATCGACGCCGGCACCGGCGACTCCGTCGGGTTCGAGCGCCAGCGCGGCGCGCGCCCACGAGCGGTGTCAGGCTATCGGGACCTGGACGTCGACGGTCACATCGCGCCGGGCCTGTGGGGCGGCTTCAACCTCTTCCGTGGCGGCCCCGGCATCGGCGTCGTCGGCAGCTACGAGCAGGCCGCCGCCTGGCTGGACCGGTACCTGAGCGCCGGGATCGACGCCTTCGTCCTGGCCGGCACGCCCCACCTGGAAGAGGCGTATCGGGTCGGCGAGGAGGTTCTGCCCCTCGTGCGCGCGCGTGTCGGCGATCGCGTCGCGGTCTCCGTTCCGGCGGAGCCGGCGTCCGCCCTCTCGTCGATCTAGATTCGACGAAGATGCCGGAAGTCGTGACACCCCGCTGGCTCGAGCGGCTGGCGCCATTCGTGCGCCCGTACCGGCGGGCGCTCGCGCGGGCGGTCGCGTTGTCGGTGCTGGGGCAGCTGCTGGCAGCGCTCTTGCCGCTGCTGCAAAAGGTCGTGCTCGATGATGCCGTGATCCGGCACCGCCGACCGCTGCTGCCGTGGCTGGGGGTGCTCGTGGGGGTCGGCGCGATCGCTCCGACGCTGAACTACCTCCGGCGCGTCGCCTCCGCACGCGTGAGCCTGGACCTGCAGCACGATCTGCGCGTCGCCATCCATCGTCACACGAACGCGCTCGACGTTGCACGCCACAACCAGCTTTCGATCGGCGA
>Ga0265342_10000255_pt1 | contig 59999 bp, 53 predicted proteins | sample 4CB327metaG_FD_203125 | JGI IMG/M metagenome (GOLD analysis project Ga0265342, IMG submission 203125) | Rhizosphere microbial communities from Carex aquatilis grown in University of Washington, Seatle, WA, United States - 4-CB3-27 metaG | ecosystem: Host-associated > Plants > Roots >...
AGCCTGCTCCATGAACTCCTCCTGTTTTTTGTTGGTTTTAGCACCTTACAAAATAACAGGTTCTTTGAGTTATGGAGCATTTTCTTTTACGCCCCTATTTGTCGCACTTGTGATTACAATCTACTAAAGATCCAACCCACCCAAAACGTATTGATCCATCCCTGAGCGCCTTGCGGCGTAATACGTAGCAAGCTAAAAAAATAATAACCCACACCGCAAAAAAGCAGGAATAATAATATCCAGCAACAAAAAACCGCTATTTCACCCATTTTCTAATTTACGTTGGGGTCCAAATAACGAGGATAACGGGGTCAGACCCGGAAAACTGAAAACAATTCTTCAACATGCTTCTTTAACCCCTTGTCATCCTTAATTAATACCATTACTCTTTGATCCGCCTTGGTCACTGCCGTATCGCTTATACCGAAATAGCTGCCGATCTGTTTATTGGTCAGCTCGGTTAATCTTCTCGCTACATGGATAACCGCCTTACGGGCATCAGATTGGCTGTTGCGTTTAGCGATTATCTTATCTTTACTCTCTTTAAAGATCTTCTCTGCCTCTCTTATTATATCATCGATCGAAGTGGCCGCGTTGATCCTGCGCTTATGGGCAAAGTCACCGGTTTCTACCTGGGGCTTAAGCTGGGCGATCTTGTCTTTAATAAATGGTATCTTACCCAGGAAGAAGCCGGCATAGACTTGATCGAAGATATCCTTATTATCGGCAATAGGGCTTAGGACGAATCCCCGGTAAGCCGCGGGTTTGATGGTTATGTAGCGGTCGATCTTCTCGTAATCGATATATTTATCGCTTTTAGGCTTAATGTAGCCTTTAAAGCTCGACCATTTATAGTCCTGAGGTAATTCTACCATCTTGGCCCTTACGGGGTTTAGGTGGATATACCGGGTTAATTCCAGAAAATAGCTATCTCCATCGACCATGATCGACTTAAACCGGCCATGGAAGAGATGGCCGGTCTTTTTACGTTTGGTATTGTAATATACGGTATAAGACGTGTTGATATACTGCATGATCTTAGACAGGTTAGGCTCTAAAGTCTCAATGAATAGGTGGTAGTGGTTACTCATCAGGCAATAGGCAAATAGATGAAATTTATATTTATCCTTAGCGATCAGGAGATACTCTAAGAACTTATTGAAGTCGTGGTCACTAATGAAGATCTTTTTACGGTCGTCGCCGCGGCTGGTTATATGGTAAAGACAGTTCTCGCCTTGCAATCGATATGGTCGCGCCATAGGATTATTTTACCAAAACATCGCTCATTGTCAAATCTTTTCAGTTTTCCGGGTCTGACCCTGTTATCCTCTGTTATCCTTTTATAGATAAACGACCAGCCATAGCCTAATGGGCCGTTAAAGGTAGAAAAGCTGCTGTAGTTACAGGAAATATTTATCGGAATGCGGCCGGGAACCGTTAAAAAACTACGGTTATAATAAAATTTACCGTCGTAAATGTTTACCGGCTCGGCAACCGGACCGGACTGAGTTACGGCAGGCGGTTTAGCCGGAATAGGGCAAGGCTGCGGAGTTGAATTATCGTCGTGCGGCGTACCATCTGGAGACGGCGCAGCCGGGCCCGAAGAGGCGCTGACCCCGCCGGTGATCAGATAATCATCGGCATAAACCAGCAATGAGCTGCCGGGGATATTAAAAAATATTGCTGTGGCTAGAAATAGCGAAATAACTTTTTTAAGATTCATGATTTGTTGCCCGTAAGGAACACAAAACAAATACCGAAAATCATTTGTGGCTATATCCAACGCCACAAATCATCGATGGCTATGAGCGGCTTTTTTGAGTTTGAAACCGTATTTCTTTTCTAATTCCAAAGCATTTTTGTGGATATAATTGATTTCTTCCTGATTGCTCATGCCTTTGGTTTCTTCGTAAATCTTTTCTTGTATCCTATGAATCTCCTTCATGGCTTCCGTCTCTCTATACATTTTTAACAACCTCCAATGGCGAATAAATTTCCAACCCCCTATACCCCATTAAAAGATTAATCGCCGTAACTTCTCTTATGGTTTTAGCCTTAACGATATGTTCAAAATTCCAACTCACTATCATATCCATTTCATTAACCGTTGCCGCCGCGATATGCGTAGCGTCGTCTTTATATTTTTCCGGTATAATACCCTGCTTTATGTATCGATCCGCTAACGCTTTAACTTCTCGGGATAGATCAACCCCTTCCGGATCAATATCTTTTATTTGCTTAATAAGCTTTTGCCTAGTAACTTCATCAGCCTTATTGATTTCGGCCATAACGAGCTCGGATACAAATGCCTCATATTCTCCGGCTTTTATCTCTTTGAAAAGCTGCAAAGTAAGCCGTTTAGTCTCAGGGTCTCTATCGTCGATGGCATGACTAATAATTGAAGTATCCAAATATAATTTTAATTTTTTCATAGTGTGTATATTATACCGCAGAATAACACCCCTTCAATATAACTTTTCTGTTATAATCCTTGATTTTTAAGGAGGTTTTTGTGGTAAACAACCAATTATTCGCCCAACTTTTAGACCTGCTAGCCGTATCTTTATCCCCAAACCTAAAACAAGAAAACGCCTTCTTGAAAGCCCAGCTGGAAATCGTGCGTAAACGCCTGCCTAAAATCATCAAAACCACGCCTATAGAACGAGCTGTACTTTTACGATTAGGCAAAAACTTAGGCGAACGGGTAAGGAATACCATAGAAATCGTTCAATATGATACCTACAGATCATGGATCAGAAATGAATCGCTATCGCATCATTGTAAACCTCTATACAAGCGCGGGCGTAAATCCTTAGCGCGAGATACTCACAGCCTCATCCTGCAAATGGCCAGGGCTAATCTCTGGGGCTACAACCGCATTAAAGGCGAATTGTTTAAGATCGGTTTAGCGCCATCCAAAAGCACAATTAAGAATGTATTACGGAAGCATAATGTTTCGCCGGTAGAGTTACGTAAAACCAATGACTGGCATAATTATCTAAAACGGCACTTTCAGACACTTTGGGCGTGTGATTTTTTTACTAAAGAAATCCTCACGCCTTTTGGCAAGAAAATATTCTATATCCTCTTTTTCGTAAATATCAAAACCAAACAGGTACGCATTGCCGGGATCACCAAAAATCCCACTAATTATCAGGTTTACGAACAAATCTTGGGTATTATCCCCCAATTGGTCAAAGACAATAACGGTAAAATCGCCTTAATCCGCGATCGAGACAGCAAGTACCCTAAAATAATCGACAAAATATTGGAACAACATAATATAACCACAATTAAAACTCCCTACCGCTCACCCAACATGAACGCTTACGCCGAAAGTTTTGTCGATAAGATAAAAGGTGAATGTTTAAACCATTTTTTAGTATTCGACGAAAAACATCTGCGCTATCTACTTAAAGAATATGTGGAATATTACAATAAATTTCGACCACATCAAGGATTAAACAATAAACCATTAGATTTTTTACCGCTTAAGCAAGATGGCGTTATTAATTACAGGGAGATATTAGGGGGATTACATCATCATTATTTTAGGGAATAAGATTATGGGCAAAAATATAAAAGTAGTAACAAATTTTGGGCGGCAATGCTCTGACCCAAAACCGGAAAAATATACACATTTTATGAAAACGAAATAAATTTTATCGGCTCACAGATATTCTTGGCGGCGAAAAAGCTAAAATATGCTTTCAGGTACTAGCTAAAATTGCAGATTTAATTTTTGCACCAGTCGCTTGGCGATATTCATAATATTATTATACCATCATTGGTGAAACCCGATTCTGGGCTTACGTTTTGCCGGCGGTGGCTCCATCAAATCGCGTATCGCCTGGAATATCGCCTGGACTTCCTCATCTTTCCGCTCCATGCGCTTCTCAAGTTCGCTAAGACGATTGGCCAATTTTACATGGTGCGAGATGATCTCTTTCAACTTCACAAACACCCGCATAATGGCAATATTTACGTCGATGGCACGGTCACTATTTAAAACGCCCGATAACATTGCTATCCCCTGTTCGGTAAAAGCGTAAACACTTTTTGAGAATTTTAAGGATATCACAAATTGTGATATCCTCGATATCTCTTCCCGGCTTAGCATGAACATAAAATCACCGGGGAACCTTCTTTTATTTCGTTTGACCGCCTGGTTCAATATGCGCGTTTCTACGCCGTACATCTTGGCAAGATCCCTGTCCAACATTACCTTCTTGCCACGAATCAAAAATATCTTCTTTTCGATGATCTCTTGCGGCACCAATGCCGCGCCAATAGCCTTTTTATTTGCCATAACCACCTCCTATTGAAATATTATATCAAACCAAAAGGAACAATCAATATAATTTTTTATTATATTTATGTCAGTAATAAAACACTGGTTGTCTCATCAATAACGACGCATACTGTAGTATAATAGCTCCATGCGCAAGATATTACCTCTTACTCTCGTGATCACTGCGCTTATCTTCTTGGCGCCGGCAGCCATGGCTCAGGCTCAACACGCGCCGGCAACAGCCGACAACACCACGACCAATGTAAAAGCCCAGGATTTTGCCCCGGGACAACTCGAGGCCCACTACGCCAAACATGGTTATCAATTCGGGAAGATAAGTATCGAGGAGTATTTGCAGGATGCGCGCGATCTTCTGGATGCTTTGCCGGGTAAGGACCTCTTGCAGAAGATCCGCCCTAACGGCGATATCCTCCACTACCGGCCATCGACCGGCGAATTTGCCGTGATGGCTGATTTCGGGCGTATCCGCACCTACTTTAAAACCGATTACCGTTATTGGCAAAGACAATGAAAAAGAGTAATCATACTTGCCCGGTCTGTGGCTTTAGCGGCTTAAATGAAGCACCCTTTGGCTTAAACAATGAGCCCTCTTACGAGATCTGCCCATGCTGCGGCGGCGAATTCGGCAATGATATCACCAACGACCCGAAAAGCCTCGCTCAGTTGCGCAAACAATGGCTGGCAAAAAATAACCGGCAGGCTTGAAATTATCCCCTTGAAACTACGCAGGCAAAGTAGGATAATGCTTTTACAAAATAAGGAGGTTCGCATGGATAAAAAAATGGGTATTGTTTTCATCTCTCTTTGCGCGGTGGTTTTCGCAGGATGCGCACAAACCACACGTATCGGCGATTTCACGATCATCTCGTCCAAGAACATCGATCTGTCTAAGGGTGCTAATTTTAAACGCGGCACCAACCGGGTAATCGGAAAAGATCTGGTCCATGGCGGCGGTTTTTCCGGACCGATGGCCCCGAATATGAAGACCGCGATCGACCGCGCGATCGAGAGCGTCCCGGGAACTGTAGCGCTAGTCGATGGCGTTATCTCCCAGGTAATGGGCTCGTTCAGCATGGGGTATATGGTCGAAGGAACGCCGTTGATCGACCCAAGCCTTATCGAGAATTCGATCCCGACACCGAAACTGGACCGCCGCGGACGGCCGGTCACCGAATCGAGCGCGCCGGCAGCTACACCGGCTACGCCAGCGAAGTAATTGTAATCTACGAAAACAAAAAACCCCGTGCTTTTATGGCACGGGGTTTCTCTTTTATGTCATTGCGAACCGAGCGATCGCGAGGTGTGGCAATCTCACTGTTCTCCCCGCATATCATTCAGCGTTACATTGCTATTTCCATTGTTATCCAACCCGGTTTCGGCTGAATTAACGACATGGCATATTTTTGCCGGCCTCTCACAGCCTTCTTTACTCATACCACAGGAAGCGCCATTCTTTGAAGTACAACAACCGGCCGCAAGGAAAACCATCACCGCAATAACAAGAAAATAGAACTTACTGTCCAACCAATTAATGTGCTTCATAACACACCCCCTTTTTATTTAAATTACATCAGGAAGCTGCACCATGAAAGAATCGGTTTCGTCTTTTCGTTGATTTATTTCTACTTTATTTGATCTCTTCCGCGTACTGCGCATCGAGGCGGGGGATTTTTATATCTTCTTCCATGATATCCAGGAGCAATATCTGCCCTTTCCACTGCGGGTCTCTGGTTTTAGTGATCTCACCGTAATAATAAATCACATCTTCGTTTTTGGCGCTCGACCCCTCCAGTTTCGCTACCTTAAACTCTGAACCTGCAGGAAGCAGCGCGAGGATGGTTCTTTTTTGATGTGCCGCGCCGGGGGTTTTAAGCGGCGCAATCGATAGCTCCTTCGCACCGTCGATGCGGCAGACCGCCAGCTCAGCCTTGGTGCGAAATTGCCTGCCGATCTCGCGCGATAGCTTTTGGTAGGCCATTCGCCATTGCAGGCTATCGGCCAGGCTGGTATTTGTCCAGGTGCATGTTGCCAAGCTAGCCGCAACCAGAACCGCCAGCGTGCCCTTAAAATTTTTAATCGGTTTCACCACCTTAACCCTCAACCGATCTCCTCAGGGCGAGGGGCGGCGTCTTCTTTCTGGTTTACAAAGACATTGTCGACCGCGGTAAGGGCAAACAACGGACGGATACTGCAGTGATTCGACCAAAAACCGTATTTAAGATAGACCCTTTCAACGCCGGCGGCCAGATCTTCGATCTTTTCGTTGGCCAGGATCTTCTTTATGAAATCAATAAAGGCTTCTTTCGTGACATTTTTATTATTGTGGATGATCTCGCTGCCCGAACCTTTGGTGATGATCTTATCGGTAAGATTTACAAAAAAAAGCGGCTTGCCTGAAGTGCCCGTTCCCGGATAAACCGCAGCCTGGCAAACCACATGGTTGCGCTCATCGACCCGGCCGCTTAACGTGCCTGCGGAAAAACTAACCGTGATAAGCTTATCCGTAGACTCCAGCAATGCTGAGTATATTTTTTTATCCAGCTTGTTAACGATTTGGAACACAGCCATGATCCCTTACCCTCCATGCTAAGCGCCGCCAATGTAACCTTAAATTATTTTACCATTATCGCACAAGCTTATCAAAAACAATAAGGTAAATGATCCAGGCCCCGTAAACCAAGGAAAACGCTAAGGTAATATAGCCGATCTCAAGCACCGCCGAAAGCAAGAGCCGCCACCACCAGGTTTTCCCCGTGCACCAGGCTTGTATTGCTTAGATAACTCTCCCTTTTCAGAACTCCCCCTCTAATCTTTTTTCTCCCCCTCTTTAGCAAAGCGGGGGAAGTCGAACCGTTGCCCGTTTCTTTTCCGATCCCCCCTCTTTGTTAAACCTGCCTGCCGGTAGGCATGGGAGGGGGTTAGGGGGCGTTCTGATATCGTGTTTCCGTAGGGGCGAATGATCATTCGCTCGCGGTAGAGCCTGACCTTGCTATCCTCTAATCGTCGCCGTCTTCTTTATTTAATTTTTGTTTTTCTTCTTCGCTGGTCATGCTGACTTTACCGTGGGAAAACGTTACGCTCAGCTTTCGAAAATGCGACTTAGCATAGGTCCAGGTATCGGCGTCGGTATCCTCTTTGGCCTGGCCCGACGGGTAGCCATAAGCCATGATCGCGGCGTCTTTACTCATCCCGGCGCTGATCTTACCTTTTTTAATATTTTCTTTTTCGCTTTGGGAAAATTTTAAATAACTTTCGCTCTCCAGCGGATTACCCGGGGAAAAATAATGGCCGAAGAGATCGTCCCGGGATATCGGCGTATGCAGGCTCTTAGAGATCGTAAATTCCGCCTCGTCCCTGCCGAATTTAAAAGTGATGCCCCCAAGATGCAGATTGGAAATAACTACCTTCGTCCCCACAGGGATAAAGCTGCCCCGGTGATAATTGACCGAAGAGATCTGGGCAGTCTCGTACCAGATATTGACTTTCGTATAATAAGTTTTACCGGCCGCGTTATCACCGGCGAAGAGGGAAAACGCTGCCGCAACGCTTATCGCCGCAAATAGTAATATAATCCTAATCTTCTTTACCACGGTATACCTTCGTTGAACTGTTGGCGCCCACCGCTACCACTTTATCGCCTTCAAATTCGACCAGCACGACCTGCTTCAGGGCTTTCCAATATAACCAGCGATTGCCCTCTAAGCTCGGCGTCTTATGGGCCGGCGGGTAGCCATAAGCCATGATCACCGCATCTTTCGACATGCCTTTTTCGATCACTCCCTTTTTAATGTTCTTCTGCTCCTCAGGGGTAAATTTAGAAAATTCTCCGCCCTCGGCAAGAGGATCGGTCTTAGAAAAATAACGGTCGCGCACCTTTAACACCGGCAATTTGGTAACACTACTTCTTATCCGGATATGAAACTCTTCACGCTGCCCGTCGACGAGAAAAGAAATCTCCGAAAATTGCCCATCCCACATGCTGGTAATTTTTACTTTTGTGCCTGCGGGGATCATTTCGCCTAAATGATAATTGGTAGAAGGTATCGTGGATTGCTCATGCCAGATATTTATCCGAGTATAGAGTTCAGTCTCACCCAAAGAGTCATTTTTCACCTCGGCTTTTACCGGTTGCCCGAAAGCCAAAAGCGTAAAGATCAAAAACGCGGCGACTAATTTATCCGGCATGGCTGCTCCTTTTGTTTAGGCCTCTTATTCTTGACAGCATAAGCGCCGTTTCGCAGATCATAATATTTTTCTTTGAACCCAAACGGCCAGTAGAGCTGGCCTTCCGGCGGCCAAAAGAAGGAAATCACCCGAAAGTGGACCGGCAGCCGGCCCCTTTCAACTACCTGGCCGTCGCGCAAAAGAATATATTTCGCCCCGCTCATCGCATTCCAGGAAAAGGGATAACACTTGACCGTATCGCCCGGATTATATAACTTTTCCCGGCCTTTAAACCTTAATTGAGTATTTTCGGGAAGGTCTAGCCGCGTCATAGTGCTGCAGCCTAAAAGTAAAACCGCACCGATCGATATCAGTAAAATTTTCCCCATCTGCATACGAATATATTATATTAAAATTACTCATTTTCAAAAACAATTTTTTTTTGGGGGGGGACCGATAACTCTCCAGAACTCTCCCCGGCCTACCGGCCGACCCTCTCTTTACCAAAGCGAGGGCACGAACTTCGATCCCCCCTCTTTGTTAAACCTGCCTGCCGGTAGGCATGGGAGGGGGTTAGGGGGCGTTCTGATATCGTGTTTCCGTAGGGGCGATTCGTGAATCGCCCGCAAACTCACATTTCAAGGTCAGAGATGACCCGGCTATCTAAAATCATAGCCGTACGCCATCTCATAGCGGAAAGGGACCGTTTTCTAGATTTAAAAACTACGCCAAATTGCTCTTTCATGATTAATATTTATTTCTTCGAAAGTATTTACGTTTATATTCAGGTAAATCTTCTCTGGAAACAAAAGGAATGTTTGCCTTGGCAAGCGCCTGGGCCAGTTGGGGGCGAATAATGTGGTAAGGGGCATAATGCACCGGATACAGTAACGTATAAAAAAAAGTATTACCGTTGTTGCATGAAAAATCTATTCTCCCTGCGTTATTCAAAAAAGATCCGTCCGGCGGTAGATCAACCACCATTTTAATATCCTCAAATTTAGCTATATGAGATTTTGTCGTAACCAGCTGGAATTCGACCTCTTTACGGTCGAAATCGAAGATAAGACCATATAAAGTACGCTCTACAGCAAAGCAGGGAATAAAAAGAATAACCTCCCAGACAAGAGCTAATATCACTAATTGATTAATTCCGCCCAGAACGGACAACTTCTGGAGATAGTTACCATACATCACAACGCCTATAGCCATCAAATAAATCGTTGGTTTAAGCCAATTAAAAAAAAAGTAGACCGAAACTGAATCAGATGTTGTTACGATTCTTTCTTTCATCTCCTTATACCCCCAATCTATTAAAACCATCCGCCGTAATCATCATCACCACCATCGTCTCCACCTTCACCGCCACCGTAGTCTCCTCCGTAACCGTAGTAGTCACCTCCACCATAATAGTCGTATCCTCCGCCATAGTAGTCGCCATGAGTATTTTGGGACAGGCACGGTGACTGTCCCGATTTCTTACGCTTTGATCATCACCAAGAGCATCTTAAACTTCTTGACCGCCTTAAGGGCATGGGGTTTCTTGGCCGGGAGGATGATCATCTCGTTCTTCCCCACGGTGTGCGGCTTACCGCAGATAAAGATCTGCGCCGTGCCGTCGACAATATAAATAAAAGCATCGAAGGGTGCGGTATGCTCGCTTAAGCCCTGGCCCTTGTCGAAAGCAAACAAAGTGACCGTGCCGGTATCTTTGCGAATCAACTCTTTGCTTACTACCGCGCCGGATTGGTAGTTCAACATCTTCGCTGCGTCCAATACCTTACCGCGTAAATCCTTGATCATTTTTGCTCCTCTTAATGGTCAACGGTATGCCTGACTCTGGTCTTATCGCCGGTATCGACGACGCTGGCCGACTTATTGGCATTGCCCCCGGCGCGCCAGCGGGCTGCCTGCGCATCGGTTACGTTGAAGGTAACATCATCGCTCCACGCTAAGGGCGAGCCTTTTCCCTGCGGATCAAAACCCAGCTTAAAAGTCACGGCGCCCGGCGCAATACCCGGCGATACCCGCACCTTTAAAACTTTTGTATATTTTTCGCCAGGTATCAGGATTATCCGTTTATAAATACTCCGCATCGCGCTTTCACTGGGCGATACCGCCGGCAGGCTTGATGTCCAACTGGAACCGTAAGCATAGGGCAAGATGGTAAATTGCTGATTCCGGCCGCTGATATTTTTTATCTTCGTCACAACCGAGATCTCGCCATATTGCTTGTAAGCATTATTGTCAAACGAATCATCGGTAACATAGGCTTTTATCTCGAATACGGCGTTATCCGCATAAGCCCCCGCTGCCATCAGGCCCACCATAATAAAAGCGGCAAAAAGTTGTTTCATATTTCCTCTCTTTGTTTAATATACCTCATCATACCACCTGGCTGCCCAGGCGGGAAGCCTCAACACTTCCGTTAGGAGGCTGCGCACTTGCGAGCGGCAGGCGTGGCAATCTCAGGGATCAAAAAAGGCCGCTGTCCACTTTTTATTATACCATCATTGATGAAACCCAATTTTGGGTTTACGTTTTGCCGGCGGCGGCTCCATTAAATCACGTATCGCTTCAAAAATGGCATGGATCTCTCCATCATGCTTTTCTAATTTATTCTCCAACTCTCGCAACTTAAAAACAAGCTCCTTATGATTAGAAATAATCTCCTTGAGACGTACGAATACCCGCATAATAACGATATTAACCTGAATAGCCCGTTTACTCTTAAGCACGCTGGAAAGCATCGCCACGCCCTGCTCTGTGAAAACATAGGGTAGATATTTAATATTCTGGCCTCTCTTCAAGATTCCATTTTGGAATCTTGAAGCTTCCTCCTTGGTGAGTTGGAATATAAAATCATCGGGAAAATTATCAACATTCCTTTTAACCGCCTTATTAAGATTACTTGTAGTAACTGCATATAGCTCAGCTAAATCCCTATCCAACATCACCTTCTTGCCCCGCATTAAAAATATCTTTTTCTCGATGATCTCTTCGGGGATCAAGGTTACATCTAAGCTACCAACCATTTTTTTCTTTCGCATAATCTGCCTCCTCAATGAGACTTAGGCGAAGCAAGCACCAGCGTGCTAAGCCTGTAGTCGAATTAGTGCCCGTAGCAGTCGGCAAATTAGCGAAGTCAATTTGCCAATATATAGCCTGCAGGGCCGCCTTAAACCTGGCAACATTATAGCAAACCGTCGAGAACAATAAATAATATTTTTTTATGTGTTTATGTCAGTGCGAACCTGCCAACGGCCAAGCGTGGCAATCTCAGGGATCAAATCTTTTCAGTTTTCCGGGCCTGATTCCGTTACCTTGGTCTTCTCTTGGCTATGTTTCTTCATAAACGGCAACTTGCCGGTTTTTGTCCCAATAATAGCAACCAATGCTGAAACAATAAAAAAAATCCAACCGTATTTGGAGGTAAATTTAGTTGCTGCCTCGCCCCCGGCAGCCGCGCCTTCGGCGACCGACCCAGTATGGCTACCTGCGATAGCGCCTATAATAAAACCCGCAACACAATATAATGTAAACGAAATCCCGTAAACCATCCAAAACCAATAAGAAATCTTTTCATTTTACTATCCGAAGAACAGTTGGAATTTTGTTCGACAATGCGCGGCCCGGGGGTTTTCTCCGCCGGTTCTATTGGTTTGAAAGCATAACGATAAATAACCATTAAAACAGGAAACACCAAAATAACTTCGATCAAGTATGAAAATATATACACAGCTTCCGGAACATTGTTGAAAAACTTTCTTACATAAAAGAAATCATATGCCACATCAGCGGCCTTTAAGATAAAATAAATCCGCCAAAAAATAGAAGGCAGCCATTTTTTACCGTAAATATATAGAAAAATGCAAATCGGCCCAAAACTCCAGAATAATGTGTTCCTTAATATTTCAAAAGCTGAATGCTCTTTACCCAAAAAAGCCGGCATTCCCAATAATCCCAAAACAAGATAAAACCAAACATATACTCTGATAAACTTTTTCATTCTTCCTCCCTTACTTAGCTACCGAAAAAACACCGCGCCTTGACCACAAATAAATAATCACCAAGGCTATCAAACCGACGCTCACCCAACCGATCAATTTATATTGGCTCAACGACATGACCGGCTCAGTACCGGCGCCGCTAACCTGCGCGGTTGCCTTCTGGATCCATTCTTGCGTAATAAAGATGGTATTGTACGTACTGACAATAATAGTAAGAAGTTCAAAACCGATAACTGTGGCCCAGGCTTTTTTATTACGCTTAAGCAATCCAATACCCATATAGATGTTTAACGCCCCCAAGGCCAACAGATAGGCCACACCCGCCGGCACGGGCAAAGTTACCCCGACAAATAACGGCATCTGCCGCGACGCATAGATGGCCAGCGTCATGGGCGAACAAATCCCTACCAGCAAAGACATCACCGCCATCGCTTTAATACCAAAGGGCAGGAGCGAATCAGGCTGCCCCGGCTTAACGAAAAGATCCTTTACACCTTTATTGTTAAAAAATATCAGAAAGAACAGCGGAATGACGATCAAAAAAATGGCGGTGAAGATAAGGCCGCCCACCATTGACGATTGATAATTATCCGGAGCCTTAGGCATACGCTGGCGCATGATCGACGGCAAAGCAAGAAATACAACCGTCATGATCGCACCATAGACCAAAGCAATCGCCGAGATCGCGTTCAATGAGATCCTCGCCCAATTTTTCCTCATGATCACCCCGACCCCTACCGCAGCCAATCCCAGCGCCAATATGGCCATGATAACAATGGCGATGACCAGCATATGAAAATTTGCCGGCGGTTTGTGCGGCAAGAGCAAAGACGCTGACAGCGCAAGGGAAATAAACGCCCCGATCAAAACAGCATAAACCCCGCTTAACACAATAAATACTTTTTTCATACACCTTCCTTGTTATATTTTGGGACAGCCACCGTACCCGCCCAAATTCTCGTAGGGGCGAATGGTCATTCGCCCGCTGTAGAGACGCGACACATCGCGTCTCCGGTTCTTGGGACGGGGACAGGCACCGGAAGCCCCACAAGGGGATCGGTGTATGTCCCCGGAAACTATGATCGTAAAATTGTTCGCAAGCGGTATAAAGATTCCAAGCAATCCGTTATATTCTCTGCATTGTACCATGATCTATCCCCAGAATAACACTGCGCGACAATCCCATCCTTCGTGAAATTTACAAAGTAATACCCATTATCCTTAAGCATCATCAATAAAGTCCTGGCTTCCGACTGGTTTAAGCGGGTTTTAATAACTTCAAGAGCATTACCGGCATCCAAAACTATAACTTTGAAATATTCATCTATACCTTTATTAATTGAAATGTTTTCACCTTTTACCTGGGGAATAAAGAAGGGGCTAAGCCCAAAAAAATCTTTTATATGTATCAAACAATATATTTGCTGTGGTTCTTTGACTGTTATTCGATAGCCGTTTGAAGTAAGTGACCCGTACTTGCTAGTACCAACAGATATCGCAGTAACGACAACCGGCAGATTTTGATACTCTCCCTCTATCGAATTTACTCTACCTAAAAACTTTTTACCCGACTTAAACTCCATCCTGTCAGCAAGGTCTGCTAATTCATCGCCACTAGATGAATTACTCAACCACAACAGTGTAAATACAAATATACACCCCCCTAGAATGGGGAAGATAAGTATCGAAAGCTCACTGTAGGAAAATCCTAAAAACATATGTTAATTATACCACTCGAACGTGAACAGGCACCCAAGCCCCGCGGAGTGACCGAACCTCTAACTCTCCCCGGCCTACCGGCCGACCCTCTCTTTACAAAAGCGAGGGTATCGAAATTCGTCATCCCCTTGCGGGGAGGCTGCGCACTTGCGAGCCGCGTTATCCGCGGCGCGGCAATCTCAATCTTTCGCCTACCCTTCATCTTCCTCAAATGCGATCTCGATCTTTTTGATCCCGTCTTTAGGAAAAGACTGCGGCTGGCCGTTATTGACGCGGTAATTAAATTGATCGCAATCGAAAGAAACCGCGTAACAACGAAAGGCTTCCTTTCCATCAAATTTTACCACAAATCCTCCGTCCATAATGCCCCCCTTTATTGCGGGCGATTCATGAATCGCCCCTACGCGAACAATTTATTTTATCACGGGCGGACACATAGGTCCGCCCCTACACAAAAACGGGCACATGCAATGTACCCCCACCCTGAATAAATTACCCCCGCCAATCGGGGTACATGTCCGAAATCAGACCAATCACTTCGCAGAAACCGCGTTCGCATCTTGTATTTTTTTGATAGCGTCGTTAACCTGAGTAGTTGCGATGCGTAACTCGCCCATTCGACCATCAGACCCCACTCCTTCATATACCGGCTTATAGCCTTTCGCTGCGATACGTTTTTTGATGTTTTCTAATAGTGGCAAACCGTCTGTTTTTTGGAAAGCTCCAAGCATAGCGACACCTAAAATAACATCATTAACATTATCAGAATCTGCTAATTTACAAGCAACCGGCCAAACCGGATCATAATGGAATTCAGATAATGCAACCAATGAATACCAATAAAGCTCATTTCTGGGAGTTTTGTCTTTTTGCTCATTAACAATATTAACCACAACAGGCAAAGTATCCTTATCTCCGATCGCCGCCAGCGATTGAACGTAACTAACCGCATTCGCCTTGTTAATATTTATCTTTTTCAGAATATAAGGCAAAACACGCTTATCTTTTCTATCGACCAAAATTCCATAGGCTAATTTTTCTCTAAACCAATTGAGACTATGCAATTCATGCAATAAAAATTCTGAACTTTTCGTGTTATATCCTCGCTCCAAATCTATCCCGCCCAAAGCATCGAGGCTACCCCAAACAGCACAAATAATTTTTATGAAAAAATACCCTACAACAATAATGGAAATTCCCAACAATAAAAATTTGCTCTTATTCTTCATAGCCCAACACTTGTTTTAAATTATTATTTATAAAACCCTTAACCACATCATTCATTGTAACATTTTTAACTATTAGAGTTTCTCCTTGAGAAGTTACTATATACCCCCTAATAGGTTGATTATTTATTGCCAAATCAATAACCCCGTGATTAGTACCTATATTAAAAAGCATGTCTTTATTTGCGTTAAAATCTTTGCCATCCCAATTAATAAACAAATGATACCCTGTGTTAGGATCGATATTTTCGTAACCATGAAACGCGCTGTTCCAGAGTTTACCGATATTTTCGATAAATGCGCCAGTTATATTATTTGTAAACGCACCGGAAACACTTGAGCTTACCCTAGCGAAATAAGTTCTAAAATCAAACAGTGCGCCCCAATTCGGCCCGTGAGGAAAGTCACCGGCACAATTAATGGTTAGAACCTGCTGGGGTTTAATGCCACCCTCTTTCATGATTTGCGCTTGTTCATCAACACTGATACGCTGCGAGAACAAGATATATCTTACTTTATCGTTGTTGCACAGCTCTCCCGATAACATTGTAGCATGTGTACCAAAGCTATGTCCGACGAGCACAATCAAATCCTCGGGAACATTCAGCGAAGCAAACCATTGAACTAATGTTTCCTTAGGGAAACCGTCAGAATTGACGCCAGGAGTAAAAATTTCATGCTGACCGCTTTTTATTTCAGCGACTATGCTGTTGGCAGCAAGCTTTGCGTCACGGCCCCAACGGCTATTGCCAGTATACATTAAAGTGCAAAGATCGCCTGCAACCTGATCCAGATGCTTCGGATTGAACCAATTTAATCGAACATCAACCTGTGAAACTCCTTTATCATGAACCGTAACCGCAACCAGCTTATCATCCGACAGAAGATTCAACGTTTCTGCTACTCCGCCATCACGATTCCAATCATAAACAACCCTGTCAATAAGCGGTTTTTCAATAATATATTGATTAACCATATTTGAAACCAAAGCATCAACAATTAAAGTACCCGTGCCTTGAACCATATCGTTACCCCAACCAGATATTTTTCCCCCATAATAATCTACAACCTGATCATCAATCTTGCAAAGGCTAATTGCGCCGTCGGCGAATTCACCTACGGATTTGCCGGCTTCGGCGAAGAAGCTTTTGGCGCCGCCGACCAACAAGTTCAGAACTCCCCCAACCCCCTCTTTAGCAAAGCGGGGGCTTTCGTTCGCGTCTTGGATTGCGAGAGAGGCATGCCTCTCCCTTACGTTATTTTGGACCATTACATCCGCCAGGTTTTGCGCGAAGGAATTTGGCAGCAACATGCCGCGTGCTAAATCAAAGGCCTGATAAAATTCGCTTAAGCCAGCCATGTCATGGTAGAAAAAGGCGGTGGGCGCCAAGGGCAATAATGTAGGGCCAAGGCCGGAGTTAAGAGTGTTAGGCCCCAGTATATCCATATGCAGATCCTGCAGCGAGGGGGGCTTGGGCGAATTATTGTTGGTTGTAGAGACGCGAGACGTCGCATCTTGTTTTGCGGGCGATTCGCGAATCGCCCCTGCATTGCCCGCACCGGTTACCGGCGGTTTCAACGCCACGATCTCACCCGGGTTCATCGAGGTCATGGCAAAGTAGGCCATGCCTTGGTTACTCAATGACGCGCGGCCGGATAGAACGACATCCAAGCCGGAACCGGGCTTAATATTATCAAAGGGAGTCGACATGGCAATGGTAGTAATGATCTTACCTTGATAATTGACGGCGTTTTTGATCTCAAAATTTACTAATTTGGGATCGATGATGCCATTTTGCATCACGCGCATCTGGATCGACTTAAGCATATTGCCTAAATCTTTATCTTTATCCATTACCATGTTAATCGTATTATCGTTGATATTTTCGCCGTTGACCTGCATCGCCGAGATAAACGTGCGCCCCTTGCCTTCTTTACTCATGTCGGCAGTAAGAGTGAGGCTGGTTACACCCAGGGCCGCGGCAATCGTTTTGGTATCGCCGTCGCGTAGGTTATCCACGCCCACCGCATACTCGACCTTGTCGACATTGGTTGTGCGTAATTGGCCGCCTACCTTTGCGATATTTAACGACATGGTGACGTTGGAAACTTTTGCCAAGTCAAGTACCTGGCCGCCGATCGATTTAGATAATGTCTCGGCGATCGCACCTAAATTTTGCTCGCCTAAATTTTTAATGATCTCGTCGGCATTTAATTTAGAGGCCAGGGTCATGGTGCCTTTGCCGCTCTGGCGCAGATCAAGGCTTACCACCTTAGCGCCAAAAGCATCAGCCACCGCCTTGGCCTGGGCGTCGACTAAACCATCGGCCTTCATCTGGAAGGAAATACCGCGGTCGATCACATTACCTTTGTTGTCTAAATAAAGTTTGCCTTGCAGAGTGCCGTCAACGATATTGGTTTTCAGGTTGCCGACATCGACAATACCGCCAAGTTGCTGCATAAACTCTTTGCCCATATAACTTTCGATATGGCTAGAATCCATATCGAATTTAATATAGGTTTCGTTCTTAATAAGGTCTTTAACTAAAGTTACCTGGCTCTCGGGCAAAAGTCCGGTGGTTTTAAGAGCAGCCTGAATGTTGGCATTAAAATCGCTGACTTTGGCTTGAACCTCGATGGTTAAGCCATCTTTGCCCAAAGTGTAACCATTCATAATAGCTTCATTCTTAAACGCGGCGGGCAGATCGCGTAACAAGGTTTTTTCTTCGGTGAATTGGTTACTTTCGGCAAGCTGAGCGGCGCCGGAAGCTTCGTTCTCCATAAAAGTATTTGTGGAAACGGTAAATTGCTTTAGTTCATCAAATGATTCGGGTTTTAAATCAGAAGATATGCCATTTAGCTCGGCTTTAGCATCTTCAACCGAAACACGCAAAGAATCTTCTATATTTCTGCTTTCTTCGTTAGCATAACCTTGCAATTCATCAGCAGATTTACCAAAACTTTGTAAGCTTTGCTCGAGTTGTGCTTGATTAACTTTTTTGTCTTTATCCCCGTTAACAGTAGTGGTGGTAGAAGACGGTGCATCCGCATTTCTATCATATACATAATCAGCAGAGAGTCTTTGGCTAAAAGCATTTTCAAATCCACCAACAGCGGCCAAAGCATAAGAATTTTTTATCCCGGCGCTATCAATCGCCTCACCAACACCAAAGCCTACCACCTCGGCAACAAATTCAGCTTGTGCATATTGGTGCCAACCAAGAGGTGTCGCCGATGAATCCGAATTTTCTCCACTATCGCCGCTAGAACTGGCATATTGAGAACTCAAAGACGTAATAAGCTGGAACATCGTCCCACCCAATTGACTTTTTGACGTTTTAGATATTTGGTCACTTATCACAGACACAACTTGACTTCTTATCGCCGATATAACGCTCGATATATATGCATTCGTGGTGCTAAATAATGTATCGATTTGGGAAAAAAGTTCGCTAACCATTACAATAATGGAACTAAGCGCGCCGATGACTGACTGTATAGCGCCCACCATCACGCCCCCTACAACCGGCATGGCTTTCACGACAGCTTGCGCTGTCCCTAACGCACCGTTGGCTACATAGCCCCAATTTATGTTTTTAAGCAATCCGGCCACAACCGCGGCAATTGCGGCAATTGATGCAGATGTACCAACCTGATTCCAATTAACTGCATTAGTTAACGCGTATTGGACTGCTACTGAACCTGCTGCGGCAATAGTAGCGGCAGAAATCGCTGCAGAAAAGGCTTGTTCTAAAGCAGCCATTATGCCTTGCATAATACCTTGAGAAAAGTCAAAACCAATCCCCCCACCAAAGCTGGTTATGCCGCCGGCAACTTGGATAATTGCACCTAAAACTTTTTGAAAAGCCTCACCAGAAAATACCATTTTTTCGAATTTATGATAATTAAAGGCAGCCATAATTATCAAATTTATGGCAGTCGAGACAATAAGGATACTACCCACACTCCCCAAAACAGCCCCACCTACGCCGCTATACGGACCACCACAAACACTACCTAAAATACCCGCTAAAAACCCCAGAACCGGTAACAACATGGAATAGCCAAATAACGTCCAAATAAACGACGCCACTCTACGCGCCGTAACATGCGTGACTTGATTGTACCAATCAACTTTTTCCTGGCCGGCGTTATCCATCGTTATATTCGCCCATCCATGCCAGCTTTTAATATTCTTACTAACATTTTCTTTCCACATCTCTTCTGTTCCGGTTATCGATGTAGTTTTGCCCATCGCATCAATTTGAGTGGTAGTCTTTTTAATCAGATTGTAGCCCTGATCGGTAATGCCGGTAGTGCTAGCAACCACGGTTTGCGAGCCGTTGGGGTTGTAAGTAGTGGTAGTTTTCGCAGTAATCCCGCCCTGAATAGTCACATCATAAGTTGACTGCAACGCGCCGGTAGACGAATAACTATAAATCGTAGTAGAAGTCGAGGTAGTCGTCATGCCCTGAGTAGTAACACTGGCAGAACTTTGCAGCTTACCAGGGAAAACATAAGTATTCGTTGTGACGGTAGTCGAAATAACCTTGCCTGTACCGGCATTACGATTTATCGTGATAATCGTGGTAGGATCGCCGGTAGCAGCGTTGTATTGAGTAGTACGCAAATAACTGCCGCTGGGGGTAGAACCGATTGCGTTAGTCGAAAGCAAACGGGCATCCTGGTAATTGAATTGATAAGTTATGCGTGTAATAGGCTTGCTTTCGCTGGTCTCAGTTTGAGTCTGAAAGCTTAAAGTTTCATTACTATTATAAAGGAATTTGTTATCACTAGTATACTGGTGCGCTCCGATAGATAAATTTAAATCATTACCGGAATCATACCATTTACTACTGCCGGCATCTTCGCTGTAATGGACTAATTGACCGTATTGATTATAACTATCAGCATAGCTAAAATTCTTGATCGTCGTGTAAGTATGGAAAGCCCCTCCTGACTGATCTTGCTCCTGGCCTTGCTCCTCAAGATCATTGATCTGGCCGTTAAGTTTGTAATCCGTATAAACACGGGTAAGCGCATATTTTATGCCGTCTTTGCCGTAACTTTCTTGCGCGGCAATGCCATCGGCATTACCTTCGGAAAAAGTCGAAATTTCTCCAGCTTTATTGTAAGTAATATCATAACGGTACATCTGGCCGCTGACACCGGAAACGTATGCGGTATGTTCGTAATAAGCTTTAAGATCGCCGAAAGAGTTGTAATCGGCCAGACGATCACCATAGCTATTTACACCAAACTCAGTGTAGGAAATATCAGACTGGGCAGCGTTAACTGCGCCGTTGCCGTTTACCCATTCTTTATAATAGGAAAGCTGGCCTTTATTGTTATACTCGATTTCCGTTCGCACCGTTGTAGTCGAATCATCGACCGGTTGGCCTTGTACGGAAACGGCAACCGTAGCATTGTCATTATAAGAAATTGTCCCATAATAAACCGTTGCGTAAGGGCTGGCTACACTTTTACCGGTTTGGGTAACGCTGCCGATCATAGATGAATAGTTGGTATGGGGATCGATACTGATCACGCCGCTAATCTGCACATTGTAAACCTGATATTGGCCACCCACCACGCCGCTGAAGTTTTTGTAGAACCCCTGAATCGACGATGAATAAGTCCAGCCATTGCACGCCGAAGCTCCGTTGAACACTTCTTCATTTAAAGAAACAACGGTTGAACCGATAGTAATAGAATTAATGACTAGCTCAACAACGGCCGTGTAGGAAGTGCCAGGGCTGGGCGGCGATACATTGACCCACGTAACGTTAAAACTAGGGTTAGCTAAAAGGTTGATATTAGAAATTTCGGAAGGCGAGGTAGTCGATTGTTTGTTTTCGTTATTATTGCAAGAATACAATTGCCCCAGATTATTATAAATCATGCCGGACATTGTAGTTACATCGTTGATACCGGGCGCGGAGCTCTGCACGGCTGTATCGGTATAACCGGACATCTGTCCCGCAAGGTTATAGGTAATGCCGTTGCGCTGGGTATTTGTGGTAAGATTTAAAAGGTCAGCGGGGTCGGCGCAAACCTCTTGCGAAGTTTCTGTATAATTTGTTACTTGACCAAGCAGATTGTAACCGGTCGCAGTGCGGTTGGTAGTAGTAATCGTACTCAAAGTAGCGCCAGCTGAACTATCCATCCCGGATTCGCTATCCGTACGCAAGTAACTAACCATGCGCCCTAAAGAGTCATAACCGATCCCCTGCTGACCCGGCGCAGCTTGCATAGTAACCGTGTCGCTTAATGCCGGGGTCGCTGTAGAAGTTTGGATTTCCGTATAATCTTTGACTTGGCCATCGGCATAATAATCGGTGATCGTACGTTGGGTAGTGTCGGTGACATTTAAAGATAATGCCGAAGTCAAACTATTGGCACTAACCACATGCTGGGTGTAGGTTGACATTTCGCCGAATGAGTTGTAAACAATGACATCGCTAGCATCATTAGTATTTAAGTAATCGCCCATCTGGGTTGTCGTGATCAAATCCGGCGAAGCGGTTAAATCCACGCTATTTTCTACATAACCTTTAGCCTGGCCCAAACTATTGTAATAAGTCGCAGTGCGATTGGTAACTTCGGTATCGGCGAGCCCTGCGCCGTCATGCTCGATGTTTTCGCTATAATCACTGACCTGGCCCAAGCCATTGTAATGGGTAAAAGAACGTAAAATGACATCAGTAGTATCAAGCGGTGCACCGTCGAGATCAGCGCCGGTTTTATGGGCTAAGGTTTTCTGCGAATAAAGACGGCCGGATGAGTCGTAAACTATGCCGGAATCAGCGGCTGACTCCGCTACCGACATATCGTTGGTCATAGGGTCATTAACGCCGGATACGGTATCAATCGTAGTCAAGCCCGGCGTGGCGGTCGAGTTAAATTGCTCGCGGTAAGCTTGGGTCTGGTTGTAATTATTATAAAAAGTTGCTAAACGGTCAGTGGTCTCTGTAATATCAAGTGTATCACCGGTAACCGGATCTGCACCAGTCTTATGCTCGGTCTGGATATAGGAAACCATATTGTTATTAAAGTCGTAGACCACGTTATTCATAGTGAGCTGGTCGCTGACGCTGTCGGCATTCGAGGTATCGGTTTCCTGATAATAAATAGCGCGGCCTAAGACATCATAGGTTGTAGCCGTGCGCTGGGTAGTGGTTTGGGAATCTAAATTATCACCGGTCTGGGTATCGATCAGAGTATATGAATCCATATTCCCTAAACCATCGTAAACAATATTGGAATAATTTTCGGTAGTCGTTAAATCCGCCGTGGCGGTAGAAGTGATCGTATCGGTATAGCCGATCATCTGGCCTAAGGCGTCATAGCCGGAAATGAGGCGGGTGATTTGAGTGGTAACATCATAAGCGCCATCAGCGCTGTAGCTACGGACAGTTTCAGTATATTGGGTCGGCTGGCCGCGGGCATTCATATAAGGAAGGCCAGCACTGTCGAGCGCAGAATATTGCGTATGGGTTTCAATTAAATTGCCGCTTAACGAAACCGTATCCTCGGTATAAGCCAACTCCCAACCTAAAGAGTTGGTCGCGATCGTACGCGTCGTCTCTTCGGAGGGCAAAAATTGGCCGGTAGAAGCGTCGCGCGTGCTGGTAGTGATCGTCTGCGCATTAGGATTATCAAAAGGATCAAAGGCAGTATTCTCAGTCACGGTCTCCTGCCACTCCACGTTGTTTGCGTCGTATTTATCGACCACGCTCTGCGTCAGGCGGCCGGTTGAGTCATAAGTATTGTCGGTAACGGCCTTGACTGACAAATCCCAATTGCCGTTATCCGGCAGATAAGTGTAACTCGCCTGGTCAAGGGCATTGCCCTGGGCATTAAAATTATCAGTATGAGTCGCAATTTGGTTGACCGGATCATACCCGTTGGTTGCCGCGTCAAAACTGGAAGTGATGGTGCTGGTATCATGGGCAAACCCAAAAATATCGAAGTTAGTGCTGGTGCGGTTTATCTGCAAAGATGGCGCCAAATCTCCGCTGCTGCCGGGCTCACTGACAAAAGTATTTTGAGCTATGGCATTGCCTAAAGCATCGTAAGTCGAATATACGGTCTTGGCGTCAAGGATGCTGCCGTCGGGATTGTAAGTCGTGATCGTACTGATCAAAGGCTTGCCTTGTGCATTCATCGCCTCGGAGCGGATCACCTCTTTATCCTGTAGCGTGCCGTCGGCTAAGAAGTTTTGCACACTTTCCAGCTCGCCGCCGGAAAAGTAATAATTGGTGTGAATACTCGAATCCTTGACTACTCCGGCCGCGGTCTTATCCGTGATCGTCTCTTCCAGCACCCGGCCCTGGCGGTCGAAAAGCGTATTGATCTCGTCAGTGATCTGGCTGGTTTGGGCTGCGCCGTTACTATAAATCTGGCTGGTAATCGTTACGTTTTTCGCATCGCCGTCGGAATTGAAATTAGAGTTATCTTTGATCTCGCAGGTAAACGGATTATTGTTTCCATCATATACGGTCGTCACGCTTTTTTCAATAAAACCCGAGGCATTGATCGTATTTTCGGTGATTGATTTTTTCAAAATGGTTTGCGATAAGGTTGCATCGCTATACCAAGTGGTAGTCGATTGAGTGTAGTTACCTAAAGCCGCGGCCGCAGTGTTGGAATAATCATTATGCGTGACCCAGCCGCCCTGGAATTGCGTTTGCGCCGCATCGGAATAAACTTTAACCGTTTCATCGGTAATATTATTTAAGCTATCCTCCTGGGCATTTTTTACCGTGACCGAAGAAACCTGCCAGGTGCCGCTATCAACATCATAAGTATCCGCCTCGACAATCGAAGCTAAGGCCTGCGAATTTTTATCGAATTGATTATTGGTTGTGATCGTACGCTGGCATAACGCCGCGCCCAAAGAAAAGGTTGTGGTTTGACCGGTCACGCGTCCTAACGAGTCGTAAGTCGATACAACCTCCTGACTCGACATCGGCGCTTGCGCGGTATCGGCACTGCTATAAGAAGTCGTCGTCACATCCACGGCATTACCGTAACGATCAAAAGCATTATTCGTAATCACATCAAATTGCAAAAGCTGATCGTAAAAGGAATAACGGCTGACGGTCTCATTTAAGGCTTGACCGGCATCGTTGAATTTTGCCAACTCGGTATCGGTATAATCTAAAAGCGTACGCTCGTTTGTGGCCGGATCGATCGCGGAGTAATCATCGGTAATAAAAGAATTAGCACGGCCTTGATCGTCAAAGCCATTGTTGGTCGTAACCGAATAAGAGGCTTCGGTAAACGGAGCGCCGGCAAACTTTTGCGTGCTGATCGTGGAAGTGGTAGTGGCAATGCGGCCGTATTGATCGTAAGTAAACGCATTGTCGCTAAGGCTTGTGTTATCTAATGTTCCGTATTGGTCGGCGCCGTTCTCGGTAACGGTATCCTCTTCCTCTAATATGTTGCCGGTTAAATCGTAAAGGATATCTTTAGCCGTGGCACGTATCGTAGTTTTGGCGCCTTCAATTGTAGTTTCGGTTTTTTCTAAAGCCTGGCCATACGCGTCGAATTTGGTGATCGCGGTGGTTTTGGTATAATTACGCGCCGCACTTGCGGGAAAAGTTTCGGTAACATCTTCGGTATAAGCGATCTTTTGCCCGGCCTGATCATATTGATCGTTGGTTTCGACAATCGTGGTTGAAGTGCCGTCGCTATTAGTCGTCACGGTCTGGGTCGTACCGACACGGTTTAAAGAATCATAGTTACTGTAAGTAACCGTAAGATTATATTTTTTCTGCGAACCTAAAGCCGGCACGCTCTCGGTCGTGTCGCGCGATTGGGTGCCAATATTGCCGTCGAATAAATAAGTCGTCGTAACATCGGCATCTATAGTTTTATCCGGCGCGCTTGAGGAAGTACTCGTCTCATGGTAAGCGATCGCCTGGTTCAAATCGTCATAAACAAAATTGCTGCGCACCAGGCTGTAACTTTCATCATAAGCCGTACCGACTGAATCCTGTTTGGTGCCGATCTCGCTATAATAGCTAAGACGGCCCAAATCATAGTAACCGGCAATAATCGTCGATTGAGTGATCAAACCAATTGCGTCACTTTGGTTTGTGATCGTTTGCGTCCAGCTCGTTGCCTCGCCTAAAGTATCGTATTGAATATTACTTTTATCCAACTCATAACTTTGATTTAAAGTTACGCCATTATCGCTGATACTCTTTTCGTTGACTAAAGAAGTGCTGCTGACAATATGGCCCAAGGCATCGTAAATACTGGTCGTGGTGGTCTGGGTCTCTTTATTGCCGCTCGTATCGGTATCGCTCTCGACCCAGGAATCGGCCAAGTCATAACTATCATAACTATCAATCGTCTTATCGACTATCGCAGGATCAATCACGGTATCGTCACTCGTATCCAGAGTACCTTTAGTATCGGTCGTCGTTACCAGGATATCTTCACAGCTTAAACGGTTTTGCGCGGTCTTATTGGTCACGCTATTATAAAAATCGTCGTAGGTGATATTGTCGACTTTTTGATAGGTACTCTTATTCGCGGCATCACTGGAAGTCGTTACCTCTTCGTAACCTTTGACCAAGCCTTGCGGGTATTTTTCCCCGGCACCGTAGTAGGAAATATTTGAACGCGTATCGGTGGTAGTCAAATTATAAGGATCGCCGTTTTCGTTAGTGCCGGTTACCGTCTGGGTTTGGGTATAGCCGGTCAGCCAGCCGCCGGCCGGTGTGTAACCTACGGCCTGCCAATCGACCGTAGTCGTAGTATTTAATAATGCTTGGGTGCCGGTTCCGGTCTCTTGCATGATTTCATGATATTGTAAAAGCTTACCGTGGCTGTCGTAAGCCGAAACCGCGCTCGAGGAACCATCGCCGGCAACCCAAATATCTTCCGTGTATTGCGCCCAATCCGCGCCGGTCGTTTCTTTAACTGTAACGGCCTTAGCCTGGCGTAATTGGCCGTATTGCAAAATATAGTCGCGATGGACGCTTTGCGTATAGGCATTATCGTACTGGTCAAAACCATTGGTACTCTCATCGCTATAAGCGCCGGTCAACTTGCCTCCATTATCATAATCGTAAGTAGTTAAGGCATCGGTAGTTGCACTGGTAAATTCGTAATCACTGGTACTATTGGTCACCGTGTGCGAAGTAAGCATCTTGGCCGAACTGCGGATAATACCGTAACTTTGGTTAATTGTGGCATCGGTATAATTGCCGCTCGCATCGCTCGACGAACTTGTGCCGGAACCAGCACAATCGGTTAAGATGCCATTACTGTCGTAGGTGTAAATGGTAGTAATATCCGAGTTGGAAAGCGAACCGTCGAGATTGATTGAATTACTTAACGCCTCGCTGGTTAACAGCCTCGCGCGGCCGCAGATGATCTGGTAGCCTTGAGTGATAATCGAAGCACTTAAATTGCCAAAACCGTCGTTGGAAGTAGACGTGCCATTACCCGTACAACCGATCAAAACACCGTTATTATCATAGGTATAAAAAGTATCGGTATCGGAAGTATTAACCGAGCCATCCAAATTTTGCGTCTGTGCGCTGGCGCTTGATGAAAGCAATTTCGCCTGGTTAGCGACGATCGTATAATCATCAATCTCGAAGCGCGTGGTAATATTTCCAAAGCCCCCATGGGACGCGCTTGAAGCGCAGCCATCATTAGACGTGCCGCGCGACGACCCCTGCGCGGATTCAAGCACAGCTCCGGTATAGGTATAATCCATAGCCGAGGTAGTATCCGAAGTTGAACCATCGGGATTAAGCGTTTTATTCTCAGTGATAGATTGGGTTAAGTAATTTTTTCCGGCATAAAGCTGATAGCTCTGGCTGGTGGTTACAATCCGGCTTAAGCTGCCTAAACTATCCGGCAAAGCCGCACCGGAAAAATCCGTAGCTAAAGCATTAAACGCGAGATCAAAGCTATTGCTATCGAAAGTTGCGCCTAGCAGGGCACTGCCTTGATAAGAGTAAGTCGTACCCCAATTCCCGCTTAAGACCGGCGTCACGGAAATCAATTGCCCGTGGTCGTAAGTGTAGGCGGTTTGGGAATAAGAGAGGCTGTTGGATAGATCCGCACCCACGCTGTTGGAGCGGGTATAGGTGTCAGCTAACTTGGCTTGGCCGCCAATGATCGCGTAATCGCTATCGGTTAAAGAGTAATTCATATTGCCGGAACCATCGTTACTTACTGCGTTACCGGTTGATGCGGCCGAAGCTAAGGTGCCGTTGGAATTATATTGGTAAATTAAATCGGTTACGGAATTAACTGAAGAACCGTCAAGATTCTGGGTAGTCGAAGCCGTATCGTTCTCCACCATCCTCGCCTGGCCGGCAATGGCGGTAAAGTTTTGCGTGATCGTGGATGTCGTGATATTGCCGTAGCCCCCAAGGGACGCGCTTGAAGCGCAGCCGTCATTGCTCGTCGAATAGCCGCTCGCGGTCGCACCGGTTAAACGCCATTCCGGCGAGCTCTTATCGTAATTATAAGTAGTTGTGATCGTGGAATCGGAAGATGAACCATCTAAATCCTGATTGTGGGTTGCGTTAGCCGTATCGGATAAAACCGCTTGACCGGCAAAGATAAAGTAGTGCTGGGTGATCGTGGAATTTTGCAGGTTGCCCAGGCCCCCAGGGGACGCGCTTGGAGCGCAGCCGTCATCGGCGCTGGATGTGCCGTTGCCGATCGCGCTTTGCAGTTTGCCTTGCGCGTCATAAGTGTAATCCGTGATCATTTGTGAATTCGAAGATGAACCATCATAATTTACCGCGTTGGAAGTGGTCGTGGCTTTTAATAATTTGGCTTGATCCAGAATGATTGTATAATCCTGCACAGTGTGTCCGGCCGAGTCATTACCGAAACCGTCATCCGAAGTCGAGTCGCTTATCCCCTGCGCCGCAGAAAGTTTTCCCGCGGCATCGTAGCCGTAAACCGTACAAGTTATCGTTTGTGAGGCGGAAAGATCGACATCCGCCGCGTGGGAAATTGTTTCACTTAACGCTAATTTGCCAGCGCCATTGACGATCGTATACAACTGAAAAGTTGTAGAATTATTCTGGTTGCCGAAGGCATCGGTTTCATTGGTTGTCGACGCAGCGCGCATGGAGTTTAATTGGCCGTTACGGTCATAACCATAGGTGGTAGTTTGCGTTACCGTGCCGCTGGTATCGCCGGAGTTGGGAGCAAAATTAGTATAAACAGTATTGGTGGTTGCGGTTGTCAACTGGGCCTGGTTGTAAACGATCGCGTAATCATTCTCGGTGCGGCTTACGCCTTGATAAAAATAACCGTCGCTATTCGCACTGGTCGCAATATCCCCGGCAGAGGTTAAAATTGTGCCGCTATACTCGCGAAATGACAAGGTATCGCTTACAGTCTGCTGGCCATCACTATCTACTGAAGTCTCCTGGCGGCGGGAAAACGCGGTATCGGCATTCGCCGTATAGGCAATATCGCTGGTTTTGCTTAAGTCATACCCGCCCTGGCCGGCTGTTGCGCTTAGATCAGTGTAGCCCACGGCCTGGCCCGCGGCATTATAATTAAAATCAAAACGCACCGTGGTGGTTGACGGCATAGCGCCGGAATCGAACGTCTGTGACGATTGAGTGATCACGCCTTGATCGATCAAATCGAATAAACTTTTTCCCGGGTTAGGGGCTTCTAAATCGCTCAAGGCTTGGGCGCTTAACACTGTGCCATTGGCGGAATAAACCGTAGCGAGGCCTTGACCGCAATACGAAGAGTTATCAATCGAAAGCGCGACTTGTCCGGCGTTATTATATTGAAAATTAAAGTTATCGATCTTGGTCACTGTGCCGCTTGATGACGGCGTAACTGTGGTATCGCAATAGGATAAAACCTGGCCCAGGTCGTTATAAAGCTGATTGGTACGTGTTACGGTGCTACTTAAAACAAAATCCGCGCTGGGTTGATAATCGTTGCGATTATATGCCGTCATGGTGTAACCGGACTCGCGGTTTTTATCGTCGTAAGTGATATTTTCGACATGGCTCTTAGAGGTTGTGCCGGAAACAATCGTTAAGTCGTCGTAACTTACGACCTGGCCGAAATTATTATATAAAATATTAGTGCGATCAACGGTACTTTGATCGTCAATCGAAGCACTCTGGGTTAAGCGCGTTAATACGCCTTGATTTAAAAGATCGGCGATCGTGCTGCCGGGGTTGGCATTAAGCAAAGCCTTTAAACTATCGGCAGTTAAGGGTGCGCCATTACTGTCGCAATAGAAAACGGCCTGACTTCCTCCCTGTTGGTGAGTAGTTGTATCGTAGGCGATGCGCTGATCTTTATCGTTATATAAAATGTTACTCTCACTGGTAAGAGTAGAAAGGTTATTGGTCTCATCAAAAGATAATTGATTATCGCTGAGTAATTGGTTGATCCCATTGTAAATCAGGCCATAAGAAACGGCGATTGTCTGATCATCAAGGGAAAAGGGTACCTGCTTGACCGTGAATACAGTAGAAAGATCGATACCGGGGTTAGCGGTTAATACTTGGGTCAACTCGCTGGAACTTACCGGATCGTTGCCGATATAATAAGCATTTTGGGTTGATTCACCGATACGATGCGTAGTGGTAATATAGGAAGCCTGGTTACCGTGGCTATCATAGACAATGCCAAAAACATGGATTGTAGTTGTGATCGCGTCGAGATCGGATGTCGACTCTTCGGTGTAATCGCAAGCATAGGAGCCGCAATAATCGGTATTCAGGCGCCAAGTCGTAGTCGTGTAATCAAACTCGGTACCGTTACCCTCGGCCTGAGAGGTTACAGTTTTGGTCCAGGTAACCTCTTCACCTTGAGCATTATAAGTGACATCGTTCATCAAGGTCGTTGTGGCTACACCGCTATTGGTTTCAATATCAATATAATCTTTCGGGCGCAGGCTGGTATCGTAATCAACAATCGTGCGCGTAACCGTATATTGCTGGCTTAAATTATCGCCGGTAACTGTAACATCCTGGGTGTAGCCTAAAGTCAAGCCGTTGTTGTCGTAACCCGATGCCTGCCAATTGATCAGCGTAGTCGAGCCATTATCCTGGGCAATATTATCGCTATAGGAGAGGACTAATCCTCGATCGTCATAATTAATATTGGTACGGGTAGTCGTAACCACGCTCGAGGTTTGAGTTGTGGCCAGGGCACTTTGATAATCTTGCTGTTGCGCATCCGTTAAAAGATCGTAATCCGGGTCGTTGGCCGCAGTGGTACTGCTATTGGTTGTGACCGTCTCTTGATAATCCGTTGCCTGGAAATTATTATTCACGCTTAGCGCCTTCCAATCGGTCACCGTATGGGTGCTGAAAGTCCCGGCGGCGTCAGAGCTGTCCTTGGTCGTCGCATAGTGGTTTAAAAATCCGTTGTCCAGATACGAATCAGAAAAATTGGCCTGCCAATGGGTAGTTGTGGTCTGGTTAAGACCCGGTATAAAATCGGTTTGGTCGTAAGCCGTCAAACGGCTTAAAGCATCGTAAACAGGATTATGCCAAGTAGTCACGCTCTGCGAACCATCAGGGTTAATAGTGGTTTGTTGATAATCTTCGACTTGGCCTAAATCATTATAATCGGTATTACTGCGCGTGGTGATGGTCACGCCGCCGTTAACATTGGTCACAGCTTCTATATAGGTAAGAACCTCGCCAAAGGCGTTGTAAGCCGCGTTGGTTTGGGCTAAGGTGTAAGCGCCGCGGTTGGTATCAAAACCGGTCTCGTAGTAATTTACTAAATTGCCTTGAAGGTTATAAGTTGCGCCGGTGCCATCAATCGTCCCGGCGTACCAACTCTTATTGTAAATATCTCCGTCAGCACTTCCCGCCTCGGTGTAAGCGATCACACGGCTCGTATTATCGATCGTTGCGTACTCGATATCGCTGCGGGCCAAGCTAAACGGCCCGCTGGAACTATTTTGCCCGCTCTGAGTGTAAGCTAAGACGCGGCCGAAACAATCATAACCCTGCGCCTGCCAGGAACTCGTGACCGTATCGGACAAAGAAGTGTCGGCTTCATCATAACTTAAAGTAAAACCATTATTGTCATAAACAATATTGGTACGGGTAAGCGTATCATTTTGTTGCAAGGTTTGCGCGCCGGCGCTGCTTTGGCCTTGTGTGGTTTGTTGATAATCCTTGACCCGACCGTTATCGTAAAAATCGAGCGCCTCCCAAGTGGATTTAGTATCGGAAACCAGGCCATCATTATTGGTCTGGTGAATTGTATCAGTATAAGCATCTAAAAATCCTTGCGCGTTATAATCCATACCGGAACGCGTATCGGTCGTCTGAGTGTAGCCGTCATCGCTCGTCTCGGTAGAATCCAATAATTGCCCGTTGATATCATAATCGATCGCGGTAATCGTCTCCATGCTCGTCTGAGCGGCCTGTCCGGTACCGGGGAAAGCCTGGATCGTAGTTTGCTTATAACTTTCTACCTGGCCTAAGCCGTTATAAAGCATATTTTCTTTGATCGTAGTATTATCCAGATCCAGCGTACCGGAATCATTCGTTTGTTGATCACGCTGGTCGTAACCGGAAAGATTGCCATTAATATCGTAACCTAGAGAAGACCAGGTGACAGTAGTGATGATCTGTGGCGTCAGCGACGATTGCGTGGTTTCATCATAACCGATAAGCTGATTGAGCAGATCATATTGCATGGCATAACGGTTGACTTGGGTTACGTTGACAAAACCGGAAGCGGTAAAAGTATCTTCGTCTTGCTCGCTGTAGGTGCTGATTTGCCCTAAAGCATTGTAGCTGGTCTTCGTACGGGTATCCGTGGTTGACTTGTCCGGAGTCGCTGAAGAATCGATCGTATCTATATAAGAAACAGCCTGCTGTAAGCTGTTGTAAATAATATTCGAACGCGTTAAAACCGTGGTAACATCCAAGCCAATGCCCAGATCATGGGTAGTTTGCCGGTAGCTTAATACCGCGCCGGTCGCATCGAAGCTCAACCCCTGCCAAGTTACGTAACTTGTTTTATCCGCAGCTGCCGTGGTAGTGATTTTATCATTATAGAAGTTCATGCGGCCGTATTGGTCATAACCGATATTGGTACGCGCAGTGGTCATGCTGGTATCTAGATCGCCGTTATCGCTGGTTGTATATACCTCTTCGGTGTAACTAAAAAGCCGGCCGTTTTGAAAAGTAGAATCGTAACGGGTAGTCACAATGTGCAGATCTAAAAGCGCCGGGTCTATACTATCGATATCCCATTTATCCTCGGTAAATTCGGCAAGCTGGCCGTAATTGTCGTAAACCATCCCGGTTGTATCTTTAGTAGTTAAAACATCGGGTGCAGCCGATGAACTATCCTCTTCGTGGGAAGAAACCATTAAACCAAAGCTGTTGTAGCTCATTTGCAGCATCTCGGTGGTATTGGAAAAATCCACCGCCGTACCAAAGATATCCGTGCCGGTAGTAGTTGTAGTTTCGTAATACGCCTCAAGCTGGCCGGAAGGATAATAGGTGTCGGCTTGCCAATCGGTAATACGGGTTAAATTATCCGTAGTGGAAGTCACTGTATCGATGTAAGACGCCAGCAAACCGTTTTGATTATATTGAATATCGCCGCGCGCCGTTGTCGTTATTACCGGCGTACTTAGGAATTGAGTCTGCACCTGATCATAAGAAACCTGCTGGCCAAAACCGTTATATTCGATATCGCTGATCTGGGTATTAGTCTTAATGCCGTCAACCGAGGTTGAATCTTGCGTGCGCGCGGTAACATTGGATAAAGAATCGTAATCAATATTATAGACATCGGTAACACTCTGACTTCTCCCGGTGCCGGGAGTGTTGGAGTTAAAGACTTTATCGCTATAAGCGATCATCTGGCCCAGCGAATTATAAAGGATATCCTGCCGGGTAGTCATCGTATAGGCATCGAGCGAGGCGCTATCCACTACCTTCTCGGTATAACCCGTGATCTGCTTGGCAGAGTTATATTGAGTATCGGTGCGCGTTGTAGTTGTAGTATCCTGGTAATTATTGCCGGTCACGGTTTTGACCTCGGTATAGCCGGCTAAAGAAACATTGGTATCCACGGCTTGAGTATGCAGCGCATAGATCACATTACCCGCGCTATCGAATGCGTTCTCGCTCGTATCTTCAGTGAACCCAGAGAGTTGGCCGGCAGCCGAATAGGAAGGGTCATGGCGCACAACGGTTTTGTTGTAATTGACCGGATTACCCAGGCTGTCGGCACCGGTGATCGTAGTCGTGTCGTTACTTTGTGCCAATTGGCCTAAATAATCATAAACCGCACCGGTAACCGCTTCGTGAATCACTAAATTGCCGAAATAGGTATCCACAATATAAGAGCTTAACTGATTCAAACCGTTGTAGGCATTGGTGCCGGCGGCCCACACCTTGTGCATCGTGTCGCCTAAGCTGTCGGTGATATCCTGCTGGTAGGTTAAAAGCTGGGCATGGTTATCGTATTGCGCACCATACCACTGATTGACTGTGATCTTGCCGTCATTGCCGATCGTCTCTTCGGTATAAGAGGTAAGATCGCCGTGTTGATTGTAGCCGTAATCCGCACCCACGCCGGCGGTAAAAATACGCGTTGAAGATAAATTGGGATAGCGCGAATCGGTCGTCACCTCGGTTGAGTGCATCAAACGTGAATTGTCGTCATAATCGCCGCTAAATTTAACCGTGGTCGAGGTGCCGTCCTGAAAAGTCTCTTCCTTGATAGAAGAAGTTAACTCGTTAAACTGGTTATAAGTCCCGGTAAAGTTAGTCGTAGTTTGCCCCCACTCATCATTGACGGCCTCAGTGTAAGCCGTAAGGTTCTTATTGGCATCATACTGGCAGCCGGTAAAAACCTGGGTATAAACGCGCGAATAAGTATTACCGCCAAGGCTTAAAGTTTCTTTTATCGCCTGCGTATAGGCGGCCATGTTGTGCTGGGCATCGTAAAGAATATCCGCGTAGTCGTTCTCGACCTGTTTATCCGGCGAGCGGCCATCCTGGACCAAGGTGACATAAGAAAGCATATCCTTACCTTGATAAACCGGATTCTCGAAAGTCGTGACCACGCTATTGCCTGTCGTCTGATCGGTCACAATCTCGACATAATTGGTAAGATGCTTATTGGCCACAGTATCGTCGTTGGCATAAAAAACCGAATCGTTAGTATAGGCGGCATTACGCCAATCGATCGTCGTCTTATTGTCCTGGCTATCAATCATATCGGCATCATATGAGAGCAAAAGCCGTTTGGAATTATAAACCATATTGTATGTCGAACGAAGGGTCGTGTGGCCGTCTTTATCTTTAACGATTTCGTTGATGATCTTCTCCGGCAGGTTATCCTTCATCCAAACCGTCTTGCCGTCATTATATTTCACATAGGAAAAGCCCGAAACGCCGGAACCGGCTCGGGCGACAACATTCTGAGCTTTCTCAATCGCCTTACGGGCGTCGTCGGCAACTTTGAATTGCTCGAAACTTACACCGAAAAGATTCATTGTTAAATCTTCGCTGTTACGCGCAGCCGCACCGTTTAAGACCGCGGCCACTTTCTGCTGACGCAAAAGATAATCCCGCTCATTCTGCGCCTGCTGTAAAAACTCTGCGGCAGAAATCCCTTGTTTTTCGACAAACTTTTTATCGTCAAAGTTAAGCTCGGAAAAGTCAAGCGAATAAGCGGCTTGCTGAACTACAAAGATGAAACATACGCCAGCGGAGACAATACGCAACCATAGCGGCTTGGCGGCTAATTTAGTGATTGTGTTCAATCCTTTATCTTGCATCAATACCTTTTGTATACAATTTATGAACAATTATTTTCAAGCTTATTTATGAGAATTTTTTATACCTCGTTTATAACATTATTTATGACTGGTGTCAATGGTAAAATGTAAAAAAATGTCAGCCTAAAAACGCGTTCTCCTCTTTCCTAAAATATGACACTCGATCGCAGTATGGAACACACAGCAATCCACGGTGAACCTCATAGCCGATTAAGATCACCGCCTCATGTCTGGACTTTTTATTTTATAATGCTTTGCCATCCAAGGTAGTTAGGATTGATATTTTGTATTATTTTTAAGCACTTACAAATTAAAACAAGTTTTGGAAAAAAGAAGATGGACATAAGTGTAAAAATTTGAGCAGTAAACGTAAAATGCAACGTAAAACCTGAAAATTGTTTCAAAAATATTTTGTTTTCGAAAAATAATAGTTTCCTAAAAAGATCAATTTTGTGACTTGACAGAATGTCACAAAAAAGTTAAGATATGACAATAATATTAACTATTTCAAAGAAGGAGCCAAGATGGAAATACATGAGATCTTTTCTGAAATCCGGAAGAAACGCGGGGTTAAGATCGTTGACCTGCACAATATAATCACTAAATTATTCGGCAAGAATGCCCTTTGTTACCGCACCTTATTGCGCATCCTCTACGGCCAGACCCGGCCCCATGATGCGACGATGCACCAGATATGTATTGCCTTGGATACCACTCCGGCCGAGGTCCATGCCAAGATGGTCGAGGGTAAGGAGATGGCGACGGTCTTTACTAAGCGCAGTTTACGTAAAAGAAGGTTTGTTTATAACCAAAAGGCTTATGCCGATGTTTTAAGCGGCCCGGAACGCAAGTTTTCGATCATTGAGCTTACTCTCCTTAAGGAAGGTTTGACCCGTATTGAACGGCGCTCACAGAAGAAAGAGATCAGTGAGGCGTGGGTCTATGGCGTGAGAAGCATCACTACCTGCAAAGTCGGTGACCGGGAGTTTACTGTGAAGAAGGGCGATTGTGTGGCGTTTGATTGCAACCTGGAACATGCGTTTATTAATAAGAGCCCGCGCAAATCGCAGTGCTTGATCATCCAGAGTAATACTTAAATTTAGGCGCTCTCGTTTTTGCATTCGTCCATTGAGCGCTTTGCCTTATCCGCGTGCTCATGCTTGTGTGTTTTTGACTCGCCGGACAAGAAACATTGCGTTTCTCACGCGCGCGGCATGCCTTACCGTTTATAGTGCTCCAAAAAGCCAGCACATCTTTGCATCTATGGTAACCCTATAATGTGCATGTCTTTCCTTCGCACGACCTCAACAAGGTATATGCAAGGCGCTAGTCTCGGTCTCGCAAAAACACACAAACATAAGCGCTACCATCCAACACCCACGATACATCTGGTGGAAACGATCTTTCGGCGTAACAGGCGGCGATTTGACATTGTCCTAAAGTAAAAGGCTCGAACATCCGAACGGGCATGGTTTTTGCCGCAGGCAAAAGAGTGAGGATGTCGTGCCAGCGAGGCGAAACGCCGGTGAGCCGCAGCGTTTTTACGCCGGGACATGTCAAAACGCACAAGCAGCGGAGTGTGCCGAAAGAGCGGTTACACTGATACTAATCTAGCAACAACATGCGAAGGGTATGACGAAGCACGGTATTTAGAAAAATAAAACGCTTTTTTAATATACCGGCGGGTGGGGTGATTTGGCCCAATCTTTAAACAGGGCTTTGCATTCAGTAACCAGCACTCCGGCGGTGATCTTGATCTTGGCTTTGCCTAAACTCTTTAAAGTTTTGTTGGTGATCTTAAGCTCGTTAAAGCCGGCACGCGCCGCGTCATTGACTGTTGTACCGTAAACGATCGCCTCGACCCGCGCCCAATGTAAGGCACTAAAGCACATGGGACAAGGCTCGGTGGTCGAATAGACTGTGGCGCCGGTAAGGTCAAAGCCTTTGATCTTTTTTGAAGCGATCCGGATCGCGTTGACTTCGGCATGGCAAGTGGCATCCTGGCATAAGACCGTATTGGCGGCAACGGCTAAAACCTTATCGCCCTTGACAATACAGGCGCCAAAGGGGCCACCCTTAAAGGTTTTAAGATTTTTGCGCGCGGCGTTAATCGCCAGACGCATATATTTTTGATTGAGGTTGACTTGCATATCAGGATTAATCGATCAGCTTAAAAGAATAAAGGAGTTCGTTGTTGGTGGGGTACTTTTGCATCAATTTGATCAGGCTCTCCATTGCCTCGACTTTGTTCATCTCGGCTAAGCCCCGGCGCAGGAGATTGACCCGTTTTAGCTCTTCGGGGTTAAGTAAAAGCTCGGATTTACGCGTATTGCTGGCCGGGATATCGATCGCCGGGTAGATGCGGCGGTTAGCGATCTCTTTAGATAAAACGACTTCCATGTTGCCGGTGCCTTTAAACTCTTCGAAGATCACGTCATCCATGCGGCTGCCGGTATCGACTAAGATCGTCGCGATGATCGTGAGCGAGCCGCCGTTTTGGATCTTTCGCGCGGCGCCGAAGATCCGACGCGGCACTTCTAACGCTCCGGCATCGATACCGCCGGACATGGTGCGGCCGCCGGAGCTGCGCTGCGAATTATGCACGCGGGCTAAGCGGGTCAAAGAATCGACCAGGACCATGACGTTTTTCCCGCTGGAGGCTTCTTTAAACGCCTGGTTCATCACTTTATCCGCGGTGGCGATATGATTCTCATAGTGCTGGTCCATCGACGACCAATGGACCTCGGCCGCGACGGTGCGGCGGAAATCCGTTACTTCTTCGGGGCGCTCGTCGATCAGCAGGCAATAGATCTTCATCTCCGGGGCGCTTTTTGCCGTAGCATGGCAGATATTTTTTAAGAATGTTGTTTTGCCTAAGCCCGGCGAGGCGACGATCAAACCGCGCTGACCCATGCCGATCGGGGTGATCAGGTCTATGGCGCGTACCGTCAGATCGTTGCTGCCGTTCTCCAAAATAATGCGCGGCGATGGGTCGATCGCCGTACCGGCTAAGAATTTTTGCTCCTCCGGTGAGGCGATACGGCGCGGCGAATGGTGATAGTTAGGGCTCCGCCCGGTGTTCTGGTAATGATTATTACGATTGTTGTTGTAGCGATTAGGATAATTGTTCATCGATAAATTGTTTAGAGAAAGGAGATCTTTTCAGACAAGCTCGCGGATTTTCTGCACCACAACTGATTCGAGGTATTCGCTCGAAAATGGCTTGGCGATAAAATCGTCGGCTCCAGCCTTTAACGCTTTTTTCCTGGTATCTTCTTCGTCGGAAACTGTGATCATGATGACTTTCATCTTTTTACCGTAAACGTGCTTGATCTTCTCCAAGAGCTTTAATCCATCCATCTTGGGCATAATGCGGTCAAGAAGGATCACCTGGGGCTGTTCTTTTTCTATCCTATCCATCGCCTTTAGGGGGTCGTTTACGGCAACGACTTCGTGCCCGCGGCGCTCAAAAAAATCGGTTAAAAAATCGCAGATACCTTTTTCGTCGTCGACGATCAACATCTTCATGAGCTTCCTCCACTTGGGTTGCTATCGCATAAGCTGCTCAACGCAGCTTCACTGGATATACTTTATAGCTTACACCGAACTCTGTCAACGAAAAAATGTCACGCTTTGTCAGTAGCGGACCTTCCCATGATTTCATGCGCGCCAGAGAAGGAAGATGCCCAAACCGAAGAACATCACTGCCATCAGGATCTTTAAAAGCCCCATGTGGCGTTTGAGCCAGGCGGCGAATTGATCCGATGTCGTCCCGGCTAAGGCAGCAAAAAATATCCCCAAAAGCGGGATCACAAAAAGCAGGTTATACAGCAATAAATAGCCAAAGGCCTGAAGGCGATACCCGGTGGTCTTAAGCATAAAAATTATCGTCGGCAGGTAGATCTTGACTACGCAGACCGCCTCAAAAGCCGAGACCAGAAAGCCGGTAATCAAGGCGCCGACGGCCAGTTTGACTAAAGTCTTCTTACGGCTCTGAGCATCGGCCGCAGCATCGCCGGTTTTATACTCCTCCCGGATCACTCTGTGGATACGGTTAGTGAATGATTTAGGTAATTGCAAAAGCAAGCCGCTGGCGGTTTTGGTACGTTTAAATTTGACATAATCATAAAGCGCCATGAACCCGGTGACAATGCTGAATATACCGACCGCGATGTTGACCATCTTGGCGATTGTATAAAATCCCTGGATACGGTAAATAAATTCCAGGGTACCGATACCGATCAATACATAGGTAAGATAAACCGCAAAAATAAAGATCAACCCGATCAAAACAATTTCGCGCCTCCGATACCCCTGCATCGCTAAAAAAGACATGAAAAAGACGATGACCGTGATCGCACATGGGTTAAAACCATCAAGAAGGCCAACGCTAATGATCGCAAAAGGGGTTAATTTTTCAAAGCGCTTCAGGATATCGACCTGCGGCACGCTCTCCTCCTCAACCGGCGTTTTATAATTAACCAGCGCTTTGTCGATAAAGGATCTTAAATGATCTTTGATATTATCATCAGGCCCGAGAAATTTTCCGTCGATAAAAAATACGGGAAACTCCTGATAAGGCTTGGAGTGGTACTTTTCTTCAAGCCCTAAAAGCAATTTGTAATTTGCCTGGGTCTCGATCTCACGGTACTCGATTTTAAGCCTGCCCCTATACGCCTTCTCTATTGGCGGCATGACCTCGGCCTTGGTCTGGATACAATCATAACAGGTAGCTGAGACAAAAACCGTCAAGACCGGCGTACTTGACCCTTTTGCATCAGCTGAAAAAAATGATGCTAACGCCAAGCAACTCAAAGTTAAGAAAAAAATCGCTGTTTTTTTAAATCTCATAACCTGCTACTTCCTGAACTTGCTCTTAACCCGCTCTTCCTTATTATCCCAAAAGAACCCCAGACCAAAAGTATCCTCGGGGATAGCGCTGATTATACCCGAACTGACCAATTGCGGCAACTCGTTAGGATACCCGCCGTAACGGCGCTTAAATTCGCGCGTGGCATCCTCTAAGAAAACAATTGTCTTTAGCCACTTAAGCTTTGCCGCGATCCAAATGATCTTTTGCGGGTCCTTTTCCCTTTCCAGTAAATCCTGGAAATAAGCTACCCCCATACGCGTCATTGCCCCTTTATAGTAGAGCATGGATTGATTGCTCTGCAAAAATTGCGGCGCGTTAGGAAGCCGCGATGCTTTTTGAAAAAAATATATTGCCTGGCGGTACATCCCCAATTCGTAAAAATTAAACCCGATCCAATAGGGAATATGCCAATCGCCGGGAACCAGATATTCCCAGCGCATCATAAAATCATTACCTTTTAAAAGGGTCTCCCGGCTTTTAGCGATGATCGCGCCGGCAAAAAAATAGGCTTCGATCAGCTGGTTATCAAACAAAATCGCCGTAGCCATATTATCCTGCACCCACTGGACCCTGGCGCTTTTACTATAAAAATCATCGGATACCCCCATCACGCCCTGGATATAAAAAATGTCGGCTAAAGCGGTTTTAACGTTCGCGGATATGCCTTGAAGTTTTTGGGCCTTGAGTACATAACGAAACTCCTGAGGCTTTATGGGATAATCCCTCCCCAGATAAAGCGCCAGGCTATGCGCCCAAAAAAAGCTTATGCCGATAAGAAGAAGTAATGTTACCTTTTGCGAAATAGCAGAATATTTATTAACCATAAGAAAACAAAATAAACTAAGGCATAAAGAGTAGCCGCCACAAAATAACCTGCCTTAGGAAGATGCTCCCATACGGCCAGGTAACGAATATCCAGTTTATCCATATTCGGCAAAATAGCGTAAACAATACCGACCATTGTCTTTTGCGCGCCCACGCCAAAAACATTCACCAAAGCCAGGGTCGATGGCGTTGCGACGCAAAGCAGATAAATACACAAGCTCATAAATAATGCCGTAGGCGCAGAAGTAAAAATATAACAGGCAATCGCCACAAAGCCGGTCATCACCACCAGCTTAAGGAATATCGGATAAACCGCCACAACCGCTGCCCAGTGGAAGGCTTTAAAATAAAAAAGCGCGGCCGAAAGCGCGGCAGCGGCCAGGCAAAGGTAACAAAAGCTGACCAGGACGTAGCCTAAAAGCTTGCCGCTGATATAACTCGCCCGGCTCATATTGGCAAAATATACTTCCTGAATCCGGCTCGCTTTTTCCCGGTAAAAGCTAAAGACAAAGCTCGACAAGACTAAAAGTACCGTGCTTAATTCGACACCGATCAAACCCCAATTACGCATCACCTTAGGCATATAGCCGGCAGAAAGTGCGCCTAAAAAAGCGCAGAAAAAAAGATAAAAAAAGAAAAATACCCCGACCCCCAGAAAAAGCTTATCCCGCACTGCCTCAATGAAATTTAAGATGACTACCGATAAGATCTTACGCATCAGGCCATCTCCCCTTGTGCTGTAACCTCTTTTACAAAAGCATCTTCAAGGTAAGCCGCATTGTGGCGCCTTTTTATCTCCTCGCAATTACCCTCAAAAACGATCCGGCCATGATTAATGATACCGATCCGGCCACATACCCGCTCCATCTGGGAAAGGATGTGCGAAGAAAAAAATACTGTTCTGCCTTCGTGCTGCAGATCGGCGATGATCTTTAAAATTGCGCTCTGCCCTAAGGGGTCAAGGCCCAGGGTCGGCTCATCCAGGATCAAGATTTTAGGGTTTTTTACCAACGCGCAGGCTAAGCCTAAGCGTTGGATCATACCCCGGGAAAAATTTTTAATATACTTATGCGCATGATCTTTAAGCCCCACAAGTTCGATCGTCTTGGCGGTATCTGCCGGAAGTTTGGCCTGCATGGCGATGATCGACAAGAACTCTTTTGCCTTTAAATTGGGCGGGGGTAAAAAACTCTCGGGTAAAAAACCAAAATTATCGCGGATCGCGCCGGCACTCAATGGCTTACCCAAAAAATCTACTTCGCCGCTATCGGCTTTCAAGAGCCCCAGAATAATCCGCATCAAAGTAGTCTTGCCCGCGCCGTTGATCCCCAAAAGGCCAAAGACTTCGCCCTCTTTGGCCGATAATGTTACTCCGCGCAAGGCCTCGACCCGGCCATATTTTTTTGTAATACCTTTGATCGCAATTGCAATATTCTCTGCCATAACCGCCTTCTTTCGTTTTTTTATTTTATTACGTTTAAAAAAAATATGCAAGAGCCATATGCATGATAAAATATAGGGAACTTTTAAGAAGAATTCGCGGTCTAAGCAGCTGAGGGAGAATAAATTGCCTTTATGAAAAAACGACATATTATCATCGCCGCATTAATAACCGCATTATTCTACCCCGGCGTAAAAGCGCAAGACCAAAACGTACTGACCTGGAAAGATTGCCTCGTCTTTGCTTCGCAAAACCACCCTGACCTGATATCAGCCGAAGAAGCAGTGAAACAAAAGGAAGCCGCGAAAAGCATTGCCGCAAGCGGGCTCCTGCCTCAAATATCTGCCGACGCAACGGCAACACGCTCGCGCGCCGGTGCCCTGGCAGGCAAAACCGGGACCAACGATAATTATACTTACGGAGTATCCGCGCAACAATTATTATTCGACGGCTTCACCAAAATCAACAATACAAAGTCTGCTGCCTTTGGCGTAAAATCCGCGCTGGAGCAATTTAAATTTACTTCCTCGCAGGTGCGGTTAAACCTGCGCACCGCTTTTATCGACCTGTTGAAGGCGCAGGAGATGGTAAAAACCACCCAGGAGATCGTCGATTTACGTAAACAGGAGGTCGATTTGATCACCATCCGTTACCAATCCGGCCTGGAACACCGTGGCGCACTCCTTACCACGCAAGCCAATTTTGCCCAAGCGGATTTTGAGCTGGCACAGGCAAAGCGCGACCTTCGTCTTTTTCAGCGCGAACTATCCGTCGCCATGGGGTGGGATGATTTTAAGCCTCTCGTCGCCAGCGGCGATATGGCTATGGCCGGTGATGATCCCAATATGCCGGATTTTGACGCTCTAGTCAAAACCCAGCCGCAATTTTTAGCCGCCATTGCTAAAAGTAACGGGGCAGGATATGACGTAAAAGCCGCTTACGGCGATTTTGCGCCGCAGATCTCGGCCGGCGCGGCATACGATAAAAACGGTACAAATTGGCCGCCGGCACAAACCGGCTGGAATACAGGAGTGAGCTTAAACTTACCTCTCTTTGAAGGAGGCTTACGTCATGCCCAGGTAAACCAGGCCAAAGCCGCCGAGCTGCAAGCTATGGCCGATGAACACTCGATGCGTAATTCGCTGGTCTTCGGCCTAGAAAAAGCCTGGGCCAATTGGCGCGATGGGGTAGAAATGGTCACAGTAAGCGCTAAAGTCCTGGAAGCCGCCGACCAGCGCCGCGAGATCGCCGAAGAACAATATTCGATCGGTTCAGTAGCCTACGATAATTACATCATCATCGTCAATGATTTTGTCAATGCCAAGAAGGCAGATTTAAGCGCAAAGGCCAATGCGTTATATACTCAGGCTAACTGGGTCTATGCGAAAGGAGAAACTTTAGAATATGTGGAATAAAAAAATTATTATACCGTTGTTGATAATCCTGGCTGCGGCAGCAATTTATTTTACCCCAAAGTTACTGCAGAAAAATCACTCAGGCAGCCGGAGCGGAACAACGCGCGAAATATCACCGCATATCGGTTCGCTGCAAACAATCATCTCCGATACCGGCACGGTATTACCGCGGAACCGTTTAGAGATAAAGCCGCCGGTAGCCGGACGCGTAGACAAAATCCTGGTACAGGAAGGCGATATGGTTAAAACCGGACAAGTAGTCGCATGGATGAGTTCTACCGACCGAGCCGCTCTCCTTGACGCCGCCGGCGGGCAAGGCCCAGAAGCGGTAAAACATTGGCAGGATGTCTATAAACCGATCGCTCTTATCGCCCCGATCGACGGACAAGTAATCGTATCGCGCATGCAGCCGGGACAAACCGTAATGGTCACTGATGATATAATTGTCCTTTCCGATACGTTGATAGTGCGCGCGCAGGTCGATGAGACCGACATCGGAAAGATAGCCTTGAAACAACCGGCGACGATCATCCTTGATGCCTACCCGGATACTCCGGTGAAATCCACCGTCGACCATATTTATTACGAATCAGTAACTACCAATAACGTTACCATTTATCAAGTAGACTTGTTACCCGAGACCATTCCTCCCTTTTTCCGTTCCGGGATGAATGCCACGGTGAATTTTACCACCGAAAACCGGGACAATGTTTTACTCTTACCGATCGATGCCGTAACAAAGATAAAGGATAAGAGTTTTGTCCTCTTAAAAACTACAGAGAGCGAAGAACCGGCCAAACAGCCGATTGTAACCGGGATCAACGACGACAAAAATATCGAAATTGTTTCCGGTATTACCGCCGACGATGTAGTTATCGTTAAAGCAAAAAAATATTCTTTACCTAAAAGCGATACCGGTTCCAATCCATTTATGCCGGGACGGCCATCCGGCACAAGGCCGGCAAAATGATCGAATTAAAGAACGTATACAAAACCTACCGATCGGGAGGCGAACCGGTAAAAGCGGTAAACGGAATATCTCTGACTATTGCCGATGGAGAATTTGTCGCAATCATGGGCGCATCCGGCTCGGGGAAATCCACCCTGATGCATGTTCTAGGCCTTTTAGACCGCTTTGACTCCGGCACATATTTTCTCGACGGCCGCGACGTATCCCTCCTCAGCGACGATGAACTTGCGGCGCTGCGCAACCACTCGATCGGCTTTGTCTTCCAGCAATTTCACCTTTTAGCGCGCACCAGCGCCCTGGAAAATGCTAAATTACCGTTACTCTATGCCGGCACGATCGTCAAAGACGCTCCGGCACGCAAAGCCTTAGAGAGCGTGGGCTTAAGCGACCGTATCCAACACCATCCCAACCAATTATCCGGCGGCCAGCAACAACGCGTAGCGATCGCCCGAGCCCTGGTCAACGAACCAGGCTTAATTTTTGCCGATGAACCAACCGGCAACCTCGACTCAAAAAGCAAACAAGAGATTGTCGAGATATTAAAAGATCTAAACCGCCAGGGTAAAACCGTAGTCATTGTCACTCATGAACCGGAAGTCGCGGCCCATGCCAACCGTGTAATAACCATGCGCGACGGTATCGTCATCAGCGATACCTTATCGGGAAAAACACCGGCAACCGGCGTGAAACCAAAAAAAATCGAACCCAAAACCGAACGTGATTTAAAGATAAACGGAATGCGCTTTTGGGAATATTTTCACGAAGCAAGCTTCGCCATCTTCTCCCATAAATTGCGGGCCTTTCTCTCGATCCTGGGCATTTTGATCGGCATCGCCGCAGTCATCGCCATGCTTTCAATCGGTGAAGGCGCCAAAATATCGATCGAAAAGCAATTAGCCTCTCTGGGCTCGAATCTCCTTATGGTGCGCCCGGGTTCACCTAAGTCCGGCGGCATCTCCCTGGGCGTCGGCGCATCAACGCGTTTTACCCTCCAGGATGTCGACGCCATCGCCGGTTTAAAGAGCGAGGTTTCCGGAGTAAGCCCATCTATACAAGGAAAAGGCCAATTAGTCTACGCCAACAAAAACTGGAATACTCAGGTAGAAGGCGTCGGAATCGATTATGCCCGCATGCGCGCCTCGGAACCGGAAGCGGGAAGATTCTTTACCGCTGAAGAAGTGAAAACGCGCGATAAAGTAGTGCTTCTAGGCACAACCGTCGCCCGCGAGCTTTTTGGCGACACCAACCCGATCGGCGAGACGATGAAGATCAATCTGATAAATTTCAAGATCATCGGCGTCCTCCCTTCTAAAGGAACAAATACCTTCCGCGACCAGGACGATACCGTGCTGATACCGGCGACCACGGCGATGTACCGGCTCTTCGGCAAACAATATGTCGATACAATATATGTCGAAGCGGCGAGCCCAGCTTTGATCGACAGCGCTCAGGATGATATCCAGCAATTATTAGTAAAACGCCACCGTTTGCGCAAGGAAGATGAAGATTCTTTCCAGATACGCAACATGTCGGATATTAAAAATGCCATGGAAACAACCACTAAGACTATGTCATTATTATTAGGCGGCATTGCCGCAATATCGCTTTTAGTCGGCGGCATCGGCATCATGAATATCATGCTGGTATCGGTCAGCGAACGCACCCGCGAAATCGGCCTGCGTAAAGCCATCGGCGCCACCAACCGCGATATCTTGATCCAGTTTTTAATCGAAGCTATCCTCATGTGTTTTGTCGGAGGCCTTCTGGGAATTGCCCTGGGCGTGGGGGCCGCAGTCGTGATCACCAAGATCGCCGGCTGGAGCGTGAGTGTTTCGATGTTTTCCATCATCCTGGCCACGGCCGTCTCTTTGATCATCGGCGTTGTCTTTGGGTTGTGGCCGGCCAAACAGGCATCGCAGCTTAACCCGATCGACGCCTTGCGCTACGAATAAACAATTTACATCACATCACTATAAAATTTCTGTTAAAATAAGTTAATGTTTTTCTACGAAATTACCATTATTGCCTTGATGCTCGCTTTTAACGCGCTTTTTGCCTGTTATGAGATGGCTCTTGCCTCGATCAGCCGCGCAAGGCTTAGCGTACTCCTAACTGAAAGCAAAAAAGGCGCTGCGGCTGCGGTATTCATGAAAGACTATATGGAGCAAAGCCTGGCGGTAATCCAGCTGGGCATTACTTTATTCGGAGCAATCGCCGCTGCCGTCGGCGGCGCTGGTGTCGAAGAAAAATTTTCACCATTCTTGATCAAAGCTTTCGGCATCTCGCTGGGGTTTGCCAATTTTATCGCCATTGTCGCCTTGATCATCCCCCTTACTGCAGTAACTATGGTCTTTGCCGAACTTTTCCCCAAGATGTTTGCCCTCTACAATAAAGAAAAGGTATTATTAAAATTTTCCCCGGCGTTTAAAACCTTGACTGGATTCCTTTACCCCTTGACCTCGGTATTGGAAAATCTCGTCAGAAAAATGATCGCCATGACCGGCATAGCCCGTGAAGCCGGCCCGGGACAACATAGCTCACTGCACGAATTGCACGCGGCGGCAAGCTTAGCCCGCCAGGCTAAGATCATGGGTGCTCAAGCGGAAAAAATCGTTTTAGCCGCAGCGGCCCTCTCTAACCGTATCGTCAAAGAGATCTTGATCCCTATCGACGATGTTTCCATGATCGCCTTTGATATGACCTTAGGCGAAGCCCTGATCAAAGCGCACACTGATATGCATACACGATTTCCGGTCGCGGCGCGCAAAAACGACCCGCAGACGATCGAAGGCTATGTAAATTTTAAAGACATTGTGACGGCGTTAAAAAATAATCCCACCAATCCTACAGTAAAAGGCATCGCACGGCCGATAAAAAAAGTCGACGAAAACACTCTTCTTTCGCATTTACTGGAAAAAATGGTTCAAGAAAAAACCCACATCGTACTGACCACCGGCCCACAAGGAAAAATTACCGGGCTAGTCACCCTGGAAGATATCATTGAAGAGTTGGTCGGAGATATTGATAATGTTTACGAACGGCTTCCTGCACATATTTATTCTTATGACGCATCGTGGATCGTCGGCGGTAGCGCCTCGATGCAAAAGATATGCACCGTAACCGGTATCTGCTGGCAAAACACCTGCGAAACATCGATCGATTGCACCTTGGCGGATTGGTGGCAGAAACAAACAGCGGGCAGCTTAAAGGAATCGATTTCCTGTGGCGATTACACCATAACTGCCCGTAAGTTCCGGCGTAAAAAACTCGCCGAAGCCATCATCACCAAAAAGGTTTAAACCACCAGCATCGCCTTTTTGATCTTATCAGCAATATTTTTATCGGTAAGTTTTTCTAAGATGGCCAAACCAAATTCTAAGGCGGTAGCCGGGCCGCGGCTGGTGATAATATTATCATCCACCACAACCGTATCTTCCTTGTAGACAGTAGTTTTATTGAAAGCCTTGTGATCGCCGGGATAACAGGTAGCACTTTTATCATTCAAAATACCCAAAGGCGCCAAGACTAATGCCGGCGCGGCGCAAATCGCCGCAATCATCTTTTTTTCATTATTAAATTTCTTAAGCAAAGCATTCAAATCTTTAGAAGCGGCCAAATTAGCTGAACCCGGCATGCCTCCGGGCAAGACGATCGCATCAAAATCATCACCGCAATCTTTAAGCTGTTTATCCGCCCAAAAGGTGATCTTGCGCGAACTTTTAACCTGTAAAGAATCGACCCCCACAGCCGTAACCTCTACCCCACCGCGACGCAAAACATCGATTACCGCGACCGCTTCCAACTCTTCAAACCCCTGCGCTAAAGCTACCAAGACTTTTTTTGCCATATTAACCTCACTTATTAAAAAATATTATAACACACCGGATTGGCGTTTTATCGGGAAATGACGCTAGCAGATACGGATGAGCTAACGCTCACATTGGAAGATAATGCCTGGTTACCAGAAGCAGCGTTAGCTGATTCAATGCTGGGTATGGTGATCCCAACGGTAACCGAAGTGCTAGAGTTATTAGCCGAAACAACCGGTGCCGAAGCAGCGTTCGAAGAAAGTACCTCTGCGACCGGATGTTCACCTTTATGCTTTTTCTTATGGCTGCCTTTTACCTGTTTATATATGTCCGTTAAAAAATCCGCAGCAGCATTAACCGTATCTCCGGTAAGCTCGGTTGCACCACTACCACCCTTAGATAAAGCATTTACCGCGCCGGAGATCACGCCGTCGACCAAAAGCCACGGCATATTTACCGTTCCACTAAGACCATCACGCAAAGGCTTTAGATCAAATTGCGGTGAATCCATTTTTGTAGGAAAACTAAAAGTATATGCCGGCTTGCCGTTGGGCCCGGTTAAAACCGCAAGGATCGTCTTCGCGGTCTTCATACGTGATAAGTCCTGGGCATTTGCCTCCTCAATGAAAGTATATTTTGGGACCGTGATCGCACAGGTAATCACCATATTATCATCCTGGGATTTAGCGTTAATATCAAAATCTAAAATTCCTTCCTTCAGGCCAAGTTTTGATGGCTGCCAATTGGGCGGCAAATATTTAGCCAATAAACAATAATCAATATTATTAAATTTCCACTCCACATCCATATCTTTAGAGGCGTAATCTATCCAACCATCCAAGCCGCCGATATTGCGGATAAAAGTTTTCCCCGACTCTAGTGAAACCGAAGCTTTGATATAAAACTTAGTAAGCTCAGGGTAAACAAAATCTCTGAGGTCTAAAGAAAAATCTCGCAAAAAGTAAATCTCGTTTCTCTTTTTAGACTTATCCGCAACCTCAATCACTCCGTCCTCGACATGAAAATTATCGATCGAACACCTGCTCGGCACATCCGAAGCAGCAAAAGCACTGGGAATAAGGCTAAATTGCGGCAAGACTGCCGGCGCAAGGACAAGTTTTTTACCCAGAATACCTGCATCTAGCCCCTTATCATCGATCGTCAATTTAACCTTTAAGCCCGATATATCTACATCGCCTAAAGCAATGCGCCCGGTTCTCATCATCTTAAAAAGATTAGGAATGATATGCAATTCAGCAAAATAAACATTATCCAGCTCAAAATTATAAACATGCAGATCAAAAGGAAAATCCATAGTAAGCCGGCCGATACTTGGCGTGACTTTAAAATTATTTCTAAAACTCTCGATCGCAAAATTACGGCCGCGGGCATTGATAAAAATAAAAAGTACGGCGTAAAGGACTACCGCCGTAAAAGCAGCGAACAAAAATAAACGTACAATTAATTTCATAAAAAAGCTTTCTCGATATCGCCACCGATATCTGCAGTATCATCTACCCCGGCAGTACCCGGCTCTTCAAGATAAGCAAGGACGGCCGCAGAACTTTTATCCCCATGGTTAACGTGCATGGTACCGACAACTAAAAAATTCACGGCGATCAAAATAATCACGGTAAACACGGCAAAAACCGGCCGCGGCATTTTTATAAAAACATCAAAAATATTGTGCTTAGCCGCCGGCGGCTTCGCGGCGGTGATCTTATCTTTTATACGGTACCACAAATAATCCGGAGCATTAAGCACCGGCTCTTCTTTAAAAGGCGTAACAACGGTGGTTTTAAAAACAGTCAAAAACTCCCGGCACTCGGCGCAAAGCCCAAGATGCGCTTCAAGCTCTTTTTTCCAAAAAAATTTGAGCTCGTTATCGCTATACCCGGAAATTATAAGTTCCTGCGCTTTGCGGCAATTCATCGAACGCCTCCTTCTTAGCGTGCGCCACCAGAGTTTCGCGCGCGCGTTTTAATCGCGAGCGGACTGTATTAATATTGATCTTCAGTGTCCCGGCGATCTCTTTATAATCTAGCCCTTCCATCTCACGCAAAACAACACAAGCACGCTGGTCAGGATTAAGCTTGGCCAGTAACCGGTCAACCCGACGTTTCTGGTCCTCATGCTCCGCCATCTTGCCGGGATCTACCTCGTGCTCTCTTAGCTCGTTCACCAGGTCGGGGTCAGATTTGATCTTTTGCTCACGCCCCGACTTATGGTAAAAATTAATCGCTGTATTCACCGTGATGCGATATACCCAGGTCTTAAACGACGATGCAAACTTAAAGGCCTTAAGACTGTTATGCATCTTAATAAAGACCTCCTGGGTAACGTCATCCGTCGCCGCGTGATTCTGTGTTACCCGGAAAGCCACGCTATAGACAAACCCCTGGGTCAGCCGGTAGATCTGCTCAAAAGCATCAATATCGCCGCCGGCTGCCGCCTTGATTATACGCGTTTCAACCTCTTGCATGGCTCCAATAAGTTAGACAAGGTAAAAGCCTTAAAAGTTCCCTAAATATCTTACCAAAAAGCCGGTTAAAGGGTAGGATAAAATATACGCTCATTGACACCTATCCCTTTTAATTAGTCTTATTAAATTCCCAAACGCCTACTGCCAGCATGACCATGGCAAAACCAGCAAGGAAGAAAAAGTCCGCATACAGAGAGAAACTTTTTACACCCAGAATATCCCACCTTAAAAGATCTACGCCGTAAGTCAAAGGGTTGATGCGGATCACAAAGCCGATCCAATGCGGCAGGTTGTCGATCGGGAACATCGCTCCACTTAAGAAAAACATCGGCATGATCACAAAGTTAGATATCACTCCAAAGCCTTCGAATGAAGTCATACGGGCAGCGATTACAATACCCATAGCCGTACAAACAAAACCAATGATAAACATCAGCGGTAAAAGCAGCAGCCAATGAGCCAACGGCATGCCGATCTTTATAATCGGCGCAAAAACCAGGACAAAGAGCCCTTCGACAAAAGCCACCGTCGCCCCGCTTAAAGCCTTACCCACAACAATTGAACTCCGCGGTATCGGCGCGACTAAAATCTCCCGCAAAAAACCAAACTCCCGGTCCCAAATAATGCTGATCGTCGATTGCATCGCCGAAAAAATAAGATTCATCGCAATAATACCGGGAAAAATAAAATGCGTATATGGTATCCCGTGCATATTAAAAGCAGCCCGCAAACCTGTACCCATGATCAAAAGCCATAATATCGGGCGCGCAATGGAACCTAAAAGCCTTACCCTGTCCCGGAAGTGACGCAATAAGTCTCTTTGCCAGATCATTAAAATTGCATCAAGATCCATAAATCACCTCAATTTCTTGTGCGTCCGGACAAATTGCCCCAGCTGTTCTTTTTCATCCGCTTCCTCTTCACGGATATCCCGCCCGGTGGAGCGCAAAAACACTTCGTTAAGCGAAGAAACTCCATATTTACTTTTTAATGCCTGCGGCGTATCCAGATCAATAATCGTGCCGTGGTCGATAATCCCTACCCGAGAAGAGATCTCAGCCTCTTCCATATAATGCGTAGTGAGGAATATGGTAATACCTTGATTGTGCGAAAGTCCGACAATATAATCCCAGATATGCTTCCGTGTCTGCGGGTCTAAGCCCGTAGTCGGCTCATCCAAAAAGATGATCTTTGGGTTATGCATCAGGCCGCGGGCGATCTCCAACCTTCGTTTCATGCCGCCGGAAAAAGTGCGCACAATATGATCTTTTTTGGCAGATAACCCCACCATTTCCAAGACTTCGATAATACGTATTTTTCTTAAACCTGGCGGCAGATGATAGATCATCCCATGAAAATTTAAGTTCTCGTAAGCCGTAAGCCGTTCATCAAGGCTCGGGTCCTGAAAAATAATACCAATCGACTTTCTCACCTCGTTAGGAGAATCGACCACATTAAACCCATTAACAATCGCCGTACCGGCAGAAGGCATCATAAGAGTGCAAAGAATATTGATCGTGGTAGTCTTGCCTGCGCCATTAGGCCCTAAAAAGGCAAAGATCTCCGAACGCTTAACGTCAAAGGTAATATTTTTTACCGCCTCGACCAAACCAAAATTTTTCGATAAGTTATTGACCTTGATCATGCTAATTTATATTTTTTAAAATATTTTCCGATTTCTCTACGATCACCAAATTAGCTAAATTCTTCAAAGACCGCTCATGCGCCTCTTTATCCGCCGAAGAAACGCAATCTGCCACAACCACCGGATAGAACCCACGGTTATAAGCGTCACGAGCCGAAGATTCAACGCCGAACTCGGTGGCAATACCGGTAAAGATCAACGTAGTGATGCCGCGGTTACGCATCATATTTTCAAAATTAGTCCCGATAAAAATACTGGCTGTAGACTTCTCCAAAACAATATCGCCCATGGCCGGCTTAACACTCTCCGGCACTTCCCGCTCTTTCGAACCCGGAACCATAAAGGAAGGCAATTCATTAACATCCTTAACATTAAACCGCCTCATCATCGAATATAAACTCCATGATGAAGCAAGCTCTCTTGGTAAGGGGGTAATCAGCGTATATGCCAACGGCATCTTACCTCTTAATCTTTCGATCAAGTGTTTTAGATTAACCATGAACTCATCTTTATTGAATATTCGATCGACCAACCCGTTCTGGACGTCCCATACTACCAAACATGAGTGTTCCGGCGCAACGACCTCTCTAAGATTTTCGTAAACCAAAATCCCGTTAGCGTTTTTCATCTTGTACCTCCTTAATCAATAAGCGGAACTTCATTACTGCCTTTGACCGCATGGCTATGCGGTAAGAACAAAATAAAGGCCACAACAAATAAAAACATCAGCATAAAGATCCAGGAAAGATCATTGTAAGAAAGCATGATCGCTTGCTGGTTTACCAGACGATCAAAAAAGGAGAGGCTTGCCGCCTTATCGTGAACCGGGCCGTAACCACTCTTATCAAGATAGCCGGAAAACATATGGTAGGTATTCAAAACCTGGCCGTGCGTAACCGCAATATTTTCAACCAGGCGTGCATGATGAAATTGCATCCGCCGCTCCAAAATAACAACAGTCAAGGCATAACCGATATTACCGCCAATACGCTGCATTAAAATATTCAAGCTGGTCGCGTTGGTCATCTCTTCGCGCGGAATTGTAATCAACGAGACTGTAGAGAGCGGAACAAAGACAAAAGCCATCCCTGCCCCCATCAAAAGCAAGATCGGCACAAAGCTCTCAAACGCCACGCCCAACGAAAGATGCGCTAAAAGATAATACGACCAACAAGTAACAGCGATGCCCAAAATAATCAAAATTTTTGCATCAATATAATTATAAAGCCTTCCTGCCATGGGCATAAAAACAAAAAGCGCAACCGCCCTGGGCAAAAGCGACAAACCCGATTGATAAGCCGAATAACCCAGAAGGGTCTGGGTAAATTGCGGCAAGATAAAAGTCGTTCCGTACAAAGCAATGCCGTAAAGCAACACCACCGTGGAACCGATCGCAAACGGCACGTTGCGTAACGCACGCAGGTCAATAATCGGCTCACTGGCGCATAATTCCCGGACGACCAAAGCAACCAGAAAGGCTACGGCAACGATCGACCAGATCACGATTAGCGAAGAGTCGAACCAATTCTCCTCCTGGCCGCGCTCCAAGACTATCTGCAAACCCGTAAGCCCAACGGTAAGAAAAATCATCCCAAACCAATCGACTTTTTTTACGCCGCGCTTTAAATAAGCCGGGTCATAAACATAATGATGCACCATCCAGATCCCAATAATACTAAAAGGAATATTGATATAAAAAATCCACGGCCAGCCGTAATGGTCGATCAGCCAACCACCCACGATCGGGCCTAAGGCCGGCGCCAAGACTACCCCCATACCAAAAATCGCCATCGCCATACCGTGCTGTTTACGGGGAAAAGTTTCACGCAAGATCGCCTGCGAGATCGGGATCAGCGCTCCGCCGCCAATACCCTGAATAATGCGGTAAACGATCATCTGGGAAAATGTTGTCGCCGTAGCACAAAGGATCGAAGCAACCGTAAATAGAACAAAGGAAGCAAAATAAAGATTTTTCCGCCCCACCAAAGTACTTAACCACCCGGTCATGGTAATAATAATAATCGCAGCAATACTATAAGCCGTGGCTACCCAGGTGATCGCCGATAAGGTCTGGGCAAAATTCCCCATCATGTAGGGCAAAGCCACGTTGACGATCGAGGTATCCATCACCGACAGAAACGCCCCCAGCATCACCGCGATCGTGACCATCCATTTTTGCGTAACCGGAATATGATAAGTAGCGTTCATTTGGTTTTAATTACCGGGATCACCGACATCCCCAAGGCCAAAGGATGCCCGGCATCGGGCTCGTCGTCAAAAACTATTTTTACCGGTATCCGCTGTACTATTTTAATATAATTACCAGTAGCATTTTCTGCCGGTAAAAGGCTAAACCGCGAACCGGTACCGCGCTGAATACTGTCAACATGCCCTTTAAATATTTTACCGGGATAAGCATCGACGGTGATTACGACCTCTTGCCCCGGCACAATATTTTTAAGATCGGTCTCTTTAAGGTTGGCAATAACCCAGCGCTCCGGAGTCACTACCGCCAGAAGCGTTTGGCCGATTTGCACAAACGCGCCCTCTTCCAAGGCTTTTTGAGTTATCCGGCCCTTAGCCGGCGCATAAATTTTCGTATAAGAAAGGTCAAGCCTGGCCTGTTCAAGGGCCGCTTTAGCTTCAAGCGCCTCGGCCTCGGCCACTTGAGATTTGACCATAACCCGCTCCATATCCTGCTTAGAGATCTCATCATTTAAAGTAAGTTGTTTGTAGCGACTTACATCTTCCGCAGCTTGAGCGGCCTTGACCCTGGCAGCATCCAGGTTAGCTTGCGCCATATCACAGTGAACTGCATAATCACGTGGGTCAATTTCTGCCAGAAGCTCCCCAGCCTTGACCAGCTGGTTATCATCGATATAAACTTTTAAAATATGCCCGGAAACTTTAGGGCTGACCGCTATCGCATGGCCCTCGATAAAAGCATCATCGCTGGAAGTATGCGAAGCGGCATAAAAATAGTAAACCATACCTGCTAAACAGACCAACAGCGCAATAACGATACTGGAAATAATCACTAATTTCTTTTTTGAGGGTTTTAGGTTTTTTACCGCCAAGTTTGTTTTGCCGCTCATATTATCTCCTATTTTTTGCAATGAGGCTAAAGCCTTCGATATCGCCTAAGGCCGAATAGAAATTAACCCGTGCCGCGTTATATTGAAAAAGCGCCGCCACATATTGTTGCCGAGCGCGCGCAAGGGTAGTCTGCGCATTAGCCACCTCCAGATTATCGCCGATATCTGCAGCGAATAAATCCCGGCTCATCGCCAATTCACGCGCGGCCAAAGCAAATACCTTACGGTCCGCCTTAAGCTGTTTGACACTGATAGACAACGCCTGTTGGGCTAAACGCACATCTTCTTCTACCTGACGGTTCATATCATCAAAGGTCAGTTTCGCCTGATGCACATTACTTTTAGCCTCCTCGACATCACCGTCAATCGCCCGGCCGTCAAAAATAGGCATCTTCAAGACTACGCCCATTTCCCCCACGCTGCGCAATGAACCATTGGGCCGATCACCGCCCAGGCCATAATCCCCGCTCAATCCGATAGTAGGTAACCGCTGTGCGCTCGCCTCATCGACTTTAAAGCCGCGGTATTTAATACGCTGAGCGGCAATTTTTAATTCGGTGCGGTTATGCACGGCCAAATTTATTTCAGCATCAACCGAAAAAATATCTTCCGACATAAATTTAAGCGTATCCATCAATTCAAGGCGGGTATCCAACGGTAAACCGACAATGCGGTTAAGCTCGATGCAAGCCTTACGCCAATTCATCAAAGCCTGCAGGCAACGCGCTTCGTCTTCTGCCTCGCGGGTTTCAAAGCGCGCCACATTGATGCCGGTAGCTAAACCGGCTAGATTCTGGTGACGGCTTAATTTTAAAAGCTGCTTTGCCAGGCTTAGGTCAGCCTTGGCAGCTTTTAACTCTTCCTGAGCGCTCACCGCCTCAAGATAGGCCAAACTTACGGCCGACCTTACTTGTTTGGCTGCCAGCTCTTCATCAAGGCCGGCGATATCATTATTAACCTCTTCGGCACGAAACCCATCGAGCGCGCTTAAATCGAAAATATCTTCGACCAGTTGGATGCGGCCGTCGAATGAATTATAGGGGCCGATCACACCAAACGAAGAAAACCCCATCGAAGCTAAATTTTCTTTATAAACGCGGGATTGCTGCAGATTAAGCAAAATATGCGGCAACAACCGTGATGCCGCCTGTAATACCCTACCCTTAGCCGCACCGCTTTTAGCCTGAGCCAAAAGCGTTAAAAGATTGCTCTTTAATGCTGCCTCACCGGCACTATGAAGATCGAGTTTATACGCCGGCGCGGCCGAAGCTGCCGTTAAGAAAAAAAATGAAGTCAGGAGACTAAACCATGTTGTAAGTTTCATAGGATTTTATCGCTTTTCTAAATATTGCTCAAATCAAAAGCTTTAAGGCGAAGCTTAGCCAAGATCCTATTTAATTGGCCATGTTCAGCCGCGGTTAATCCGCCGGCAAGTTTGCGTATCTCTAGATAATACCTTGGATTAATGGCATCCAATAACTGTGTACCCTTTTTAGTGATCTTAACGATACTTAAGCGCCGGTCACCGGGCGAATCCCGGCGTTCTGCCAACTCACGGCGCACCAGGCTATCCACCAACCCGGTCACATTAGGGCGGCTTACTAAAAGCAATTCGCTTAGCTCACCATGTGTGCAGCCCTTATTTTCACTGCGGCTGATAATATTTAACATATTCAGGGTGGAACGCGAAAGCCCGCTCTCCTGTAATTTCGCAGAAAAGTGGTTGGAGATCACATCATAAGTATAAGTCATATTTAAAAAAGCCTCGACCGAAGGCCAGTCAAACCACTGGTATTTTTTGCCGTACTCTTTTACCCGGCTCCAATAATAGCCAGCTCGCTTATCCTTATCCTGCGTTTTGATTTTGCTCATATCTTAACCTTGTTTTAAACAAAGGCATTATACGCTTAAAATACGATTTAATCAATAACTTAAATATTAAGATATTAACTAATTTTAGAGGAATACAGCCTGGCCATTTCTGTAAAAAAACGACTGAAACCGCTTACAGATACCATGATTCATAAAAAACAAGGAATTATATGTAATTCTTATATAAATTAGGTAGTTTTTAAAAAAAATAAATGTTATTTCTAATTAGAGGGTAAAAGTTATTTTTATATTTAAAAATGTTTTTAGCAATAAAATGTAAAAGAACTACTGTTGCATTTAAGGTGAGTCTGGCCCTTACCCTGACCGCGTTTTTATTATCAAACTTCATCAGCTACTTACCAGCCTTAGGTGCAAATACACCCGCTTTGGCTTTGCCGTATTTACCTCAAGTAGGGAGCTTGGTGGAAAACAGCCCACACCTCGACCCGGTTTCTCTGCGTGGCTTGGAATTTTATCCACACAATCCTTTCAAGTTTGACTTTGTGCTGGACCAGGCCAGTGCCGATATACACGACGATGAATTACAAAAGACCGCCGACCGCTTATTAAAATATTTCTTCGCTGCCTTAACTATGCCGGCTAAGGATTTTTGGGTCAACCTTTCGCCTTACGAACAGAACGTAATTGTACCAGACCAATTGGGGCTAACCGACTTGGGGCACGATCTTTTAGGCGAAGATTACATGCTCAAACAACTCAGTGCCTCCTTAACCTGCCCAAACACCCTTTTAGGAAAAAAATTCTGGGATAAAGTTTATCAGCAGATCCAACAGCGTTACGGTAATTTGAACATTCCTGCCAATACATTCAATAAGGTGTGGATCATGCCGGATAAATGCAAAGTAGTAGAAGACAATAATTGCGGCTTCATCAAAGAAAGCCGGCTAAAAGTCATGCTGGAGGAAGATTATATAGCCACACAACACTCTGTCACAACAATGTCCGTCGATACCGCCAAAAACGAACAAACAAAAGATACACGTAAAATATCTTTAGACGCTATGCGTGAAGTGATTTTACCGGTGATCGAGGAAGAGATAAACCATGGGAAAAATTTTCTTTACCTGCGCCAGATTTACAATTCGCTGATTTTGGCAACCTGGTTTAAACGCAAATTAAAAGATAGTATTTTAAATCAAACTTACGCCGATAAAAAAAAGATAGCCGGCGTTGAAAGTAACGACCCTCAAATCAAAGAAAAGGTCTACAATCAATATCTCGAATCATACAAACAAGGTGCTTACAATTTCATCAAAAAAGAATTTATCAAAACAAGCGGTGGTTTACCCGTAAAGATAACCCGCCGTAAATATTTTTCCGGCGGCTTTACCGGACAAAATCTACCGGGAAAATTAGAAGACCAATTAGAAACCAGAGCCGGCAGCTACCTTTCTAACATAACAAGCCTTAAAGATCCTGCTATTCTAGAGGCCGGGGCCAAACCATCGTTTAAACCGGCGGCCAGGGCTCCCGCCCTCATCACCGCACTACTTGGCTTAGTCATACTGATCGGCGGGTGCGCAACCAGCCCTATTAAACCTTATAACCCTATTTTACCTAAAAATACTACACTCGCGGCGCTTCAGCAGAAGATGAGGATCGAACCCGGTATGTATAAGCTAGGCAAGTTTGACAAAAACCGGCCTACCGTAATTTTTACCCATGGTGCCGGAGGCAACCCCTATGAATTTAAAAATTTCATTAGCCAATACCAGAATAAATACAATATTGTTGTCTTCACTTATAAATACTCTAACCCCATCCAGGATAGTGCAGATTTTTTAACTGAAAGTTATAAAAAGCTTATCCAAACAGAACAACCCGGCAAAGTAATTTTTATCAACCACTCCTATGGCAATAATGTTTTTGCTATGGCCGTTAAAAACGATTCAAAAAAAATCTTTGCTCACGATTTAGTGATCCAGCTTACGCCTACGCTTGCCGGTTCAGAAAAAGCTCTCGGTGGCTCGAGCATAACCGCTAAAGTTTTTACCTCCTTGTTTGCCGTCGTACCAGGGATCCCCTACTTTGGCGATATCAGCGCCGCCCAGGACCCAGAAGGTGAAACAATACACCGGTTGCTAAGCGCACCCTTGAAAAATGAAGTGCTAAGGATAGTCATGACCGGCGACCCCCACGGCGCCAACATAAATTCCCCGAAAACATTTCAAAGCAATTACCGGCGTTATGTTCTCCAGGACGCTGTAGTTTTGCCCCACAAGACTGAGGACCCTCACGACGAAGTTTTTGGGCGCCAGGATGTAATAGATGCCGTGGATGACGCTATAAGCGCTTTTGCCAAAGGTTCGAAAAGCTTAAAAC
>Ga0265342_10000256_pt1 | contig 59799 bp, 60 predicted proteins | sample 4CB327metaG_FD_203125 | JGI IMG/M metagenome (GOLD analysis project Ga0265342, IMG submission 203125) | Rhizosphere microbial communities from Carex aquatilis grown in University of Washington, Seatle, WA, United States - 4-CB3-27 metaG | ecosystem: Host-associated > Plants > Roots >...
GGGCCCCCCGCGCGCGTGTTTCGGGCGGCGCGCGCCGCCGGCGCCGACGCCGCCGACGCGGTCGCGGTGCGCGGCGTGTCGGTGTCGGTCGAGGTGCGCGACGGCGCGGTCGAGGAGAGTGAGAGCGCCGAGGGCGACGATCTGGGCCTGCGCGTCCTCATCGGCAGGAAGCAGGCGGTGGTCTCGACCAACGACATGGCGGGCGACGGGTTCGCGGCGCTGGCCGAGCGCGCGGTCGCGATGGCGCGCGTCGCACCGGAGGACAAGTATGCGGGGCTTGCCGACGCGTCGGAGCTCGCGACGAGCATCCCCGATCTCGACCTGATGGACGGGAAGATGCCGTCGGTCGCCGAGCTGGAGAAGACCGCGCGCGCCGCGGAAGACGCGGGCCTCGCCGTCAAGGGCGTGTCGAAGTCCGGCGGCGCGTCGGCCTCGGCCGGCATCGGCGGCATGGTGCTGGTGACGAGCCACGGCTTCACCGGCGCCTATCTCGGCTCCAGCCACAGCGTGTCGATGACGGCGATCGCCGGCGATGGCACCGGCATGGAGCGCGATTACGATTATTCCAGCGTGCGGCATCTCGCCGACCTCGACGATCCGGCCAAGATCGGCCGCACCGCCGGCGAGCGCGCCATTGCGCGGCTCAATCCGCGCAAGGTGACGACGCGCAAGGTGCCGGTGGTGTTCGATCCGCGCGTTGCCGGGTCGATCGTGTCGCATCTGGCGAGCGCGGTGAACGGCGCGTCGATCGCGCGCAAGGCGAGCTTCCTCAAGGACAAGCTCGGCAGCAAGATTTTCGCCGACGGCATCCGCATCATCGACGATCCGCTGCGCAAGCGCGGCCTGCGCTCGCATCCGTTCGACGGCGAAGGCGTGGCCGGCAGGAAGCTGGCGCTGATCGACGACGGCGTGCTGACGACGTGGATCCTCGATTGCGCCACCGCGCGCGAACTGGGGATGAAGACCACGGGGCATGCCTCGCGCGGCGTCTCCTCGGTGCCCTCGCCGTCGGCGTCGAACCTGCACATGGAGGCGGGCAAGGTGTCGCCGGCGGAGCTGATCGCCGACATCAAGGACGGCTTCTACGTCACCGATCTGATCGGCCACGGCGCCAACATGGTGACCGGCGATTACAGCCGCGGCGCCTCCGGCTTCTGGATCGAGAACGGCACGTGCACCTATGCCGTGAGCGAGGTCACCATCGCCGGGCGTCTCGCCGACATCTTCCGCTCGCTGACGCCGGCCAACGATCTCGTGTTCCGCTACGGCATCAACGCGCCGACCTTGCGCATCGAGGGGCTGACCATTGCCGGACAGTGAGCTGCTGCGCGGCCTGGAAGCGGTGCTGCACGAGGCGGGCGCGTTGGCCCGGACCGTCGCCGCGCGGCCGTACCGGCACTGGACCAAGGGCGAGGACCGCTCGCCGGTCAGCGAGGCCGACATCGCCGTCAACGACCTCCTGCGGGAGAAGCTGACGCGGCTCGTGCCCGCGGCCGGCTGGCTGTCGGAGGAGACCGAGGACGTGTACGGCGCCCGCGCCGCGTCGCAGGTCTGGATCGTCGACCCGATCGACGGCACCCGCGCCTTCATCTCCGGCCGGCCTGACTGGACAATCTCGGTCGCCCTGGTCACCGAAGGACATCCCGATCTCGCCGGTCTCTACGCGCCACGCCTGGACAAGATGTTCCTCGCAAGACACGGCGCCGGCGCCACCCTCAACGGCGCGCCGATTCGCGTGTCGTCAGGCGATGACCTCGCCGGGGCCAGGATCGCCGGTCCGAAACGGTACCTTGAGAAGCTGCAACGCCTCACCCCGGCGGCCCTGCCGCAGCCCAAGGTGCACTCGCTGGCGCTGCGCCTGACGCAAGTCGGCGAAGGCGTTCTGGATGCTGCGTTTTCCTCCGGCGGCAGCCACGACTGGGACCTTGCGGCTGCACATCTTTTGGTGCACGAAGCCGGCGGCCTCATGACCGACTTCGCCGGCCGCCCGCTCAGCTTCAACCGCCCGCACGTCGTGCATGGTGCATTGATCGCAGCCGGTCCCGCCCGCCATGGGACCATCCTGGGGCTCGTCCGCGACCGCATGCCCGAGTTCGCCTAGACTGCGGTTCACGGCGGCTACCCAAGGAAAGACGATGTCCGATTCCCCGAAACAACTCCTCCATCTCGTCATCGGCGGCGAACTGGCCGATCTCGGCGGCACGGAGTTCAAGAATCTCGACAAGCTCGACATCGTCGGCGTCTATCCGAACTATGCCACCGCCTATGTCGCCTGGAAGGCGAAGGCGCAGCAGACCGTCGACAACGCGCACATGCGCTATTTCATCGTGCACCTGCACCGCCTGCTCGATCCCGCAACGGCGAAGCCGGGAACGTGACCGGCGTGCGCCTGCCCTCATCCCGTGAGATCGCCTCCTCCCGCGCCGTTCAGCAGACGGTCGGGACGCTGGGCGCGTGGTATCTTCGCTTCGTATGGGCGACGAGCACGCAGGTGCTGGAGCCCCCGAGTATCTACGACCGCGTCGACATTCCGGTGATCATCGCCATGTGGCACGGCCAGCACTTCCTGATGCCGTTCATCAAGAAGGCGAACGCAGAGCACAAGGCCAAGGTCCTGATCTCGCGTCACCGCGACGGCGAGGTCAACGCCATCGCCGCCGAGAGGCTCGGCATCGGCACCATCCGCGGCTCCGGCGCGCATAACGGCGAATTCCACCGCAAGGGCGGCGCCGTCGCCTTCACCGAGATGCTCGACGCGCTCAAGGACGGCTACAATGTCGCCATGACCGCGGACGTCCCCAAGATCTCCCGCGTCGCCGGCATGGGCGTGATTAAGCTCGCGCAGCATTCGCAGCGGCCGATTCATGCCGTGGCTATCGCCTCGAGCCGGCGCAAGGTATTGAACAACTGGGATCGCACCGCCATCAACCTGCCGTTCAGCCGTATCGCCACCGTCGCGAGCGAGGCGATCCATGTCGACGCCGCCGCGGATGCCGCCACGCTCGAAGCCAAGCGCCGCGAACTCGAGAACGAGCTCAACCGGCTCACCAGGCGCGCCTACGACATTGCCGACGAGGGGAGCGCCGCGCGGTGACGCAGGCGCTGCCACCGGGCTTGCGGCTCTACCGCTTCCTGGCGGCGACCGGCGCCCCTTTGACGTCCGTGCTGCTGGCGCGGCGGCTCAAGCGCGGCAAGGAGCTCGGGGAGCGCATCAATGAGCGGCGTGGCGAGAGCACCGTCGAGCGCCCGTCCGGAGCGCTGGTCTGGCTGCACGGCGCGAGTGTCGGCGAGCTCCTCGCCGTGCTGCCGCTGATCGAGCGGATCGCCGGACGCGGCCTCAACGTGCTTGTCACATCCGGCACCGTGACGTCGAGCGAACTCGCCGCGCAGCGCATGCCGGCGGGCGTCATCCATCAGTTCATGCCGCTCGACGTGCCGAAATTCGTCGCCCGCTTCCTCGACCATTGGCAGCCGCAACTCGCGCTCTTCGTCGAATCCGATCTATGGCCGAACGCGCTGATGGAAACCTCGCAACGCAAGATCCCGATGGTGCTGGTCAATGCGCGCCTGTCCGAGCGATCGTTCCGCCGCTGGCTGAAGCTGCCCGCCTCGATCGGCCATCTGCTCGAACGATTCGACCTCTGTCTTGCACGTACGCCGCCCGACGCGGAGCGTCTGACGGCGCTCGGCGCGCGCAATGTCTTCGTCAGCGGCAACCTGAAGCTCGACGTGCCGGCGCTGCCGGCCGACGAGGCAGCGCTGGCGGCCCTCAAGGCGGCGATCGGCGACCGCCCGCTCATCGCCGCCGCCTCGACGCATCCAGGCGAGAACGAATTGATCGTCACAGCGCACAAGCGGCTGCGCGCGGCTAGCCCCGGCCTCCTCACTCTGATCGCGCCGCGCCATCCCGAGCGCGGGCGTGAGATCGCGGCGCTGGCGCGCGAGGCAGGGCTGTCGGTGGTCCGACGGGCCGATGGCGCGCTGCCGGACGCTACGACGGACGTCTACGTCGCCGATACGATGGGGGAACTCGGTCTGGTCTATCGAGTCGCGCCGACGGTGTTCATCGGCGGCTCACTCGTCCGGCACGGCGGGCAGAACCCGATCGAAGCGGCGAAGTTGGGCGCCGCGATCCTGCATGGACCGCATGTGTGGAACTTCGAAGAGCTCTACGCCGCACTCGACGCCGCGCACGGTGCCGAACCGGTCGATTCAGCGGACAAGCTGACCGCCGCCTTCGCCGCCATGCTCGCGCAACCCAAGGTCCGCGAGCGCGTCGGGCAGACCGGGCGCACCGCCGTCAATGCGCTCGGCGGCGCGCTCGAGCGCACCATGCAGGCGCTCGAGCCTTATCTGTCGAAAATACAAAAGCGGCGAGCCGCCCGGGACAGCGCACATGCGTGAGCCCGGCTTCTGGTGGCGAAAGGCGGGGGCGCTCTCGACCCTCCTGTCGCCGCTGGCCGCGCTCTACGGGTCGGTCGCCGCGCAACGGATGACGCGCAGGGGCGCGCGCGCCGGCGTGCCTGTGATCTGCATCGGAAACTTCACGCTCGGCGGCGCCGGCAAGACGCCGACCGCGATCGCCGTTGCGCGGATGCTGGGGACGGCGGGCGAGCGCGTCTTCTTCCTCACGCGCGGCTATGGCGGCAGCGACGCCGGTCCGAAGCGCGTCGATGCGCATACCGATACGGCCGCAGCGGTCGGCGACGAAGCGCTGCTGCTCGCGCGCGTGGCGCCGACCATCGTCGCCCGCGACCGCGTCGCCGGCGCCGCGCTGGCGAAAACGCAGGGCGCGACCATCCTCGTGATGGATGACGGACTGCAAAACGGATCGTTGAACAAGGATTTCTCGCTCGCGGTGATCGACGCCCGCCGCGGCGTCGGAAACGCGCGAGTGTTTCCGGCGGGGCCCTTGCGCGCGCCGCTCGATGCGCAGATGAGCCGCATCGATGCGCTGCTGGTCGTCGGCGATGGCAATGGCGCCGAGCGCATCGCAGCGGACGCACGCACACGCGGCCTGCCCGTGTGGCACGGCCGGCTCGCGCCGCATCCGGAAAGCGCGGGCGCGATCACGCGACCGGTGCTGGCGTTCGCCGGCATCGGCGACCCGGACAAGTTCTTTGCGAGCGCGCAAGCCGCCGGAATCGCGGTCGCGGCGCGGCGCGCCTTTCCGGACCATCATCGCTTCACTGCCGAGGACGCGGCCGAACTGCTGATGGCCGCCGACAGCGAGGCGCTCGCCCTGCTCACCACCGAGAAGGACCGCGCCCGCATGACTGGCGACGCCGCGCTCGCGGGACTGATCGAGCGCGCGCACGTTCTGCCGGTGACGATGCAGATCGATGAGGCTGGCGAGCTTGGTGCGGCGCTGGCGAAGGCGAGCGGGCGCTAGCGCGCCTCGGCCTTCAGCCGTTGCAGGACGGCTTCCGGCGACACATAGGCCTCCTGCAGGTCGACGCTCCAGTACTTGAGCTCTTCCAGCGGGATCGAAACGCCGGTGACGGCGCAGCGCACATAGGCGCCGGGACGCACGACACGGAAGTCGCCGTCGAGGTATTTGACCTCGGCTTCGCCGTTCATCGAGGAGCGGTCGTAGCGATTGAGCAAGGCGGCCTCCGTATCAAGCTGACGCCAAGATAATCGTTCGCGCGGCTTCGCGAAACCCTCAGCCGAACAGGCTGCCCTGCCCGTTTTGCCCGCTGCCGCCGCCCTCGCCGCCGCGGCTGCGGGGCTTTGCGGCCTTTGGAACCGGCGCTGCCAGCGTCGGGCGGGCTTCGCCGTCAGCCACCGCACCGATGCGGCCGTCGGCAAACTCGATGTCGAGCCGGGCGCCGTTCGAGACCGCCGCGGCGCTGTGCAGCGGATGGCCGTCGCCGTCGCGCACCAGCGCGAAGCCGCGCTTCAGCACCTCGCGATAGGAGAATGCAACGAGCAGGCGCTCGGCGCGCTCGACGCGTGCAGCACGCTGGTCGAGATAGGTACGCATGGCGCGGTGAGCCGCATTGCCGCAGGCGGTGACGCGGTCGCGGTGGCGCAACAGCCTGGCGCGATGCGCCTGCGCGTTGGCGAGGAGGCTCGCGCGCAGGCGGCGATCGAGGTTCTGGTAGCGCTCACGGCGGCGTTCGACCTCACGAGCAAGAAGCTGCGGCGACAGGCGCGAGGCGACACGCGAATATTGCGTGTGGTGGATCTGCGCGTTGGCGCGCAGCGCGCGCGGCAGCCGCTCCGCGAGACTATCGAGTTGCTGCCGCGGCTGCGCCAGGATGTCCTTCGGCAGCGCGCGCGTGAGCAGGTTCAACTCCTTGCGCCGCTGCTCGATGCCGCGCTGCCAGCAGGCGAGCTTGCGCGTGCCGAGCTGCCGGAGCTGCAGCAGCAGATCGGAACGCACCGGCACGGCCCTCTCCGCCGCCGCGGTCGGCGTCGGCGCGCGCCAGTCGGCCGCGAAGTCGATGAGCGTGAAATCGGTCTCGTGGCCGACCGCGGAGATCAGCGGGATCATGCTGGCGGCAGCCGCGCGCACCACGATCTCCTCGTTGAACGACCAGAGATCTTCGAGCGAGCCGCCGCCGCGCGCGACGATGATGAGGTCCGGCCGCGGCAGGGGTCCGCGCTCCGGCAGCGCATTGAAGCCTTCGATGCCGTTCGCCACTTCGGCGGCGCTGGTCTCGCCCTGCACGCGCACCGGCCATACCAGCACCCGCCGCGGAAAGCGGTCGGCGAGCCGATGCAGGATGTCGCGGATGACCGCGCCGGTCGGAGACGTGACGACGCCGATCACTTCGGGGATGAACGGCAGGAGCTGCTTGCGCGCCTCGTCGAACAGGCCTTCGGCGGCGAGCTTGTTCTTGCGCTCCTCGAGCAGCTTCATCAGCGCACCGATGCCGGCGGGCTCGAGTGAGTCGATGACGATCTGGTACTTGGACGAACCGGGGAAGGTGGTCAGGCGTCCGGTGGCGATGACGTCGAGCCCCTCCTCGGGCTTGACGCGCATGCGGCCGTAGGTGCCCTTCCAGATGACGCCTTCCAGCACCGCCTTGTCGTCCTTGAGCCGGAAGTAGCAGTGGCCGGACGGCGAGGCGCCGCGAAACCCCGAAACCTCGCCGCGCACTCGGACATAGCCGTAGGCGTCCTCGACGGTGCGCTTGAGCGCCGCGGACAGCTCGGAAACGGTCCATTCTGCGATGTTGGCGCGAGGGGCCTCGTCGGCCTCGGCGCTGATTCTCGGGGTGGCCATAAGTCGCGTATACGCCCTCGAGACGGCGCGCGGAAGCGTGGCCGGGAGCGGCCAGATCGGACCTGTCGACAGGCGGTCGCGGCCCCTTGTCGCCACCACGCCCGACCGGTACCGAAGGCGGACCTTTAGGGCGGGCACTGAATGAACATCCTCATCCTCGGTTCCGGCGGCCGCGAGCATGCGCTGGCCTGGAAGATCGCTGCGAGCCCGCGCTGCGGCAAGCTCTACTGCGTCCCCGGCAATGCCGGGATTGCGCAGATCGCGGAATGCGCCGCCGTCGATCTGGCCGACCACAAGGCCGTGATCGCCTACGCCCGCGACAAGAAGATCGACTTCGTCGTGGTCGGGCCGGAGGCGCCGCTCTGCGCCGGCGTCGCCGACGATCTCGAGGCCGCGGGCTTGCACACCTTCGGCCCGAGCAAGTGGGCGGCGCGGCTCGAGGGCTCCAAGGGCTTCACCAAGGATCTGTGCAAGGCGAACAATATCCCGACCGCGGCCTACCGGCGCTTCAAGAACGCCGCCGAGGCCAAGGTCTATGTGCGCGAGCGCGGCGCGCCGATCGTGGTCAAGGACGACGGCCTCGCCGCCGGCAAAGGCGTCGTCGTCGCTGCGACGATCGAGGAGGCGGAAGCCGCGATCGACGCGATGCTCGGCGGCGACAAGCGCGCCTGGGAGATCGTCATCGAGGACTGCCTCGTCGGCGAGGAGGCGTCGTTCTTCGCGCTGTGCGACGGCGACACCGCGATCGCGCTCGGCTCGGCACAGGACCACAAGCGCGTCGGCGACGGCGACAAGGGACCGAACACCGGCGGCATGGGCGCCTATTCGCCAGCGCCGATCATGACCGCGGAGATGAATGCGCGCGTGATGCGCGAGATCGTCGAGCCGACGGTGCGCGCCATGAAAGCGATGGGCGCGCCGTTCAAGGGCGTGCTGTTCGCCGGATTGATGATCACCGAGAGCGGACCGCAGCTCATCGAATACAATGTGCGCTTCGGCGATCCGGAGACGCAGGTCTTGATGCTGCGGCTGACGTCGGACCTGCTGCCCGCGCTGATCGCCGCGCGCGACGGGACATTGAAAAACGTGTCGCTGCAATTGTCCGGCGATGCCGCGCTCACCGTGGTGATGGCGGCGAATGGCTATCCCGGTGACTACGCCAAGGGCACGACGATCGATGGCTTGGCGGAAGCCGCACAGATCGAGGGCGTCGAGATCTTCCACGCCGGCACCAGGGCCGAGGGCGGCCGCATCCTGGCAAACGGCGGGCGCGTGCTCAACGTCACCGCGCGCGGCAAGACCGTGCGCGAGGCAAAAGATCGCGCCTATGCCGCGGTCGGCCGCATCCGCTGGCCAGAGGGCTTCTGCCGCCGCGACATCGGCTGGCGCGCGGTGGAGCGAGAGAAGTAAAGTCCGTCGACCGTTTCTGGAGTGAGCCATGCACCCCGTCCTGCGCCTCTATGAAGACGTCCTGTCGAGCGCCGAGAACGTCGAGTTCCGGCTGCCGCCACTGCCGCGCTTCATCTTCGTCGTGCATGGCAGCGCCACCATCGCCGGCAAAGCCGTCAACGAAGGCGAGGCCTGGCAGGGCGAGGACGCGATCACCGTGAAGCCGTCGGCTGCGGGCGTGACGTGCTGGCGCTGGGAACTGGCGCGCGGCGATCAGGGCTCCACCACGGCGAACGCGCCCGGCATGATCACGCATGAGAAGCTCTCCGCCTATCTCGAAACCCTGCCGAAGGGCGACCTCTTGATGCGCGGCGACAGCGTCGGCTTCCCGCCGGGCGGCTGCGCCTATCTGCACCGCCACCAGGGCCCCGGCATCCGCTGCCTGATCGAGGGCGGCATCCGCATCGATACGCACGGCCGCTCGACGAGCTACGGGCCCGGCGGCGCCTGGTACGAGAGCGGGCCCGACGCGGTGTTCGCGCAAGCAGCCGACCGACCGTCGCGCTTCATCCGCGTCATGGTCCTGCCGCGTGAACTACAAGGCAAAAGCTCGATCCAGTACGTCAACGAGGACGACAAGGCGAAGCCGAAGTCGCAGCAGTACAAGATCTTCGCCGATGCGCCGATCGCCTTCGCGGCGAGGAAGTGACGCTCATGGCGCCGGGCATCGCGCTGGCGCTCGTCAAGCTGCTGCTCAGCGTTGGCATCTTCGCCGTCACCGGCTATCTCGGCCGCTTCTACGACAAGCGCATCGCCGGCGTGCTGCTGACCTTTCCGATCCTCAACGGCATCGGCATCCTCACCGGCGGCGATCCGCTCGCGGTGGCCAATTCGATCTACGCGGTGGTCGTGGTCAACGGCATCCTGCTGTTCATGGCGATCCGCTTCGTCGAAGCGCTGCCGCCGCTCCCCGCCGATCTGTCGGCCAATGCAAAACTCGCCGCGCGGCTGATCGTGTGGACCCTCCTGTGGGCCGCGGGCGCCTGGTCGGTGGTCAACTGGCGCGACAGCCTCCCCGGCGCGGCGGCGCTGATCACGGCCCAATGCGTCCTCGCCGCGCTGGTCGCGGCGCTGGCCTGGCGCGCACCGCGCAAGGCGGATCGCGTGCCGGAGCGCGTGCCGTTCCTGGCCTTCTGGTTGAGCCCGGCCGGCCGCGCGCGGCTCGCGCTGTTCACGCTCTGCTGCATTGCGCTGCTGGTCGCGGCCAATAGCTGGGAGTCGAAATGGGTCGGCATGCTGAGCGCGCTGCCGCTGCCCGGCCTGTTCGCCGTCGCCACTTTGTCGGTTCTCGAAGCGCGCAAGGATTTCGCCGTCATCGGCGACAGCGTTCTGTTCGGCCCGGTCTTCGTCATCGCCTTCAATTGGACTTACGCGCACATCGTGTTGCGGCTTCCGGCCGCAGGGCACACGCAGCTCGGGCTCGCCGCGCTCGTTCTCCTGCTCGCCGTCAACGCCGCGCTGATCTTCTGGATTGTGCCGCGGATTTCCGCTTATCTCGATGCCCGGCGGAAGGCGTAAGTGATGACCAGTATCGACCGGCAGCAGGCTTTTTCAGGCACCAAGGACGCGGCGCCCGCCCTGGCGCTCGATGCTGCGCGACTCGAGCGCTACCTGACGCGAACCGTACCCGGCTTCGCCGGCCCCCTCACCGTCAAGCAGTTCAAGGGCGGGCAATCGAACCCGACCTACATGCTGGAGACGCCGCAACGCCGCTATGTGCTGCGGCGCAAGCCGCCGGGCAAGCTCCTGCCGTCGGCGCACGCGGTCGACCGCGAGTACCGCGTCATCAGCGCGCTCTATGCGCAGGGCTTTCCGGTCGCCGAGCCGGTCGTCTACTGCGCCGACGAGGCTATCGCCGGCACCGCTTTCTACGTGATGGACTTCGTCGACGGCCGCGTGTTCTGGGAGCCGCAGATGCCCGGCTCCGATCCGGCCGAGCGCGCCGCGATCTACGATGCCATGAACGCGACCATCGCGCGGCTTCATGCGTTCGATCCCTCCGCGATCGGCCTCGGCGATTTCGGCAAAGGCGAGAACTACGTCGCGCGGCAGGTCGAGCGCTGGTCGAAACAGTATCGCGCGTCCGAGACGGAAAAGATCGAGCCGATGGAGCAATTGATCGCCTGGCTGCCGCAGCACATCCCGCCGGCGCAGCCGGTGCGGCTCGTGCACGGGGACTACCGGCTCGACAACCTCATCGTCGCGCGCGCAACACCGGATGTTGCCGCCGTGCTCGACTGGGAATTGTCGACGCTCGGCGATCCGCTCGCCGATTTCACCTATCATCTGATGGCCTGGCACATGCCGGCTTCGGAGAGCGCGGCCGGCACGGCGACGCTCGTCGGCCACGACCTTGGCGCGCTCGGCATCCCGCCGATGGCGGACTATGTCGATGACTACGTCACGCGCACCGGTCTCGATCCGCGGCCACACCTTGCTACCTACATGGCGTATAACTTCTTCCGCATCGCCGCGATCCTGCAAGGCATCATCGGCCGCGTTCGCGACGGCACCGCGACCAGCGAGCACGCGCCGGCCAAGGCCTCGATGATCCGCCCCCTCGCCGAGAAAGCGTGGGAATTCGCACGTGCCGCCGGCGCCTGAGGGCACCGCGCGTTGGTGAACGAGTGGTTGCCGCCTCGTCGAGATTTGCAGGGTCGGGCAAACCGATAAATTGAGAGCTGCTGCCTATGGTCCCGCGCACACCAGGGAGATGGGGATGAGTATCAGCAGCATCGGAATCCAGACAGTGACACCGAGTACCGGCACCAGGCAGGATCAGTCGCAACAGCAGCAGAGCGCGGCGAACGACAATTCATCGCAGGTCTCGGCGAAAAGCGCCTCGCAGTCGTCGTCGCAGACGACCGGGAAGCACGTCGACAAGATGGCGTAACGGTCAGCGGCGCTCGCGGAAAAAGTCCTTCAGGAGCGCCGCGGCCTCGCTTTCATTGATGCCGCCATAGACGTCGGGCCGATGGTGACACGTCGGCGCGGCGAAAAAACGCACGCCGTGCTCGACCGCGCCGCCCTTCTCGTCGGCGGCGCCGAAATAGAGCCGGCGGATGCGGGCGAACGACATCGCCGCCGCGCACATCGTGCACGGCTCCAAAGTCACGTAGAGATCGCATTCGGTCAGCCGCTCCGAGCCGAGCGCGGCCGCCGCCTGGCGGATCGCCAGCAGTTCCGCGTGCGCGGTCGGATCCTTGTCGGCGAGGGTGCGGTTGCCGGCCCGCGCGATCACGTCGCCATTACGAACGACCACGCAGCCGACCGGCACCTCGCCGCGCGCGCCCGCCGCGCGCGCCTCGTCGAGGGCCGTTTGCATGTAGCTCGCCGATACCATATTCCCTCTCGTGGCCGGCCATAACCCTTCGAAGACGGGCTTAAACGCCCTTATGTCCTGGCCACCCCGATCAGGAGGGCACGGCTGTGCCTACATAAGCGGGATGCCCGGGACAAGCCCGGGCATGACAGACGGAGAGGCATGTCCAAGCAACCGACTAACGAAGGCGACCGCATCGCCAAGGTGATTGCCCGCGCCGGGCTCGCCTCGCGGCGCGAGGCCGAGGCCTGGATCGCCGCCGGGCGCGTCTCGGTCAACGGCAAGGCGATCAACTCCCCGGCCCTCAATGTCGGGCCGCGGGACCGCATTGCCGTCGACGGCCAGCCGCTGCCCGGACGGACGCGGACCCGGCTGTTCCTGTGCAACAAGCCGCGCGGCCTGGTAACGACCCATTCCGACCCGGAAGGCCGCGAGACGATCTTCCGCGCCCTGCCCAAGCACCTGCCGAGGCTGATCAGCGTCGGCCGCCTCGACATGAACACCGAGGGGCTGCTGCTCCTCACCAATGACGGCGGGCTCGCCCGCGCGCTCGAGCTGCCGGCGACCGGCTGGGTCCGCCGCTATCGCGTGCGTGCGCTCGGCCGCGTCACGCAGGAGACGCTGGACGGGCTCAAGAAGGGCGTGACCGTCGAGGGCATCCATTACGGGCCCATTGAAGCGACGCTCGAGCGCCAGCTCGAGTCGAACTGCTGGATCGCGGTGGCGATCCGCGAGGGCAAGAACCGCGAAGTGCGGCGCGTGATGGAATCGCTCGGACTGAAGGTGAGCCGCCTGATCCGCGTCGCCTTCGGGCCGTTCGAGCTGCCCCCGATCGCCGAGTGCGACGTCAAGGAAGTCGAGACCGCGGCGCTGAAGAAGGCGCTCGGCCCGGAGATCATCAAGCAGGCGGAAGCGGATTTCGACGCACCGCTGGAGATCGAAGCCGAACAGGCGCCTCACGGCTCTCGGCGTCATTCCGGGGCCGGCCAAAGGCCGGAACCCGGGATCCAGAAACACGGACCGGGCAAGCGTCCGGATTCCGGATCGCCGCTGCGCGGCGTCCGGAATGACGGTGGTAAATGGCAGGGCCGCGCACCTCAGGATGCCGGACCGCGGCCAGAGACCGGGCGCAACAAGCACCAGAAGCGCCGCCGGCCGGACCGCTCGGGCGGGCCGCGGCCGTCGCGCCCAAGGCCGAAGTGATGCGTGTCGTCGGCGGCCGCTTGCGTTCGCGCCCGATTGCCGGGCCGAAAGGTCAGGGCCTGCGCCCGACTGCCGACCGCCTGCGCGAGTCGCTGTTCAATATCCTCGCGCATGCCTACGGCGACCCGGTGGCGGGCGCGCGCGTACTCGACCTGTTCGCCGGCACCGGCGCGCTCGGCATCGAGGCGGCGTCGCGCGGCGCGGCTTTCGTATTGTTCGTCGATGATGGTGTCGAAGCGCGCGCACTCTTGCGGCAGAACAGCGAGTCGCTGGGCTTGGGAGGCACGACGCGCATCTTCCGCCGCGACGCGACCAAGCTTGGCCCCGCGCATCCGATCGAGGCGTTCTCGCTCGTCTTCCTCGATCCGCCCTACGGCAAGGGACTGGCCGAGAAGGCGCTCGTCACAGCGCGCGACGGCGGCTGGCTCAAGCCTCAGGCCTTGATCGTCGTCGAGGAGGCGACCGAAGCCGCGTTCAAGCCGCCGGAGGGATTTGAGGAGATCGAGCGGCGGGCCTACGACGATACGGAATTGATATTCTTGCGGGCCATCGCTGCGTCGTCCTGAGCAGCCCGCGCGGAACGCGCGGGCCTCGAAGGATCTATGACTCAGAGACCCTTCGAGGCTCGCGTGCTACGCACGCGAGCACCTCAGGGCGACGGCTACCTTCTCCCGAACAGTCTCTCGATATCGCTCAGCTTCAACTCGACATAAGTCGGCCGGCCGTGATTGCACTGGCCGGAGTTCGGCACGACTTCCATCTCGCGCAGCAGCGCGTTCATCTCGTCGGGCTTGAGACGACGGCCTGACCGCACAGAACCGTGGCAGGCCATGGTCGCAGCGACATGCAAGAGCCGCCGCTCGAGCGGCAGCGAATCGTCCCACTCGGTCATGTGCTCCGCGAGGTCAGTGACCAATCCGCGCGCATCGACCTGTCCAAGCATGGACGGTGTCTCGCGCACCGCCACTGCGCCCGGGCCGAAACTCTCGACCGCGAGCCCGAAGCGCGCGAGCTCGTCGGCGCGCGCGACCAGCCGCGCGGCGTCGCCTTCGTCGAGCTCGACGATCTCCGGGATCAACAGAATTTGCCGCGCCACGCCGGTCGCGTCGAGCGCGCTCTTGAGCCGCTCATAGACGATGCGCTCGTGCGCGGCGTGCTGGTCGACGATGACGAGGCCGTCGCGCGTCTGCGCCACGATGTAGTTCTCGTGGATCTGCGCCCGCGCCGCGCCAAGCGGATGATCGAGTAGCTCCGGCGCGGGCTGCGCTTCGGTAAGCGCCGCCGACGGCGCGCCGACGTCGAAGGCGGCCTGCGCCGCTTCGGCGAAGCCGAGCGCGGTGGCGCCGATCATCGACGGCCGCGCCGGCGAACGCCGCCAGTCATAGCCGCCGCGCAGTGGTGCTGTTGCGGGCCGGAACGTGGCGATGGTGGCGCCGCCGCCGGTGGTCGCCGCGCGTTGCGCGTCGCGCGCCAGCGCATCCTTGAGCGCGCGCACGATGAGGCCCCGCACCAGCGCGCCGTCGCGGAAGCGCACTTCCGTTTTGGCCGGGTGCACGTTGACGTCGACCTCGTGCGCGTCGAGCGTGACGAACAGCGCCAGCAGCGGATGGCGGTCGCGCGGCAGATAGTCGGCATAGGCCGCGCGCACCGCGCCGACGAGCACCTTGTCGCGCACCGGGCGGCCGTTGACGAACAGGAACTGGCCGAGCGAATTCGCCCGCGACAGCGTCGGCAGCCCGGCGAAGCCGGACAGATGCACGCCTTCGCGCTCGGCGTCGACCGCAATCGCATTGGCGCGGAAGTCGGCGCCCATCACGTCGCCGAGCCGCGTCAATTCGTCGGCAGCCGGACCCCACGTGACCGGCGCGCGCTCCTCGCCGGCGAGCGTGAAGGCGACGTCGGGCCGGCTCATTGCGAGCCGCCGCACCACCTCGCGCACGGCCTCGGCCTCGCTGCGGTCGGTCTTGAGAAACTTCAGCCGCGCCGGCGTGGCGTAGAAGAGGTCGCGCACCTCGACCATGGTGCCCGACGTCAACGCCGCCGGCTTGATCTCCGACTTGACGCCGGCATCGACGGTGAGCGTCCAGGCGTGCGGCTCGGACGCATGCCGCGTCGTGATGGTCAGCCGCGACACCGCGCCGATCGACGGCAGCGCCTCGCCGCGAAATCCGAGCGTGCGGATGTCCAAGAGATCGTCGCCGGACAGCTTCGAGGTGGCGTGCCGCTCGACCGCGAGGTTCAGGTCCTCGCGCGTCATGCCCTCGCCGTCGTCGGTGATGCGGATCAGGCGGCGGCCGCCGCCGTCCGTCAGCACGTCGATGCGCCCGGCGCCGGCGTCGAGCGCGTTTTCGACCAGCTCCTTGACGACGCTCGCCGGCCGCTCGACCACCTCGCCGGCGGCGATCCGGTTGACTACACCCTCTGAGAGCTGGCGGACGGGCATTCAAGACAGGCCTGATTCGAGACCGGCCAAGTGTACCCGCGCCCATATGGCCGCCGCGAGGCGCGCCGCCGCCCTGCCCCCGTTATTCAGGCCCTAATCGAAGTTAGGCTTGCGCTGCCGCAGGCTCTTGATGCCGGAGCGGCGCTTTTTCGACTCCAGCCGCTCGCGCTTGGCCGATTTCGGCACCTTGGTCGCCCGCCGCACCGTGGGCCTGACCGCCGCCTGGCGGATCAGGTCGAACAGGCGCTCGCGCGCCTCGGCGCGGTTGCGCGACTGGTCGCGATGTTCCTGCGCGACGATGACGATGACCCCGTCCTTGGTCAGGCGGTGGCCGGCGAGCTTCATCAGGCGGATGGCGACGTCGTTCGGCAGCGACGGCGAATGCCGCGCGTCGAAGCGCAACTGCACGGCCGACGACACCTTGTTGACGTTCTGCCCGCCCGGACCGGACGAACGGACGAAGGACTCTTCCAACTCGGAGTCATCGATCGAGATGGTGTCGGTGACCTTCAACATGGCTCTGTCGTGCCGGGCATAGCCCGTCGAAGACGGCGTGAACGCCCTTATGTCCGGGCGATCCCGCTTAGGAAGGCAATGCGTCCCTTATCAGGATCGCCGGGTCAAGCCCGGCGATGACAGCACCAGAGTCACGTGCCCAGCAAATACTTCTTCGCCAGCACCTTGCCCTCTTCCACCGCCGGCTGGTCGAAGGCGTCGATGCCCATCAAGTGCGCGGCGATGATGGTCTCGAGCATGAAGTGCATCATCATCTCGCCGAGCGCGGCCTCGTCGAGCCTGTCGATGGTGAAGGTGCGGACCGGGCAGCCGTTCCTGGCCAATGTCTCGGCGGTGGCGCGCGCTTCGGCGGCGGCGAGATCGCCGATCGTCTTGCCGGCAAAGTCCGGCTCGCCGGCGATCTTGGCGAGCGCGCCCTCCATTTTCGGGCCGAGACCCTTGCCGCCAACGCTGAGCACGGTGAACAATTTGTCGCGCGGGCCGGCAATGAACAATTGCACCTGACTGTGCTGGTCGACGGGCCCGAGCGCCGCGACCGGCGTCGTGCCCTTCCCGCCCTTGCCGAGGCTTTCGGCCCACAGCTGCACATACCAGTGCGTGAAGCGCTCGAGCCTGTCGGCATAGGCCATCATCACGCTGATCGACTTGCCCTTCGTTTCGGCGAGCGCCACGTTGAGCGCGGCGCCGACCGCCGCCGGCACATCCGCGGGCTTCTTCTTCGCGAGCACCGGGTCGAGCGCACGCCCCGCGCCCTGGCGAAGCGCGCCAATGTCGAGCCCGAGCGCCGCTGCCGGCAGCAGGCCGACATTAGTGAGCGCCGAATAGCGCCCGCCGACATTGGGGTCGTGCTCGAGCAGCGCGACGCCGTGCTGCGTCAGGAGATCGCGCAGGCCGTTGCGTTTTCCCGCTCTGGCCGGCTCGCTGATGCCGAGCATCGCTTTCGACAGGTCCGCGCCCGCGGCCTTCAGGGCCGACATTACGGCGATGGTCTGCATCAGCGTCTCGGCGGTCCCGCCGGACTTCGAAATCGATACGAAGCGGCTGGTCTCGAGCGGCAGGCGCCCGAGCATCGTCTCGAATGACAGCGCGTCGAGATTGTCGATGAAATGGATGCGCGGCGGATCGCGTAAAACCCCGACGCCCGGTACGTTGAAGCCGGCGAGCTGGGCGATGGTCTGGCCGCCGAGCGAGGAGCCGCCGGTGCCGAGGATGACGATGTCGCTGGCGCCGTCTTTCAGTCGCGCCGCAGCGTCGCGGATCTGACCGAGGTCGTCCTGTTTCTCCGGCAGGCGCAGCAAGGGCAGCGTGCCTTCGGCGTAATGCTGCCGCAGGCGGTCGAGCGCGCCCTCGGCGCGGGCGAGCGCACCGGACAGCGCTGCGTCGGCGACGCCGTGCGGACCGACGGTCTTTTCCAGGGCGGAGTCGATGGTTTGGATGATGGGCATGGCGAAACCTTAGGGACCGTCATCGTCCGCGCAAGCGGACGATCCAGTATTCCGGGACGATTATGATGGATTATGACACGCCGCACGAGAGACTGCGGCGTACTGGATGCCCCGCTTTCGCGGGGCATGACAGCGACAGGTTCAACGCCGGCTTCAGTTCGCAGTTCCGCTCGACGCCAGGCCCTTCGGCTTGCCGGCGACCGTCACCAGCATGCCGCCGCCGTAGAGCCTTTTGGCGACCCGCTTCGCGTTGTCGATCGTGACCGCGTCGATCAGCTTCTGGCGCTTGTCGATGTAATCGATGCCGAGATTGTCGAGCTGAATCTGGGTGATCTGGGCCGCGACCTTGCTCGAGGAATCGAGCGACAGCGCGTAGGCGCCCTTGAGGTACGACTTGGCCGCCGCGAGCTCCGCCGTGGTCGGGCCGTTGTCGGCCATGCGCTTCGTCTCTTTCTCGATGATATCGAGCGCGTCGGCGGTACGGTCCGCGCGCGTCGCGGTGCCGCCGAGCACCACCGCTGCCCGCTTGAACCAAACGAGACTGTCGGAGACGCCGTAGGCAAGCCCGCGCTTCTCGCGGACCTCGCGATAGAGCCGCGAGGAGAAGCTGCCGCCGCCGAGAATGTGATTGACGATGTAGGCGGCCATGAAGTCGGGATCGCTGCGCTCGATGCCGTTGCCGCCGAAAGTGACGACCGCCTGCGGCACATCGACATCGATGACGATGCGCCGGCCGATCCCCTGCGGCGTCGCCGCGGGAATTGCCTTGAGGTCGTTCTTGGCAGGCAGCCGTGCGAAGGCGCGGTCGATCAGGTCGCCGGCGGCCTTCGCATCGACGTCACCGACGATCGAGATCGTCAGCTCGTTGCGGGCGAAGGCGCGGCGCACGAAATCGCGCAAATCGGCGGTGCCGATCAGAGGCACCGTATCGAGCGCGCCGCGCGCCTCCCGGCCATAGGGGTGCTGGGGAAACGCCGTGTGCCACCAGCTGCGGCTGGCGATCGAGTTCGGGTTTGTGTTCTCCCGGCGCAGCACGGCGAGCACCTGACCGCGCACGCGCTCTATGGCGTCGGCATCGAAGCGCGGCTTGGTCAAAGCGAGGCCCAACAGATCGAAGGCTTCGTCGCGGTGCTCGTTGAGGGTGCGCAGCGTGCCGTGGAAATAATCGCGGCCGACCTGAAAGCCCATCTCGATCGCGTGGTTCTCGAGACGCCGATGGAAGGTCGTGGAGTCGAGATCGCCGGCGCCTTCGTCGAGCATGTCGGCGACGAGATTGGCGGTGCCGGCCTTCGCGGCCTCGTCCTGGCTGGAGCCGCCGTGGAAGGCGAAGCTCAGCGCGACGAGCGGTGTCGACGTCTCGCGCACCATCCAGGCCGGGATGCCCGACGGGCTCACGATCTTCTCGATGGTGACGGCACGGGCGAGCGGCGCGCCAAGGCAGAGCAGCGCGGCGAACGCGAACAGTCTCAAATAACGCGTCATGAACGGCGCTCCGCCTGCGGGCTCGTATCCTTGATCAGATAGCCGGTGACCGACCGTCTCTTGTCGAGCCATTGCCGCGCGGCGTCCTGCACCGCCTCGGCGGTCACATTGCGGACGCGGTCGGGCCAATGCGTCACGTCCTCGACCGTGGCGCCGGTCGTCAGCGCGCTTCCGTACCAGCGAGCCATGCTGGCTTGGCTGTCGTGGGCGTAGACCGCGTCGGCGATGAGCCGCGTCTTGGTGCGGTCGAGTTCTTCCGCGGTGATGCCCTTGGCGGCAACGTCGGCGATGACAGCGTCGATCGCGGTTTCGAGCTGCGGCAGGGTCACGCCGTCCTTCGGCGAGCCATAGACGCCGAACCGTGAATCGTCGAGCGCCGAGCTGTCGTACCAGGCGCCGGCGGCGACGGCGATCTTCTGGTCCATGACCAGCGCGCGGTAGAGCCGGCTGTTCGAGCCGGAGCCGAGAACGTGCGCGAGCACTTCCAGCGCTTCGGACTGGCCGGGCTTGGCGGTGTGGAACGACGGCACGAGGTAATCGCGCTGAACGATCGGCAATTCGACGCGCGGATCGGCGAGCGTCAGCGAGCGCGCCGCCGTCGGCTTCGGTTCGCGCGGGCGCACGCGCGGCGCGATCGAGGCGTGTGGCGCGACCTTGCCGTAGGTGTCTTCCGCGAGCTTCAGCGCCGCCTCCGGCGTCACATCGCCGGCGATCACGACTGCCGCATTGTTTGGGCCGTAGAAGCGCCGGTAGAAGCCAATGGCGTCATCGCGGGTGAGTTGCTCCATCTCATGGCGCCAGCCGATCACAGGTCGGCCGTAGGGGCTGTTCAAATAGAGCGCAGCGGCGATCTGCTCGGACAGCCGCGCCCGCGGATTGTTGCCGACGCGCTGGTTCTGCTCCTCGAGAATGACCTCTCGCTCGGGCAGCACCACCTCGTCGGTGAGCTGCAGGCCGGTCATGCGGTCGGCCTCGAATGCCATCACCGTGGCAAGGTCGCCGCGCGGCACGCGCTGGAAATAGCCGGTGTAGTCGCTGGTCGTGAACGCGTTCTCCTGCCCGCCGAGGCTCGCCACCACCTGTGAGAACTCGCCGGCGGGATGCTTCGCGGTGCCCTTGAACATCAGGTGCTCGAGGAAGTGGGCGAGCCCGGAGTGGCCGGCGACCTCGTCGGCAGCGCCGACCTTGTACCAGATCATGTGCGTGACGACCGGCGCGCGATGGTCGGGGATGACGACGAGTTCTAGACCGTTCGTCAGCTTGTAATCGGCGACCTGGCTGTCAGCGGCCGACGCAGGCATGGCAAAGGCCGCGGCGAGGACCGCGGCCAGACCAAGGATCGATCTCAATGTCACGTGTTTAAAACCTTGCGGGTGACGAGTTGGTACGCCCCACACGTCGCTCCGAAAGCAACCGCTCCAGAGCAGCCGTCGCTACTTGCTGGTGGCGGCTTCGATACGCTGATCGGTGGCGTTCGCCGCGGTCGGCGCCGAGTCGGACTTGCCTTCGCCATAGGGCTGAGCGGGCGACGGCGTCTGGTAGCCCGGCGGCGGCTGGACGAGCGACGTCCGCGCCGGTTCGCCGGTGAAGCGCGCGCTGCGCTCCTGCTTGCCGTGAAACAAGCTGCCGAACATGCCGCCGCGATATCCGAGTTCGTCGGCCGAGAGCCGCGCACCCTCGACACCGGCCGGATTGACGATCTTGGGAGCCGGACCGGTGCGGCCACGGTCGCCGCCAGGCATCATCTCGGACGGCGAGAGCGGACGGCTCCAGGCATCGATGTCTTCGCTGCGAACGCCCTTCTTGGCGGCGATGCGGGCTTCCCTGGCGCGGGCGACATCCGGATCCTTCGGCCAGGCCGGCGTATTGGCAATGACGGCGTCGCTCGACTGCGGCGCCGGAAGCGCCTTGCTGCCCGGGATCACCAGCGGCGGCCGTTCGTGATAGTCGATCGTGTTCTTGCCATCACGCTCGAGGCCGATGCCTTCGAGGAGGCTGCGCAGGATCTTGGTGTCGATCGGCGTGTCGTCGTCGCCATCGTCGGCGGCGCGGGCCGGAGCAGGCGCGGCCAGCATGCTCGCCACGAGCACGAAGCCGGCAGCGGCGGCGGCGAACTTGGCAAAGATCATCGGGCGCATCGACGTTGTCCGATCTGGCCTCGAGGGCATTGAAATCGCTAAAGATTTCAGTCGCGTAAACGAGACTATCGCGGCGGATCAGGGCGCTTTTGCGGCGCGGTCCACGAAGAGGCTTTCATACAACAGACCGACCACCCCGGCAACGATGGCCACATCGGCGAGGTTAAAGACGTACCAGTCGAACCGGAAACCTGCCGTCCGGACATGAAAATAGACGAAATCGAACACCCAGCCGTAGGCCAGGCGGTCGATGGCGTTGCCTATGGCACCGCCGATGATGAGGCCGAGCGAGAGGGCGGTCAGCCGGTCGCGGGTCCGGGTCAGCCAGACCGCCAGCGCGATCACCGCGGCCGTTTTGATGCCGAGCAGGACCCACTGCCCGAGCGGGCCCTCGGTCTGGAACAGGCCGTAGCTGATGCCCTTGTTGCGGACGAAGATGAAGTCGAAGAACGGCCCGAGCCTGATCGGCGGCCGCTGCGGCAGGCCGTAGCCGAACATCAGATAGAGCTTGCTCGCCTGGTCGAGCGCGCAGGCGAGACCCGCGGCGACGATGCCGAGCCGAAGGCCGGACCGCGCGGCTCCGCTCATTCCGCCGCCTTGCGCAGCGCTTCCCATTCGCGCAGCGCTTGCGCGTCGCGCGGGGAGACGTCCGGATAGTCCGGATCGGCGCCGATGGTGTTGAGCACCTTCCACGAGCGTGCGCATTTGCGCCCCTCGGCGAGGTTCGGCACGACGCCGACGCCGGCCACATCCGGCAGGCGGAAGGCGTCGGCGGGGCCCTCATCCTTCGCCAGGGTCGCGGCCGACGTGATGCAGACCTCGGCGAGATCGACATCGGCGACCGCCTCGAACAAATCCTCGTTCGAGACGTGCACGATCGGATGCGCCTCCAGCGAAGAGCCGATGCGCTTCTGCGCCCGCTCGATCTCCAGCGCGCCGGTGACGACGCGTCGCACCTGCCGCACCTTGCGCCACTTCTCGGCAAGCTTGTCGTCGCGCCACGCGGCCGGCACCTCGTGGAAGACCTCGAGGTGAACGGACTTCGCGTCCGCGCCGTAGCGCGACAGCCACGCCTCCTCCGTCGTGAAGCACAGAATCGGCGCGAGCCACGTCACCGTGCAGCGGAACAGCTGATCGATGACGGTGAGCGCCGCCTTGCGCGTGGTCGACGAGTCCGGATCGCAGTAGAGCGCGTCCTTGCGGATGTCGAAATAGAACGCGGACAGGTCGGCGGTCATGAAGGCCGACAGCGCCGCGAAGATGCGCTTGTAGTCGAACTCGGCGTAGGCCTTGCGCACCGTCTCGTCGAGTTCGGCGAGACGATGCAGCATCAGCCGCTCGAGCTCCGGCATCTTCTCGATCTTGACCGCTTCGTCGGCGTGGAAGTGCGCGAGCGAGCCGAGCATCCAGCGGATCGTGTTGCGCAGCTTGCGATAGGTGTCGGCGGTCGTCTTCAAAATCTCCGGGCCGATGCGCAGGTCGTCGGCATAGTCGGAGGCGCAGACCCACATGCGCAGGATGTCGGCGCCGGACTGCTTGATGACGTCCTGCGGGAAGACCTGGTTGCCGAGCGATTTCGACATCTTGCGGCCGTCCTCGGCCAGCACGAAGCCGTGCGTCAGCACGATGTCGAACGGCGCGCGGCCGCGCGTGCCGCACGACTCCAGCAGCGACGAGTGGAACCAGCCGCGATGCTGGTCCGAGCCCTCGAGATACATGACGGTGTCGCGGCCGCCGTCGACCTTGCGCTTGATGCCGGCGAGCTGCGGAAACTGCTCGGGGTCTTCCAGCACGAAGGCGTGCGTCGAGCCGGAATCGAACCATACGTCGAGAATGTCATCGACCTTCTTCCACGCGTCGGCGGCGAGCTTCGGTCCGAGGAAGCGCTCGCGCGCGCCCTCCTTGTACCAGGCGTCGGCGCCCTCGGCGGCAAAGGCCTCGACGACGCGCAGCTCGACCTCGGGATCCTGCAAAATGTCCACCGAGCCGTCCGCCTTCTCCTTGATGAACACCGCGATCGGCACGCCCCAGGCGCGCTGGCGCGAGATCACCCAGTCGGGACGGTTGACGATCATGCCGTTGATGCGGTTCTCGCCCTGCGGCGGCACCCACGACGTCACGGAGATCGCGTGCAGGGCGCGCGCGCGCAGCGTGTCGCCGGGCTTGTCGATGCCCTTGTCCATGGCGATGAACCATTGCGGCGTGTTGCGAAAGATGACCGGCTTCTTCGAGCGCCACGAATGCGGATATTGATGCTTGAGGCGGCCCCGCGCGATCAACATGCCTGCCTCGATCAGCGCCTTGATCACCGCCTCGTTGGCGTCACCCTTCTCGCCTTTGTCGTTGATGACGCGCTTTCCCGTGAAGCCGGGGGCGGCGGCGGTGAAGGCGCCGTTCTCGTCGACGGTGTAGGGGATGGCCGAATTGATGCCGCGCGCTTCGAGATCGCGCGCGTTCTCCGTCCACACCTCGAAGTCCTCCCGGCCGTGGCCGGGCGCCGTGTGCACGAAGCCGGTGCCCGCGTCGTCGGTGACGTGTTCGCCGGGGAGAAGCGGGACAGCGAAATCGTAACCCATCGCCGCCAGCGGATGCTTGCAGACCATCGCGCCAAGCGTCTCGTTGGACACGTCTTCGATCTTCTCATACGCGGCGACGCGCGCCTGCTTGAAGACGTCGGTGGCAAGCTTGTCGGCAAGAACGAGCAAATCGCCGACCTTGGCCCAGTTGTCCGCCGCCGCCTCGGTGACCTTGTAGAGCCCGTAGCCGATCTTTGGCGAGTACGAGATGGCGCGGTTGCCCGGCAACGTCCACGGCGTGGTCGTCCAGATGACGACCGACGCTTTCGCGACCTCGCCTTTGCCGTTCGCGACCGGAAACTTCACCCAGACCGTGTCGCTCGTATAATCCTCGTATTCGACCTCGGCCTCGGCGAGCGCGGTCTTCTCGACCACCGACCACATCACCGGCTTCGAGCCGCGGTAGAGCGTACCGTTGGCCGCGAACTTCATCAATTCGCGCGCGATCTGCGCCTCGGCCGGAAAGCTCATCGTCGTGTAGGGATGCTGCCAGTCGCCGATGACACCGAGGCGCTTGAACTCCTCGCGCTGCACGGAGAGCCAGTGCTCGGCATAGGCGCGGCATTCCTGGCGGAACGCGACCATTGCCTTCGGGTCCTTCAGGTCCGGCTTCTGCTTGCCCTTGGAGCGGTAATTCTCCTCCTCGATCTTCCATTCGATCGGCAGGCCGTGACAGTCCCAGCCGGGCACGTAATTGGAATCGAAGCCGAGCATCTGCTGCGAGCGCGTGACGACGTCCTTGAGCACCTTGTTGAGCGCGGTGCCGATGTGGATGTTGCCGTTCGCGTAGGGCGGGCCGTCGTGCAGGATGAACTTGGCGCGGTCCTTCGAGGCGGCGCGCAGCTGCTCATAGAGCCCCTCGCCGTGCCAGCGCTTGAGAAGCTCCGGCTCTTTCTGCGGCAGGCCTGCGCGCATCGGGAAATCCGTCTGCGGCAGGAACAGGGTCTCGGAATAATCGCGTTCGGGCTTGGACATGGCGGGGCTTTTAGCAGGGGGATGTAGGGGGGAAAAGGCCGGTTTCCGGCCTCAAATCGCCCCCAGCACCGGAAACGCCCCGCGCTCGCGGGCGAGCGCGTCCTTGGCCCGGACGACATCGCCGTCCATCGCCCGCTTGAGCGCGTCGATCGAGGCGAACTTCTCCTCGCCGCGGATCCAGCCGACGAAGGCGACGTCGATCGTACGGCCGTAGAGGTCGCCGGCAAAATCGAACAGGAACACCTCGAGCAAAGGTGCGCCGTTGTCGAAGGTCGGCCGCCGGCCGAAGCTCGCCACGCCATCGATCAGACGGTCATCGACTTTCGCACGAACTGCATAGATGCCGTGCTTAAGGCCGCAGGAGGCGTCGAGCCGGAGATTGGCGGTCGGGAAGCCCAGGTCGCGGCCGCGCTTCTCGCCATGGATGACTTCGCCGGACACGAACCAGGGCGCACCGATCAACTCTGCCGCCTCGACCACCTTGCCGCCGGCCAGCGCCGCACGCACCGCGCCGGACGACACCGGCCGCCCCTCGTCCTGGAGCGGCGGCACGATGTCGACGGCGAAGCCGAGCTCGGCCCCCTGCCCCGCCAGATAGGCCGGCGAGCCCTGCCGGTCCTTGCCGAAGTGAAAGTCGAACCCGATGGCCGCGCCGGCAATGCCGAGTCGGCCGACGAGGATGCGCGCGATGAAGTCCTGTGCCGAGGTGGCGGCGAGCACCGCGTCGAAGCGCAGGATCACGGCGCCGTCGAGCCCGGTCGCGGCGAGGAGCCGCATCTTGTCGCGTTCGGTCGAGAGCCTGAAGACCGGCAGATCCGGCCGGAAGAAGGTGCGCGGGTGCGGATCGAACGTCAGCGCCGCCGCCGGCCGGCCGAGCGCGCGGGCACGCTCGATCGCCGCCCCGATCACCGCGCGATGGCCGCGATGCACGCCGTCGAAATTGCCGATCGCCACGACGCAGCCGGCGAGCCCGCCGGGCGCAAGCGCCACGGCATCGCCGCGGACGAGGTGGAAAGGCTGTCGGGACGAGGTCATCGGGCTCAGCGGGGTTAACGAGGCGTTCCTTCAATCCCGCCGCCGTCCGGACGTCAAGCTGCCGACATCGGCGCCGCTTACGGTAAAGGCGGGGTTAACGATGCGTTTAACGGGTTATTCAAGCCCGATTGCTAGGTTCCGCCAATTCGCGGACTGCCCTTGGAGGGGCAAAGTGGCCATGGCCATCGATCTTACGATGCCGGTTCTTGTAGTGGACGACTACAACACCATGATCCGCATCATCCGCAATCTCCTGAAGCAGCTCGGCTTCGAGCACGTGGACGATGCCGCCGACGGCAGCGCCGCGCTGACGAAATTGCGCAAAGTGAAATACGGCCTCGTCATCTCCGACTGGAACATGGAGCCGATGAGCGGCTACGAGCTCCTGCAGGAGGTCCGTGCCGACCCCGAACTCGCCGCCCTGCCCTTCATCATGGTCACGGCCGAGTCGAAGACCGAGAACGTCATCGCCGCCAAGAAGGCGGGCGTGTCGAACTATATCGTCAAGCCGTTCAACGCGCAGACCCTGCGCAACAAGATCGAAGCGATCTTCCCGGACGTCTCCGCCCCGGCGGCCTGATCGGTTCTTTTCAAGCCCTCCACATATTCGGCGTCATGCGCGGGCTTGACCCGCGCATCCGTGATGATGTGCCGCGGCGGCATCAATACTTCTGCGCGCTTGGAGACCGCTCATGGATTGCCGGGTCAAGCCGGGCAATGACCGGTCGGGAGGCGCGAGCGACCACGAGGCCGCAATAGCCTCACCACGCCAGGTGCCGCATCACCGCCTTCGGCCTGTCGCCGGCGGCGGCGAACACGTTCGCGAGCGCATTCACGTTGGGCGTCTCGCGGCCACCGACCTCCTCGGCATGAATGCCTGAGGTGATGAACAGGAAATCGACGCCCATCGTGCGCGCGCCCTTGAGGTCCGTGCGCACCGAATCGCCGATCGCCAGCACGCGACTTGCCGGCACGTCGCGGCCGCACGCCTTCTTCGCCAGATCGAGCGCCATGTCGTAGATCGGCTTGTAGGGCTTGCCGGCGTAGAGCACCTCGCCGCCCATCGTCTGGTAGAGATCGGCGATGGCGCCGGCGCAGTAGACGAGCTTGTCGCCGCGTTCGACCACCACGTCCGGATTGCCGCAGACCATGAACAGATTGCGCTTGAGCATCGTCTCGAGACGATCGCGGTAATCCTCCGGACCTTCGACCTCGTCGTCATAGGGACCGGTGCAGACGACGTAGTCGGCGCGCTCGAGCGTCTCGAACGTCACGTCGAGGCCGGCGAATACCGAATGGTCGCGCTCCGGACCGATATGGCAAAGGCTCTGGCCGCGCCGGGCCTTTATCACCGCGCGCGTGACGTCGCCGGACGAGGCCATCGCGTCGTAGGTCTCGCGCGGCACATGCAGACGGTCGAGCATGCGGCCGACCGCCTCGTTCGGACGTGGCGCGTTGGTGATGAACACGACGGCCGTGCCACGCGCCCTCGCCCGCATCAACGCGTCGCAGGCGGCCGGAAAGGCCTCGACGCCGTTGTGCACGACGCCCCAGACGTCGCTGAGGATGACGTCATAGTTCGGCGCGATTTCGGAAAAGTGCGGGAGAAACGGCGGCAAGTGAGCCTCAAGATTTTGGGGCCGCACCTATGCCATCAAACGGGACCGGGGGAAAGTCAGGCGGCCGGGCTGGCAAGCTCGGCACGCGCCACGTCGGCCGAGCCGAGCGCCTCGGGCCGTACCGGGCGCGGCGCCGAGAACAGGAAGCCTTGGCCGAAGCGGACGTCGTAATCCAGGAGATCGAGCACCGTCGTCTCGTTCTCGATGCGCTCGGCGATCAAATCGATGCCCGAGCGCGCGAGCAGGTCGGCGAGGTCTTCCGGGTGAATGTCGCTCTGTGCGCCGGAGGCCTTGTTGAGCAGGAGCTTCGCGGGGACCTTCAGGAACCGGAACGAGCGCTCGGCGAGCTCGCGCGGCTCCATGCGCAAATCGGTCACGTGATCCATCGAGAAGCGGAAGCCGCGCTCGGCCAGCGCCGACAGGCTCTCCTGCTCGAGCGGGCCGAAATTGCGGTAGGCGCTTTGGGTGAATTCGAAGGTGAGCGCGTCGCTGAGCGCGCGGTTGGCGTCGACGAAGTCGAGGAACTGGCGGAACTGTCCCGCGTCGGTCAGGGTCGCCGTGCTGATATTGCAGAAGATGCCGACTTCGCGGCTCTTCAATTGCAGGCGGCGCACGACCTGCACCGCGCGGAACAGGAGCAGATTGTCGATCCGCGGCATCAGCCCGGCAGTCTCGGCCGCGTCGATGAAGGCGCTCGCCGGCACGACCTCGCCGTCGGCCGTGCGCAAGCGCGACAACGCCTCGTAGAAGCGCACCTTGCGCTGCGGCAGCGTCACGATCGGCTGCAGGTAGAGATCGATACGCTGGCTGTCGAGCGCCTCGGTGGTGAGCTCGACCGCGACATTGCGGTCCATGCTGCGCACGGCGACCGGCGGCGACACGGCGTCGCTTTCGCTGAGCGCCAAGGGCGCATCTGCCGTCGCGACCTCGAACGTCGCGATGCGCGGCAGGCTGCCGGTCTGGCGCAGCGCCGCGTCGTGGGCGGCCACGTTGTCGGCGAGCTGGCGCACGAGGCCTCCCAGTTCGCCGATCTCGGCCGCGAGCGGGTCGACGGCGCCGCGGGCGCGCGACACGGTGTTGCCGACGCTGGTCTCGACGGCATTGAGCCGCCGCGCCAGTTCCGCCACCTGGCGGGCAAGGTCGCCGGTGCCGCGCGACAGATCGGCAATCTGGTCGCCGAGCTCGCCGCGGTCGCGCAGGCGGTTGGACATGGAATTGTACAGGGCGAGGATCATCAGCGTCGCCAGCGCCACGATCGCCGAGGTGCGCGCGTCGAGCTTGAAGGCGAGGAACAGGACGGCGCCGAGCGAGGCCGCGATGACGACCATGCAGACGGCGATGAAAATGGCGCTGAAACGGCGCATGGCCGGTACCTGAGACCCCCGCACGGCAGGAGCGAACAGCCTGAGCGATTCGCGCCTCCGGCACACAATGTCCATGAGCCGACCGATCCGCGCAACAGGCAAACACTGCTATGGTAAGGACGGATCAGCCTTTATTCGCAGGAACTTGAGGCGAATGGAACCGAAGCCGCGCACCGACCGCCTCGCCGCCCGGACCATGGGCAACCCCGGCCGCGCGCTCGGCGTGGTTCTTGGCCTGCACGCGCTGGTGTGGACGGCGCTGCCGACGCTGCTCTACGCCAACCTGCCGCTCGACCTCATCGAGGCGCTCATGTACGGGCGCGAATGGCAACTCGGCTACGACAAGCTGCCGCCGCTGCCCTGGTGGCTGGTCGAGGCCGCCTATCTCATCACCGGGCAGGACTGGTCGTACTACTTGCTGGCGCAACTCGCGGTCTGCGCCGCGCTGGCGGTGATTTACCTTGCGGCGCGGCCACTCATCGGCGGGACCGGCGCGCTGGTTGCGGTGCTGATCGTCGACGGCCTGCACTACCTCAACTACACCTCGGCCAAGTTCAACCACGACGTCGTCCAGCTGCCGTTCTGGGCGCTCGCCGGCTACGCGCTGCACCGCGCCCTGCGCAAGGGGCAGATCGTCGACTGGCTGCTGCTCGGCATCGCCGTCGGCATGTCGCTATGGGCGAAGTATTTCGTCGTCGTTCTGGTCGCGCCGATGGTCGTCTTCGCCCTGATCGACCGCGACGCGCGCAAATGCCTCGTAACGCCCGGGCCCTATATCGCCGCCGCGGCCGCGCTCGTGATCATGGCACCGCACCTGATCTGGCTCGTGCGCAACGACTTCCTGCCCTTCGCCTATGCCGAGCACCGCGCCGTGCTGTCGCGCGGCTGGTACGACCATCTCTGGCACCCGTTCCAGTTCGCGGTGAGCCAGTTCTTCTTTCTCATCCCGTCGCTGATCATCGCGGCGCCGCTTTTCATACCGAAGCGCAAGGCCGACGAGGCCCGCGTCGCACCGTCCGCCGACGCTTTCGACCGGCGGATCGTGACGTGGCTCGCTTTCGGTCCGATCGTGACGGTGCTCGTCATGTCGCTCGTCTCCGGGCGCGGCACGGTGGCGATGTGGGGTTATCCGCTGTGGCTGTTTCTCGGCCTGTGGCTGGTCATGACGGCGGAGCGCGCGCTCCCGACTGCCCGCCTCGGCCGCATCCTCGTGACCTGGGCGATCGTGTTCACGTGTCTGGCTATCGCCTTCATCGCCAATTACGATGTGCTGCCGCGCTTCGATCACCGCTACAGGGCCGTGTTCTTCCCCGGCGGCGCGCTCGCCCGCGACATCACGCAGGGTTGGCATCAAAAGACCGGCCAGCCGCTTGCCTACGTCATCGGCACGATGTGGGACGGCGGCAATGTCGCGCATTACTCGCCCGACCAGCCGCACGTGCTGGTCGACGGCAAGCCCGAGCGGGCGCCGTGGATCGATCTCGATGACCTGAGGAAGCGGGGCGCCGTCGTCGTCTGGACCGACGGCGACGTAAAGACGCTGCCGCCGGAATACCGCGCCGTCGCGCCGGACGCGCAGGTCCAGCCGCCGCTGGAACTGCATTATCGGCACAGCAGCAAGCCGATGGCGGCCGGTTGGGCGATCCTGCCTCCGCGGCCGTGAGGCTCACGCCTCGCTGATGACCCGCTCGATGCGCCGGTCGGGCACAAGCCACACGATCGCGACCAGCACGTACAGCGCGATCGAGACCCACGGCTGATAGAAGGCGAAGACAATGCCTGCGGTATAGGCCACCGGCGACAGCTTGCCCTTAAGGTCACCGCCGACCGCCTTGGCCAGCACCGAACGCGCGCCCTGGCGGTGGATGATCGCCTTCTGGAGCAGAACATAGGCGATCGCCGGCATTAGCAGCGTCACCCCGTAGACCGCGGTCGGCACCGGATCGAGGAAATTGTGGCCGAGCCAGCCGGTCGCCGCCGGGATGAGCGAGAGCCAGAACAACAGATGCGAGTTCGCCCACAGGATGAGCCCGTCCACATGCTGCACGGTGTGCAGCATGTGGTGGTGGTTGTTCCAGTAGATCGCCAGGTAGATGAAGCTCAGCACATAGCCGGCGAAGCTCGGTGCGACGCCAAGGAGCGCCTTAAGGCCGCCGCCCTCCGGCAGCTTCAACTCCAGCACCATGATGGTGATGATGATGGCGATCACGCCATCGCTGAATGCCGCCAGGCGGTCCTTGCCCACGCGCCCCTCCCCCTCGTCTCCGGTGCGGGCATTATGCACCGGGCCGGTGCGCGTGAAAGCCCGGGACGCTCAGACGTGCACGATCTCCTCGATGCTGGCAGTCAGCTCGTGGCGCTGGCGTTCGAGGCGACGCAGGTTGACGAGCAGGCAGGACAGGAGCGAAAGCGGCGCCTTCATGTCGTAGCCGCGGGAGGCGAAGTCTTCGACGAAGCTGCGCTGGCGCTCGATGCGCGCGAGCGCGTCCCGGATGGCAGCATCGATGTGCGCCAGCGTTTCAAGATGCATGTCGGAATCCTCCCCCCGTTGCAAAACAGAAGTCGGCACGTCCTAGGGCGTTCCTCACGCGAGCAGTAATGCGCCAATTTCGGTTAATCCGACTTTGGACCGATTGCAGACTCACAGGCCTGTGGAAGTATCGGGATGGGGAATCGGCTGATATATCAAATCCGATACCGCTCTTGGACCGGCTTGAGCCGCAATCACGTACCGGCATGAGCCTGGTCGGCGAGGATACAGCCATCCAGCAATTCGACGTGGCGATGCATGCGCTCGGCGAGGCCCATATCGTGGGTCACCGCCACGACCGTCTTGCCGTGCTCCTCGACCAGCGAATGCAGAACCTCGAACACTTGCATGCTCGATTTCGAATCGAGCGAGCCCGTCGGCTCGTCGGCGAGGATGACGGGCGGCTCGTTGGCGAGCGCGCGCGCCACTGCGACGCGCTGGCGCTGGCCGCCGGAGAGTTGGTCCGGCCGCTTCAGGCGGTGATCGCCGAGGCCGAGCGAGGCGAGCAATGCGTCGGCGCGCTCGATCATCTCGCGTGGCGACAGCCGGCCGAGCGCGCGCATCGGCAGCATGACGTTGTCGCGCACCGTGAACTCGGGCAGCAGGAAATGGAACTGGAACACGAAGCCAAGGAAGCTCAGCCGCGTCAGCGCCCGCTCCTCCTCATGCATTTGCGAGGTGGCGCGGCCGTTGATCAGCACCTCGCCTTCGGTCGGCACGTCGAGCAGGCCGAGCAGGTACAGAAGCGACGACTTGCCGGAACCCGACGGGCCGGTGATGGCGACGAAGTCGCGCGTGCCGATCGTGAGATTGACGTCACGCACCAGGGTCGTCGGCACGATGCCGGGCAGGATGCGCGTCACCTTGCGCGCCTCGATCAGCGGCGTGCTCACGTCGCCCCCCGGATGATCTCGACCGGATGCTGCCGCGCCGCCTTGCGCGCCGGCTGGTAGCCTGCGATCACCGACGAGACGAGCGCGACCGCGCCGGCGAGCAGGTAATGCAGCGGCTCGTAGACGAGCGGCAGCCGGTCGCTATCGATGAACGGATTGGTGATGCGGATCGAGCCGAGCCCGAGGCAGAGCACATAGCCGAAGGCGAAACCGGCGAGCGCGCCGGCGATCCCGATCATCAACGCCTCGACGACGAAAATCGATCGCACCGTGAATTCGGGCAGACCGAGCGACTTCATGATCGCAATGTCGCGCGCCTTCTCGTGGGTGATGGTGGAGATGATGTTGTAGGTGCCGAAGCTCGCCACCAGCAGGATCGCGCCCACCACCGTGTACATGATGATGTTGCGGATGATGAAGGTGGAGATCAGGTCCTCGTTCGCCTCCTGCCACGACACCGACTTGTAGCCGGTGTCGCTCTCGACGCGCGCGGCGATCTCGCGCGAGGCGAGCGGGTCGGCCAGGCGCACGCGCAGTTCGTTGATGAGCCCGGTCTGCTGCGCCAGGATCTGCCCGGTCTTGATGAGAACGTAGGCGGCGCTCTCGTCGATCTGCCGCACGCCGGAATGGAAGAAGCCGACGACCTGCGCCGACAGCCGCGTGCCGACGCTCGTCTGAAGCGTGATGTTGGCGCCGATGCGGGCGCCGATCTTGTCGGCGAGCCGGTCGCCGACGACGATGGCGTTCGTGGCGCGGTAGAGCGCGGTCAGCGTCGCGCCGCGCATCTGCTTCGGCAGGTCGGAAACCAAGGCCTCGCGATTCGGATCGATACCGGTGATGCTGGTCGCGAGGTCGTGGTTGGCGTAACGGATGATCGCCTGCACCTTGACCGATGGCGCGATCTTGCCCGGCAGCCAGGCTTCCAGCGCCGCCATGGTGGCGAGCGGATTCTTGATGCCGGGCCGCCGCGCTTCCGGCGTCAGTCCGTGAAGTTCGGCAGCGGTATAGAGCTGTTCCGCAGGCTGCTGCGGCGGCGCGCGCCGCTCGTCGGACACGGTGATGTTCGGCAGTGTGTTGACGAGGCGGCGGGTAAAGTCGTCCTGCGAACCCTGCATCAGCGACGCCATCATGATCGAGAAGCCGACGCCGGTGGCGACGCCGGCGATTGCGAAGCCGGTTTGGCGCACGCGCGAGCGCACATGCGTCCAGGCGATGTCGAAAACGAGGCTCACGGCGAAGCCGTCACGCGCACGCGCGCACCGTCCGTGAGCGCGGTGGTCGCCGGCGAGGCCACGCGCTCGCCTTCCTTCACGCCATCGAGCACCTCGACCGCGCGCGTGCCGCGGATGCCGATCGTGACGGAGCGTTTGCGCAGGCGATTGCTCTCGACGACGAACACCGCGCTGCCCTGCAATGCGTCCGCCGGCACCAGGAGCGCGTTGTCCTTCTCGCGCGTGACGATGTTGGCCTCGACGCTCATGCCGGGACGGAGCGGCGTGTCGTCGGGCAGCGCCATCTTGAGGCGGAAGGTCTTGGCGTTGATGTCGCCCATCGGCGTGATCTCGGCGACCTTGCCTTCGAGCCGTCGGCCCGGAAATGCGTCGGTGCGGAACAGCGCCATTTGCCCCAGCGCGACGCGCGGAATGTCCTCTTCGTTCACCTCGGCCACGACCTGGAGCGGTTTCGGCACGCCAACGCGGAACAGGATCTGTCCCGCCTCGGCGATCTCGCCAACCTCGCCGTCGCGGCGCAGCACCATACCGTCTAGCGGCGCGACGATGGTGTAGTCCGCGATCTTCTCGGTCTGCACCGCGATCAGGCCCTGCACGGTCTGCAGATCCATGCCGGCGTGCTCATAGGCCTGCGTCGTCGCCGCGCCCTTGGCGATGAGCTGGCTGACCCGTGACATCTCGTTGATGAGGAACTGCTCGCGCGCCTTGAGCTCTTTAAGCCCGGCCTCGATATCGCGTGCGTCGAGCCGGGCCAGCACGTCGCCCTTCTTCACCTGCGTGCCCTCGCAGCGGCAGATGTCGATGATGCGGTCGCGCACGACGCTCGCGACCTTGGCCCAGATCACCGGCTCGACGCCGCCGGTGGCGTAGACGATCTCGGCGGCGGTGCCGCGCGCGGCGGCAACCGATGTGACCTCCGGGCCGCGGCCGAAGCGCGCGTATGCGCCGACCGCCGCAAGCAGTCCCACTACCGCAATGATGAGGATCGACCGCCGCCGCACGTGAACAAGGTCTCCCGTTCCGGCGCGACGCTACGCGCCGCCGGACGGGAAACCTTGATGTAACGCAAGTTCACTTAACCTCTCCCCGCATTTGCGGGGAGAGGGAGGCAAGATTACGCGACCGCCTTGATGATCTTGCCGAGCTTATCGAAGATCTCGTCGATCTGCGCCTCCGACACGATCAGCGGCGGCGACAGAGCGAGCGTGTCGCCGACGGCGCGCATGGTCATGTCGTATTCGTGGAAGGCGCGCTCGAGCGCGTCGATGCCGCGCTTGCCAGGCCCGTCGGCGCGTGGCGCGAGGTCGAGACCCATGGTGAGGCCGACCTGGCGGATGTCGACAACGTTCGGCAGGCCCTTCATCGACATGCAGGCCTGTGCCCATTTCGGCTCGAGCTTGCGGGTGCGCTCGAACAGATCCTCGTCGCGATAGAGGTCGAGGGTGGCGAGCCCCGCCGCGCAGGCGAGCGGATGCGCCGAGTACGTGTAGCCGTGGAACAGTTCGATGACGTGCTCCGGCCCCGACATGAAGGCGTCGTAGATGTGCTTGCGCGCGATGACGCCGCCCATCGGCACGGCGCCGGACGTGACGCCCTTGGCGAATGTGACGAGATCGGGGATGACGCCGTAACGGTCGGCGGCGAACGGCGTGCCGAGACGGCCGAAGCCGGTGATGACCTCGTCGAAGATGAGAAGGATGCCGTACTTGTCGCAGATCTCGCGCAGACGCTTGAGATAGCCCTTCGGCGGCGGCAGCACGCCGGTCGAGCAGGCGACCGGCTCGACAATCACCGCAGCGATGGTCGAGGCGTCGTGCAGCGCGACGAGGTTCTCGAGATTGTCGGCCAAGTGCGCGCCCCACTCCGGCTCGCCGACCGAGAAGGCCTGCTGCTCGCGATTATAGGTGTGCGGCAAATGGTCGACGCCGGCGACCAACGCGCCGAACTGCTTGCGGTTGGCGACGATGCCGCCGACGGCGATGCCGCCGAATCCGACACCGTGATAGCCGCGCTCGCGGCCAATCAGGCGGACGCGGCCGCCCTGACCGCGCGCATTGTGATAGGCGAGCGCCATCTTGAGCGCTGTATCGACCGCTTCCGAGCCCGAATTGCAGAAGAAGACGTGGTCGAGATCGGCCGGCGCCAGCGCGGCGATGCGGGCGGCGAGTTCGAACGCCTTCGGGTGCGAGAACTGGAAGGCCGGCGCGTAGTCGAGCTCGGCCGCCTGGCGCTGGATCGCATGCACGATCGGGTCGCGGTTATGACCGGCATTGGTGCACCACAGGCCGGCCGAGCCGTCGATAACGCGCCGTCCGTCGACGGTGATGTAGTGCATGTCCTTGGCGCCGGTGATCAGCCGCGGCCGGCGCTTGAAGGCGCGGTTGGCGGTGAACGGCATCCAGAAGGGTTCGAGGTCGTTGGGGACGGTCGCGACTTTGGCCATGGCGGAGCCTCACGGGGTACGGCGGCGTGCCCGGTACCGGGCATCCGCGCTGTTCTGCCACCTACTCTTAAGGACGTGGCCGCCGGGGACAAGAGGGCGTTCACGCCCGTCTTCGACGGGCTTTGCCCATGATCGCGCATACGACGTTGCCGTATCCGGGCCGTCTGCTATGTAGGCCCGGCAATGAACGAAAAATCGAAGAAACCGCAGAAACTGAAGGCCCGCCTGCCGCGCGGCCTCGCCGACCGCGGTCCGGCCGAGATCGCGGCGACGCGACGCATGGTCGAGACCATCCGCCTGCAGTTCGAGCGCTACGGCTTCGAGCCGGTTGAGACGCCGGCGATCGAGTACACCGACGCACTCGGCAAGTTCCTGCCCGACCAGGACCGGCCGAACGAGGGCGTGTTCTCGTTCAAGGACGACGACGAGCAGTGGCTGTCGCTGCGGTATGACCTGACCGCGCCGCTCGCGCGCTACGTCGCCGAGCGGCTCGGCACCGAGCACATCGTGCTGCCCTATCGCAGCTATCGCTTCGGCTGGGTGTTCCGCAACGAGAAGCCGGGCCCGGGCCGCTTCCGCCAGTTCATGCAGTTCGATGCGGACACGGTCGGCGCGCCGACCATGGCTGCCGACGCCGAGATGTGCATGCTCGCTGCCGACACGATGGAGGCGCTCGGCATCCCGCGCGGCTCCTACGTGGTGAAGGTGAACAACCGCAAGGTGCTCGACGGCATCATGGACTCGATCGGCATCGGCGGCGACGAGAATGCCGGCAAGCGGTTGATCGTGCTGCGCGCCATCGACAAGCTCGACCGCCTCGGCCCGTACGGTGTGCGGCAACTGCTCGGGCCGGGCCGCAAGGACGACAGCGGCGATTTTACGAAAGGCGCCGGCCTCGACGAGAAGGCCGCCGACACCGTTCTCGGCTTCCTGTCCACCTCGGTCGACAATGACAGCGAGACTTTCGATCGTCTCGAGGCGCTGGTGTCCGGCTCGAACCAGGGTCTGGACGGCGTCAACGAACTGCGGGCCATCGCCGAATTGATAAACGCGGCCGGTTACGACAACGGCCGCGTGCGCATCGACACCTCGGTCGTGCGCGGGCTCGAGTATTACACCGGCCCGGTCTACGAGTGCGAACTTACCTTTGAAGTCCAGGACGAGAAGGGCCGTCCGATCCGCTTCGGCTCGGTCGGCGGCGGCGGCCGTTATGACGGGCTCGTCTCACGCTTCTCCGGCCAGCCCGCGCCGGCGACCGGCTTCTCCATCGGCGTATCGCGATTGCAGGCGGCGCTGACCGCGCTCGGCAAGATTTCATCCAAGCCCGAGCCCGGCCCGGTGGTCGTCACCGTGTTCGACCGCGACCGCGTCGCCGATTACCAGCGCATGGTGTCGGCCTTGCGCTCCGCCGGCATCCGCGCCGAACTCTATCTCGGCAACCCGAAGAACATCGGCAACCAGCTCAAATACGCCGACAAGCGCAATGCGCCCTGCGTCGTCATCCAGGGCGGCGATGAGAAGGCTTCAGCGCAGGTGCTGATCAAGGACCTGATCGTCGGCGCCGAGATCGCGGGCATGTCGAAGGAACGCGACGAGTATCTGAAGAAGCAGGCCGAGGCGCAATTCGCGGTGCCGGAAGCGCAGCTCGTCGAGGCGGTGCGGAAGATTCTCGACAAGAACAGCCGCTGAGCCCGCCCTGACGCGCCGCAATGCATTGCCTGTTACCGCGCCGCCGGCGCCCGCGCTTTCTGCAAATCGATGACGTTCATCGTCTGGCCGTTCGCCATGGTGACGTCGCCGGGCCTTTGACCCGTGGCGCACGGGCCGATCCATTTCGCCGTGATCGTCATGTGCGAGCCGCCGTTCGCCGCCATGCCCGGCACCGACGGCCCGCCCTTGCGCGTCGAATTGACGTCGACCGCGTAGGCGCTGTCGAACGAACCGGTCATCACCGCGTGCGACGTGGTCGTCATGCCGCCGAAGGTGCAAACCGAGTCGATGACGAAGCCGCCATTGCTCTTGACGATGTCCTTCTTCGAACAGGCCTGCTCGTTGGAGCCGGCGAAATTCATGTTCATGAGTCGGTCGCTGTCGGCGTCGGTGCACTGCTTCATCGTCTGATGCGGCAGGCGCGCATTGTGGAAGTCCATCGTCATTTCCCACAATCCGGCCTTGCGGGTCGGCAGGTCGACGGCTTGCGCCGGCGTCGCGATGGCGAAGAATGCGATCAGGAGGAAGTGGCGGCGCATGGCAAGCCCCTGGGTTCTGACGGGCGCCATCTTACTCCGTTAGCCGGCCTGCGGCAGGCCTAGAGCGCGACGAGCTCGCCGGTCTCGGCGGCAAGCGCCGGCGCTTCGTGCACCGCAAGCGGATGGCCAAGCACCTGCTCCACGGCGTCGAAGGAATCGATCAATGACAGGTTCTCGATAATCTTGCCGTCGCGGAAGCGGAGGAAATGCGCGAGCCGGTAGCTGATGACGCGGCCGTCGACGCTGTGGGCGCAGAGCCGGTTGAGCGACGACACCCGGTCGCCGTCGACCAGCAGCTGGTCGAGGGCGAAGCTGAAAACGCGAAACACCGCCGGGACGGCATTCTCGACGAGATCGATGACGGCGGCCTTGCCGTGGCGGGTGCCGCAGAACGGCAGCAGGTCGACCGGCCCACTGATGGTCCACTCGACATCGTCGGCGATGAAATCGGCCATCGCGGCGCTGTCGCGCACCGAATAGGCCGCGTAGAACGCCTCGACGAGTTCGCGCGTGGTTGCCGTCATCGGCCGAAACTCTCCCGTTCAGCCATGAAATTACAGGGGTTGTATTGAAATTATCTTACCCGCTGTGATGTACCTATGGTTGTGCTGGCCGCCAGAAATTTGTTAACGACGCCAATGATTTGACCGGCGCCGCCGTTAAGGCCGCCGGTCGAACACGGTCGAAACCTTAAATCCTGCGTGCTAAAGGGCCGCGGACCGACGAAGGACGGGACATGGACGCGATGGTGACGGCGCAAGGATCGGACGCGCGGGCGGAGGCTCTGCTCTCCTCCTACGAGCGCGCCGGCTATGCGCGCGTCAATCCGCCGATCCTCCAGCCCGCCGAACCCTTTCTCGATCTATCGGGGGAGGACATCCGGAAGAGAATGTTCATCACGACGGCGCCGGGCGGCGACGAGGAATTCTGCCTGCGGCCGGACCTGACCATTCCCGTCTCGCGCGACTACCTCGCCTCCTCCGAGGCCGGAAAACCCGCCGGATTCTGCTATCTCGGCACCGTCTTCCGTCATCGCCGCGACGCCGCGGCCGAGTTCCTCCAGGCCGGCATTGAGAGCTTCGGACGCCCCGACAAGGCCGCCGCCGATGCGGAAATGCTCGCGCTCGGCCTTGAGGCGGCCGCCCATTACGGGCTGCGCGAGGCCGACATCCAGATCGGCGACGTCGCCTTGTTCGCAAGCCTGATCGCCGCGCTCGACCTGCCGGCGGCCTGGAAGCGGCGGCTGGTGAAGGACTTCAACCGCAAATCCAATCTGGCGCAGGACCTCGACCGCCTGACGCTCGGCGGCAGCAATGGCCGTCCGGAATATCAGGGCGTGCTCGCCGCGCTCGCCGGCTCCGACCCGAAGGGCGCACACGCGCTCGTCACCGACCTCCTCTCGATCGCCGGCATCAACGCCGTCGGCGGCCGCTCCGTCGCCGAGATCGCCGAACGCTTCCTCGAGCAATCGGCGCTCGGTGCCTCGACGCGCCTGCCGAAGGAGGTGCGCGGCCTGATCGAGCGCTTCCTCGCCATCAAGGGCGATCCGGACGAGGCGGCCGCGGAGCTGCGCACGCTGTCCGCCGATGCCAACATGAACGGCGCGCTCGCGCAGGCGCTCGACCTGTTCGAGAGCCGCGCCGGCTTCCTCGCCGCGCAGGGCATCGACCTCAAGCGCGTGAAATTCTCCACCGCCTTCGGCCGCGGCTTCGACTACTACACCGGCTTCGTCTTCGAGCTGACCGATCCGGCGCGCACCGGCGATCCGCTGGTCGCCGGCGGACGCTATGACGGCCTGCTCACGCGGCTCGGCAGCGCCGAGCCGATCGCCGCCGTCGGCTTTTCGGTCTGGATCGAGCGTCTCTCCGTCTATGGAGGCGCCAAATGAGCGCGCCGCTCGTTCTCGCCGTTCCCGCCAAGGGCCGGCTTCAGGAAAACGCCGAGGCCTTCTTTGCGCGCTCCGGCCTGCAACTGATCAAGCCGCGCGGCGCGCGCGACTATCGCGGCGCCGTCGCCGGCCTCGACGGCATCGAGGTCGCCTATCTCTCCGCCTCCGAGATCACGACGCAGCTCGCGCAAGGCGCGGTGCATTTCGGCGTCACCGGCGAGGACCTGATCCGCGAGCAGATTCCCGACGCCGACGCGCGCGTCGTGCTGATCGAGGGGCTCGGTTTCGGCTTTGCCAATGTCGTCGTCGCCGTGCCGCAGGCCTGGATCGACGTGCGCACCATGGCAGACATCGACGACGTCGCCACCGCCTTCCGTCACCATCACGACCGAAAGATGCGGGTCGCGACCAAATATATCAACCTGACGCGCGACTTCTTCGCGCGACAGGGCGTGGTCGACTATCGCATCGTCGAAAGCTCGGGCGCGACCGAAGGCGCGCCGGCCGCCGGCACGGCGGAGATGATCGTCGACATCACCACGACCGGCACGACGCTCGCCGCCAATGCGCTCAAGATCGTCGACGACGGAATCATCCTGCGCTCGCAGGCGAACCTCGTCGCGGCGCGCACCGCACCGTGGACTCCCGAACAGCGCGAGACCGCGCGCGTCATCCTCGACCGCATCACCGCGCAGCAGCGCGCCCGCTCCTTCCGCGAGGTGCGCGCGCGCTTCGCCGCCTGCGATGCGCGGCTCGTCGCCACCGCACGCGAGCGCTTCTCGGTCGAGACGCCGTTCGGCGGCCCGACCTCCTCGGGCATGCTGACGCTGCACTGCCCGCCGACGCAGGTCTACGCGCTCACGAGCTTCCTGCGCGACAATGGCGCGGAAGCAGTCGCGGTCGCCGACCTCGATTACGTGTTCTCGAAGGAGAACCCCCTGTTTTCGAAGCTCGCGGCGGCGCTGTAGCGCTCGCCGGAACACCGCTTCGAGAGTTGAAGCGCATGCGGTATCGCTGCCGTTTTCGGCCCCTATTCCGCACCAGCTCCGGCGCATTCCCGACAGACCCAAGCCGCAGCCCTCTCGCATGGTCCGTGTCCATTGCGAGGAACCCGACTTGCTCAAACGAGCGCTGGACCCCAACGAACTCGAAGCGCTTACACTGTTCGCAAATGGAAAGTCTGCGGACGAGATCGCGGCGGCGCTGAACGTGAGCCAGGGAATGGCGCATCATTACTTGCGGGTGGCCGCGCGGAAGCTCGGCGCGCGCAATCGCGTCCATGCCGTTGCCGTCGCCGTGCGCAATGGGTTGATCCAGCCGACCGGCGGGGAAGATTGAGCGGGGCCCGGTGAGCCCCGCTCAATTGCGTCGTCAGGCGACGTCCGCCTGCAATTCCGGCGACTCCAGTTCCTGCATCGCCGCGCCGAGCAGCAAGCCGATCAGCGCCTGGACCTCGAGCTGTGCCGTGGCGTGCGACATGGTCGGTTGCGTGCCGAGGGTCGCTTCGTCCAGCGCGTCGGCCGCGGTCAAGCCGCGCGGGTAGAACTCGCGGAAGATCACGCGCTCGGCGAGGCCCTCCACGTAGCGGAAGCCGAGCCGCTGCGAGAGCTCGTGCAGCGCACTGTCGACCAGCCGCTTGTTGCGCGAGTTCAGCATCGAAAGGCGGTTGCGCAGCACGATCCAGTCAGTCTCCGACCTGCCTTTACTGCTGCGTATGCTGCGCGCTTCTTCGACCACCCTCGCGTAACGGCTGATCCCGGAAACGCGGAACGTCTCGGGATCGACGCTGCCGAGAGAATCGAGATCGACGAAGCTGTCGTTCAACGGCGTGATCAGCGTGTCGGCGAAGGTCAAAGCAAGCCGCGCAACCGCGCTGTCGTGGCCGGGCGTGTCGACGATGATGCACGCATGGGTGTCGGCGAGCCGCCCGACGGTCTTGGCGAAAGCCGCACAGCGCCCTGTCTCGCCGTCGAGCGAGGCGAACTCGTCGTCCTCGCTGAAGCAGACATGCGTGGGTGTCGGCAGGTCGAGCCCGCGCTGGCGGGACCAGGCGAGCCGGTTGTCGATGTAGTGCGTGAAGCTGCGCTGCGTCGTGTCGAGGTCGATCGTTGCGACGCTCTGGCCGGCGCGCAACAGTGCGATCGCCAGATGGACGGCCACCGTAGACTTGCCGGAGCCGCCTTTTTCATTGGCAACGACAATCACGCGAACGCCAGGCGCACTAAAGCTCTCCGCAGACATGAGCGGCGCTCCCTTCGCTGTGTTTTGGTCTGTTTGCTTGTCAGCGAATCCACATTGCGGTGATTCGTCGAAAAGAACCACGCTGCGTCTGCCGGTATTTGCGACGCAATTCTTTTGAAATTTCAACCCATAAGACGAGTTTACCGTTTGCTGCGCCGGCGGTGGCAGGGGAATGCCGATCGAACGCGCAAAACCCTCCGGCCGTCCTTGAGCGGCGCGGCGCAGTTCGCCTAACATTCGGCGCTCCTCGCGTCCCTCCTCCCCACCGCTTCATCGCAATACGTCCCATGCCGCTCGAACGCCCTGCCGCGCTGACATTCGACCTGCGCGATCTCATCAGCGGATTCCGCGGCGTCACGCTCATCAACGCCGTCGTCGCCTTCCTCTTCGCGGCGTCAGCGCCGGTGGCGATCATCCTGACGGCGGGCGAAGCCGGCCATCTGACGGAAGCGGACATCGCCTCCTGGCTGTTCGGATGCTTCTTCATCAACGGGCTGATCTCGCTCGCCTTCTGTCTCGTCTACCGGCAGCCCCTCGTCTTCTTCTGGACGATTCCGGGCACTGTTCTGGTCGGCCAGGCGCTGCATCATTTGAGCTTCGCGCAGGTGATCGGCGCCTATTACGCCACCGGCCTGCTGATGCTGATCCTCGGCCTGACCGGCTGGATGCGCAAATGCATGAACCTGCTGCCGATGCCGATCGTGATGGCAATGGTGGCCGGGGTGTTCCTTCAGTTCGGCCTCAATCTCATCTATGCGATCCGCGACGGCTTCGTCATCGCCGCGCCGATGACGGCGACGTTCGTGCTCTTGTCGGCGGTCGGCAATCTCGGCCGGAGGCTGCCGCCGCTGATCGGCGCGCTCGTCATCGGCATTGTCGTCATTGCCCTCTCGGGCACGTTCGAGATGGGCGGAGCGCCGGCTCACGTCCTTGCGAGCCCCAATCTCTACACGCCGGAGTTCTCATGGCCCGCCATGGTGGAATTGGTGCTGCCGCTCGCCATCACCGTGCTGGCGGCGCAGAACGCGCAAGGTTTCGCCGTGCTCGAAGCCGTCGGGCACAAGCCGCCCGTCAACATGGTCACCGCGGCGTGCGGCGTCGGCTCCCTGATCGCGGCGACGGTCGGCACGGTTTCGACGTGCCTCACCGGTCCGGTCAACGCCATCCTCGCCAGCGGCGGCGCCAAGGAGAAGCATTACGCCGCGGGTGTCCTGGTCGCGCTGCTGGCGTTGCCGTTCGGGCTGTTCTCGCCGCTCTTCACCCGCTTCATGCTGGCGGCGCCCAAGGCCTTCATCGCGACGCTCGCGGGACTGGCGCTGGTGCGCGTCTTGGAGCGCGCCTTCGTCGTGTCGTTCAAGGGCAGTTTCACCCTCGGCGCCACGGTCACGTTTCTCGTCACGGTGGCCAATGTCTCGATCCTGTCGATCGGCGCCCCTTTCTGGGGCCTGGTTATCGGCTTTGCCGTGTCCTGGGCGCTGGAAAAATCGGATTTCGAGGCGATCGCCCGTAAATAAAAAAGCCTCGCCCACTTCGCGGTGGGCAAACAAGAAGGCTTGACGAATGGCGTTCGCACGCTACGACGAGATCATGTCCTCCCCCTCCGCCAAGATCATCGACGGCAAAGCCGTTGCTGCCTCGATCCGGGCCGACTGCAAGGCGCGCGTCGCCGCGCTGAAACAGAAGGGCATAGTGCCCGGCCTCGCTGTCGTTCTCGTCGGCTCCGATCCGGCCTCGGCCGTCTATGTTCGCAACAAGATTCGCGCCTGCGAGGAGGTCGGCATCCGGTCGGTGAAGCGGGTGTTTCCGGCAACGATCGGGATGGACGAACTGCTGGAGACGATCCGCTCACTGAGCGAAGACCCGTCCATTCACGGCATCCTCGTGCAGCTTCCGCTGCCGAAGGGGCTGGATGCGGCCGCGATCGTGAAGGCGATCCCGGTCGAGAAGGACGTCGACGGCTTCCACCTCTACAACGTCGGCGGCCTGGTCGTCGGCGGCACGGTGTTTCCGCCGTGCACCCCTTACGGGGTCGTCAAGATGCTGGAGCATGAAGGCATCTCGGTCGAAGGCAAGAACGTCGTCGTGGTCGGCGCCAGCAACATCGTCGGCAAGCCGATGGCGCTCATGCTGATGCAGCAGGACGCCACCGTCTGCATCTGCCACGCCAAGACCCGCGATCTCGCGCAGTTCACATTGCTTGCGGACATCCTCGTCGTCGCCGCCGGCAAGCCGAACCTGATCGTGCCACAGATGGTGAAGACGGGTGCCGTCGTCATCGACGTCGGCATCAACCGCCTGCCCGACGGCAGGCTCGTCGGAGACGTGGACTTCGAAGGCGTGCGCAAGAAGGCGTCGCACATCACGCCCGTCCCGGGCGGCGTGGGACCCATGACGGTGACGATGCTGCTGGTCAACACCGTCGCGTCGGCCGAGAGGGCGCAAGCGAGGCTCGCCTCATCGGTCCCTTGAAAAGGGAAACCCGATCGCGCGAAGCGCGATCGGGCAAGCGGAGAGGTTAAAAGGTCACAGCGCCGCGTAGTCGATCGGCTTATTCCGATCGAGCTTCTTCTCGCTCTTCGGCAGCGGATACTTCAGCCCGCTGGCGCAATTGAACAGCACGACGCGGTCGGTCTTCTTCACGCGGCCGTCGGCCAGCGACTGCTTGTAGGCGGCGTAGGTCGCCGCGCCTTCAGGGCACAGGAGGAAGCCCTCCTCGCGCGCCATTTCGTGCAGCGCCGCCTCGATCGCCGGATCCTCGATCGCGATGGCGAATCCGCCCGACTCGCGCACTGCGCGGAGAATGAGGAAATCGCCGACCGCCTGCGGCACGCGGATGCCCGACGCGATCGTGTGCGCGTTCTCCCAGCGCGGCGCGTGCTCCTTGCCCTCGTCATAGGCCTTCACCATCGGCGCGCAGCCGGCCGCCTGCACCGCGATCATGCGCGGACGTTTCGACCCGATGAAGCCGATCTTTTCCAGCTCATCGAACGCCTTCCACATGCCGATGAGGCCGGTGCCGCCGCCGGTCGGATAGAAGATCGCGTCCGGCACGTCCCACCCGAGTTGCTCTGCGAGCTCGAGACCCATCGTCTTCTTGCCCTCGATCCGGTACGGCTCCTTCAAGGTCGAGGTGTCGAACCAGCCGACCTTCGCCTTGCCCTCGCCGACGATCTTGCCGCAGTCGTCGATCAGGCCGTTGACGCGGTAGACGCTCGCGCCCTGCAGCGCGATCTCGCTGACGTTCACCTCCGGCGTGTCCTCCGGGCAGAAGATCGTCGTCTTGATGCCGCAGTGCGAGGCGTAGGCCGCGAGCGCCGCGCCGGCATTGCCGTTGGTCGGCATTGCCATGTGCTTGATGCCGAGCGCCTTCGCCATCGACACCGCCATGACGAGACCGCGCGCCTTGAACGAGCCGGTCGGAAGGCGGCCCTCGTCCTTCACCAGGATCTCGCCGCCGCCGAGCTTCTTCTGCAATTTCGGCATCGTCACCATCGGCGTCATGATCTCGCCGAGGCTGACGATGTCCTGCTTCCGCCGAACCGGGAGTAATTCGCGGTAGCGCCACAAATCGGCGGGACGCTGCGCCAGCTTCTCTTTGGTCAGCGCCTTCTTCACGCCGGCGAGATCGTAGCGCACCAGCAGCGGCTTGCCGGCGCGCGAGAGGTTGTGCACCTGATCGGCCTCGTGGCGCTCGCCGGTCATCGAGCATTCCAGATGCGTGACGAAATTCGGCAGATCGGCGGTCAGGTTGTCGTCGTGACGCATGGTCCTCGTTACCTTCGCGCGGCGTCTTGTCACTCGGCGGTCTCGCGCGGCCGGCGCGCGCGGAACACCACGAAATGAGAGAGCGAGAAATTCACGACGAACGAGACGCCGATCGCCACCACCTTGCCCGCCCAGGCGGGGATGTGCGCCAGCTCGACCAGGCACCAGACGGTGGCTGTGTTGGCCAGGAAGCCGGCGAATTGCGAGACCGCAAAGCCGAGATAGCGGCCGAAGCCGAGACTGCGGCCGGATTCCGCGGCGAAGGTGATGGTCGTGTTCATCACGTAGGAGGCGGTCACCGCCACGATCCAGGCCATCGCGTTGGCGACGATGATCGGCAGCCCCAGATAGTAATAGGCGAACGAGAACACCGCGAAGTCGATGGCGGAGTTGACGAGGCCGACCAGACCGAAGCTGATCGCCTTGAGCATGAGCGCGCGCTCGTGCCAGGCGGCCGTCAGGCGCTCGCGGATGTTTCTGCGGGGCGGTGGGCTCATTGCCGGCCCCGATTAGCACGCTCGAAGGCCGCCCGGTAGGGCGGAGGCGACAGGCCACGCGCCTTACGCTATAGATCGGGGATATTGGAGAGACCCGCCAGAAATGCCGGCGAAAACAGCAAGATCGGGGGCGCGGACGGCGCGCGGAAAGGCCGCGCCCGGCCTGTCGATCGTGGTTCCCGTGTTCAACGAATCGCGGGGCCTGCCCGCCTTGCACGAGCGCATCGCCGAGGTGGCGCGCTACCTCGACACCAAATACGCGCTCGAGACCGAGGTCGTCTATGTCGACGACGGCAGCCGCGACAACACAGCGGAGATCGCCCGCACGCTGCCGGCGACGCCGTGCGACGTGCAGGTCGTGTCGCTGTCGCGCAATTTCGGCAAGGAGGCGGCCCTCCTCGCAGGCCTCGACCATGCCCGTCTCGGCGCCGTCATGTTCATGGACGGCGACGGCCAGCACCCGCCGGCCATGATCGAGACGCTTGTGTCGCGCTGGCTCGATGACGGCTACGACGTCGTCTACACCGCCAAGGCGCATCGCGAGAACGAGCCGAAGCTGCGCACGCTCGGCGTCCACTGGTTCTACTCGCTCATCAATTGGGGCCAGCGTCAGCCGATCCCCGAGGACGCCGGCGACTTCCGCCTGCTGTCGCCGCGCGCGGTCGAGGCGCTGCGCCGCATGCCGGAGCGCAACCGCTTCTTCAAGGGCATGTCGAGCTGGATCGGCTTCCGCCAGGTGCGGGTCGACTACGAGCCGGCGGTGCGCGCACACGGCACGACAACGTGGAACGTCTGGACCTTGATCGGGCTCTCCATCGAAGGCCTCACCTCGTTCACCGTGGCGCCGCTCAGGCTCGCCAGCCTGCTAGGCGCGCTGATCGCCGCGAGCGCGATCGTCTATGGCTTCTGGATGGCGGTGAAGACGATCCTGTTCGGACAGGACGTGCCCGGCTATCCCTCGCTCTTCGTCGGCATCATGGTGATCGGCGGCGTCCAGCTTCTGATGATCGGCATTCTCGGCGAATACATCGGCAAGATGCTCAACGAGATCAAAGGTCGGCCGGTCTACTTCGTCGCCGAGCACAGCGTGAAGGAAGCCGACGACGCCAAGACCAGATCCGAAGCGACGCGCGCGGCGGAATGACGGCGCCGGCGCGACGCATCTGGCTGTGCGCCGACGATTACGGCATGGCGCCGGGTATCAATCGCGGCATCCGCCAGCTCATCCTCAACGGCCGGCTCAACGCCACCTCGGTGATGACCGCCGCGCATTGGCTCGGCGACGGCGAGGCCGAGGAGCTCGCTGCGCTCAACAGCGAGCGCCCGCGCGCCGCGCTCGGCCTGCACGTGACCCTGACCGGACCGTTTCGTCCGCTCAGCGCCGGATTTTCGCCGGCGCGCGGCGGCGCCTTCCTGCCGCACATGGAGATGATGCGGCTCGGCATGATGCGGCGTCTTGAGCTCGAGCCGCTGATTATCGAGATCGCGACGCAGCTCGAGGCCTTCATCGGCACATTCGGACGGCCGCCGGACTTCCTCGACGGCCATCAGCACGTGCACCTGCTGCCGGTCGTGCGCGACGCGTTCCTGAAAGTCGCGAGCGAGGGCGCGCCCAACGCCTGGGTGCGGCAATGCATGCGCCCGCCGCGCGCGCGACCGCTGCACGACACCAAGAGCCTCGTGCTCGATCTCTTGAGCGTGCGGTTCCGCAGCCGCGCCGCCCGCCTCGGCATCGCCACCAACCCGGCCTTCTCCGGCGCCTATGCGTTCACGCCGAAGGCCGACTTCGCGACGCTCTTCCCGCGCTTCCTCAATGGCATGCCGGACGGCGGCCTCGTCATGTGTCATCCAGGCTTCGTCGACGCGCCGCTGAAAAGCCTCGATCCCCTCACCGACTTGCGCGAGCGCGAGCTCGATTACCTCGACTCCGACGCGTTTCCCCACGACCTCGCGCGGCATCGGGTCGCGCTCGCCGAGCCCGCTGGCGAAAACGGTCCGACCGCCTAGATATCCCGGACAACGTCTCGGGAGGACGACATGACCCCGCATGAACGTGAGCTGGTCGACGACCTGTTCGACCGCCTCGCCAAGCTGGAGACCGCGACGCGCGATCCGGACGCGGAGCGCGCGATCATCGACGGCCTGCGGCGCGCGCCGAACGCTGTCTACGCGCTGGTCCAGACCGCATTGGTGCAGGACGAGGCGCTCAAGCGCGCCGACGCGCGCATTCGCGAGCTTTCCGGCGCAACCGAGCCGAACGAGGAAAGCCACGGCTTTCTCGACACGATGCGCAACGCGCTCATGGGCGGCGGCAGCACCGGCGGACGTTCCTCGGTGCCGAGCGTCGGCGCGGGCAGCCCCGGCGGCCCCGATCCGCGCTGGAACCAGGGCGGCACCTATCAGGGCGGCGGCAGCCAGGCCGGCCCCGGTTATGCGCCGGGCGGCGGCTACGGCACGCCCGGCTATGGCGGCACCACGCCCGGCATTGGCGGCTCGTTCCTCGGCACGGCGGCGGCCTCGGCCGCCGGCATGATCGGGGGCGCGCTGCTCCTGAATTCGATCTCGTCCATGTTCGGCCATCACGGCAGCGCCTTCGCGTCCAACTCCGACGCAGCACAGGCGGCATCGCCGTGGGACAACAGCGCCGCCGGCAGCGATCTCGCGCGCGACGCCGGCCTCAACGACATCGGCGCGAGCCCGCAGGCAAACGACGCGCAATCGGCCGGGCTGTTCGACACCAATGACGACGACGTGGTCGACGGGTTCGACGGCGGCGGCGACGATTCGGGTGGAGACTTCGGCGGCAGCGACAGCGCGTGAAGCGCCCGCGCTAGCGGTCGACCGGCTCGCCGCCCATCACGCGCAGGAACAGCATGTCGTGCGCCTCGACGACGCGGCCGCCCGCTTGCGCCGCCGCATAGGCCACGCCGACGCCGTCGCGCCGGTTGAGTACGTAGAGCTGCTGCACGAAGTCCTTGGGCACCTGCAGCGTCGAGGGCACCTGCAAGCCCATCCAGCGGGCGACGTCGGCGGCGAAGCTATTGCAATTGTACAAAATCAGATGCCAGAACGGCCGCGTCTGGCGCAGATCGCCCACCTCGCGAATAAGGCGCACGTAAATGCGCGGGCTGATCGCGCGCCGGTAGACCATTTCGGTGCGCTTGGTCTTGTCCCAGGGCTCGGAGCCGACCTTCGCCGGCGTCACCAGCACGGCCAGCAGCGCCGTCCGCGACAGCACGCCGCTCGGATAAAAGCCGGCATAATGCGGATGCCGCAGGCGGCCGTTGCGATCGGTCGGGCCGTAAGCGACGTAGGTGTGGCCGAATACGCCGCCGTCGCGCGCGCGGAATTCGACGACATAGCGGTTCGCCGCCACGGCGGCGGCCGGCATCAGCGCCGCGATCAACAGCGCGGCAATCAGCACTCCGACTAGACGGTGGATGCCCGCAATCGCGCTCACATGACCACGACCTTGGTCCCGACCTTGACCCGGCCGTACAGGTCGATGATGTCGGTGTTGCGCATGCGGATGCAGCCCGACGAGACGTTCTTCCCGATCGTCCAGGGCTCGTTGGAGCCGTGGATGCGGTAAAGCGTCGAGCCGAGATACATCGCGCGCGCGCCGAGCGGATTGTTCGGACCGCCGGGCATGAAGTGCGGCAGATAAGGCTGCCGCTGCAGCATCTCCTCCGGCGGCACCCAGTCAGGCCATTCTTTCTTGGCGCTGATCTTGTGCTCGCCCGACCAGGTGAAGCCCGGCCGTCCGACGCCGATGCCGTAGCGCATGGCGCGGCCGTTCTCCTCGACGAGATAGAGGAAGTGCCGCGGCGTATCGACGATGATCGTTCCAGGCGGCTCCACCGTCCGGTAGTCGACCTCGCGCGGCTCGAATTGCGGATCCATCTTCAGGTCGGGCCGCTGCTCTTCGAGCATCGGGTCGACCTGCGGCCCGGTGTTGACGTAGAGCGGCTGCGGCTGCGCTTCCGGATAGGCCGACGGCGGCGCGATGTATTGCGGCGGCCCGGCATATTGCGGCGGGGCCGCGTAGGCCGGCCGATCGTCGCCAAACAGGTATTCGATGAAGCCGCCGCCGAGATTGCTCTGCATGCGCTGCGGCTGCGCGACGATCACCATGGGCGGTGTCGCCGGCAACTGCTGGGCCGCGGCGACGCCTGCGGACAGCGCGGTTGCGACGAGCGTGGCGTGGTGAACGAAACCTCTGCGCATGCTTACAATACAAGCCGAAAGGGAAACCGAAACGTAAACCGGCGCCCGATCCCGGTATCCGGCACGGCATTGGCTGCGTTTTCCACGCAAACAGGGTTGCCAATGCGTAAAGCCCGAAAGCACGTGGTTAAGGCCGGCTTACCGCGATTGCATACGCGGCATTAATCGCGATGCGGTACAGGTCCAAGCGGGGGACCGGGAGCGCGTTCGTGCAGCAGAAAGAGTTTCGCATCGAGAAGATGCTGGCGGGTCGGCGCGGCTTCGTGCAGGACAGCGACGCCGATGCCGTGGCCGCGCTCAAGCGCAGCCTCGCCTCGCTGATGAGCGACCGGGACGGCCGCCGCCTCACCCGCGCCGCGGCCGAGCTCGGCGCCGCGGTCGAGTCGATGGAGAAGGCGGCGCAGGCCGTGCTCGCCGCCGCGGAGTCGATCGACGACGGCATGCGTGCGATGCCCTGTGCGCACGCCGCCGGCGCGGGATGCGAGACTGCGCCGGAGATGCAGCAGCGCATCGCGCAAATTTACGAGGCGTGCAATTTCCAGGACCTCGCGGGCCAGCGCATCGGCAAGGTGATCGCCCTGCTCGACCATCTCGAGGAACAGCTCGCGCATGTCGCCGAAGGGCACGCGCATGGTGCGGCCACGATCGATAAGCGCGACGGCGGCCTCATCAACGGCCCGCGCCTCGACGGCGCTTCGGGCCACGTCGACCAGCGCAGCGTCGATCTCCTCTTCGACTAGACCGGCCGCCTGATCAGGATCGCGCAGATGAAGGCGACCGCGGCGAAAGCCGCTGCGAGCGTCAGCGCCGCCGCGTCGGAAGCGCGCTCCACCACGAAGGCCATCACCAGCGGCGCGGCCGATTGCACGATCAGGAACGGCGCGGCGAGCCGTCCCATCAGCCGCCCATAGCCGGAGGCCCCGAACAGCGCGAGCGGCACGGCGCCGCGCGCGATCGTCGTCAACCCGTTGGCACCGCCGAACATCAGCGCGAACATCGCGGCGACGATCGGCGAGATGCCGAGCGCGGCTAGCAACAGGAAGGCGACGAGCAGTGCGCCATAGGCGAAGCGCGCGACCCATAGGGGATGCACGTCGCGGCCGAACGAGAACTCGATCAGCCGCGCCAGCACCTGCGCCGGCCCGAACAGCGCGCCGATCCACACCGCCGTCGTCGCGTCGATGCCGTTCCTCTGGAAGATCGCGAGCAGATGCGCCGAGAGGCCCGACGGCACGAAGGCATAGGTGGCGAAGGCCGACGCGACGAGCACAAAGGTCACGCCCTTGGCCGGCACGGTCTTCGTCGGCGTCTTCACCGCGCCGCCCGCCTGCGGCGCTTCGGCATTGACGCGCTCGCGCGGCAAAAGGAACGCGTGCAGCGGCGCGTTGATGAGTGCGAGCACCGCGGCATAGACGAGATAGCAGCCGCGCCAGCCAATGCTCTCGATCAGGAGATGCGTCACCGGCCAGCTCACCGTCGAGGCGAAGCCGCCGGCGAGCGTCAACGCCGTGATCGGACGCCGCGCGCCCATGCCGAAGATGCGGCCGAGGCTGGCAAAGGCGGCGTCGTAGAGGCTCGCCGCCAGCGACAGGCCGAGCAGTATCCACACCGCACAGTAGGCGACCGGATTGGCCGCGTGCGCGATCAGGACGAGACCGAGCGCGCCGCCGAGCGAGCCGCAGGTCATGGTGACGTGACCGCCGAATCTGTCGATCGACGAGCCGATGTAACGGGCGGCGATGCCGGCAGTGAGCAGGCCGAGCGAGAAGCCGCCCATCGCAAACGACATCGACCAGCCGCGGTCGGCCGCGATCAGCGGCACGATCAGAACCGGCGTGTAGAAAATCGCGCCCCAGGCCGTGATCTGCGTCACGCCGAGCACAGGCACCGCACGCCACGGGCCGCGTATGAGTTCGCGTATCTGGATCATCGCGGCCACACAGTCTGTGTCATGCGCGGGCTTGACCCGCGCATCCATGATGAGCGGCCACGAACGCTGCTTAGTGAGGCCTGCTTTTGCGAAATCCCATCATGGATTGCACAAGAACGCGGGTCTACCCGCGTTCTGAATAACGATGCGCCGCAAAACCCGACTTGCGGCGTCGAGGCAGCAATGCCGGGGTCACTGCCTGGCCGCGGGCTTCGCGGCCGGTTTGGCGGCCGCTCGCGGCTTCGGCTTGCCCTTTGGCTTGGGCTTCTTCACGCCTTCGGCTGGGCAGCGCACGTAGACCATGGTGCCGTAGCGGCCCTGCACTTCCGGATCGAGCCAGCGCAGGATGAGGATGCGGCCGTCGAACTGCTCGACCTCGCGGTCCGCTTGCCCGCCCGGCGGATCCTCAGCCGGACCGATGTAGTTCTTGCCGCCCGGCGCGCCCTTGACCTTGAGTTCGGTGGGCGTCGCCTGGTCGGCGAGGTGCATCATGACGCCGCCGCCGGGGCCCAGCGTGATGACGTAAGGCTGCGTGCAGGCGTTCAGCGCCGCCGCCTCGGTGCGCTCGCGGTCGCTCGGCACGTGGTAGGCGGCGAGCCCCCAGCGCCCGACCAGGTCCTGCGGCGGGAACGAAGGCGGCAATGTCGGCGTCACCGGCGGCGCCGCCGGCTCCGGCGGGGTCGGCGACGTGGTCGCGCACCCGGCCAGCGCAATCGCGAACAGCGCGGCGGTCAGGATCGGGCTCGGGCGGAAGCTGAAAGGGCGCATCGGGGCTCCTGGCTGACGTCGTTCGACATTGCGGGCGCTGGCCGCCAAGTGCAAGCAGAACCGTGACATTTGGCCGCCATCCGGGTGCCGCGCGGTACCGGGTGACAGCCCTTCGGCTTGACACTCCCCCCGTTCCGCAATATCTCCCGGGCGGCCGCTTGGCACTCCTTTCTATTGAGTGCTAACGGCCTGGAAAATCGAAAATTTCCCTACAGTTCAAAGATGCGCGGGAGCGCCGACGAGGAAGCCATGGCCAAGACCAAGTTCCGTCCCCTGCATGACCGCGTGGTCGTGCGCCGTATCCGGGCCGAAGAGAAGACCAAGGGCGGCATCATCATCCCCGACACCGCCCAGGAGAAGCCGCAGGAGGGCGAGGTCGTCGCCGTCGGCCCCGGCGGCCGCGACGAGGCCGGCAAGCTCGTGCCGATGGACCTGAAGTCCGGCGACCGCGTGCTGTTCGGCAAGTGGTCGGGCACCGAGGTCAAGATCGACGGCGAGGAGCTCCTGATCATGAAGGAGTCCGACATCATGGGCGTGGTCGCCTGACCCCGCGCGCAACGCAAAACACAATTGGAGTAATCTCAAATGGCTGCCAAGGACGTTAAATTCGGTGGCGACGCGCGCGACCGCATGCTGCGCGGTGTCGACATCCTCGCCAACGCGGTGAAGGTTACACTCGGTCCGAAGGGCCGCAACGTCGTGCTCGACAAGTCGTTCGGCGCGCCGCGCATCACCAAGGACGGCGTCACCGTCGCCAAGGAGATCGAGCTCGAGGACAAGTTCGAGAACATGGGCGCGCAGATGGTGCGCGAGGTGGCCTCGAAGACCAACGACATCGCCGGCGACGGCACCACCACCGCCACCGTGCTTGCCCAGTCGATCGTGCGCGAGGGCGCCAAGTCGGTTGCCGCCGGCATGAACCCGATGGATCTGAAGCGTGGCATCGACATCGCTGTCGCCGCCGTCGTCAAGGACATCGAGAAGCGCGCCAAGAAGGTCGGCTCCTCTTCGGAAGTCGCGCAGGTCGGCACCATCTCGGCCAACGGCGACGCCACCATCGGCAAGATGATCGCGCAGGCGATGCAGAAGGTCGGCAACGAAGGCGTCATCACGGTCGAAGAAGCCAAGGCGATGGAGACCGAGGTCGAGATCGTCGAGGGTATGCAGTTCGACCGCGGCTACATCTCGCCCTACTTCGTCACCAATGCCGAGAAGATGATGGCCGAGCTCGAGGACGCCTACATCCTTCTGCACGAGAAGAAGCTCTCGGGCCTCCAGGCCATGCTTCCGGTGCTCGAGGCGGTGGTGCAGTCGGGCAAGCCGCTCATCATCATCGCCGAGGACGTCGAGGGCGAGGCGATCGCCACGCTCGTCGTCAACAAGCTGCGCGGCGGCCTCAAGGTCGCGGCCGTGAAGGCGCCGGGCTTCGGTGACCGCCGCAAGGCCATGCTCGAGGACATCGCGATCCTGACCGGCGGTCAGCTCATCTCGGAAGACCTCGGCATCAAGCTCGAGAACGTCACGCTCAACATGCTCGGCCGCGCCAAGAAGGTGTTGATCGAGAAGGAGAAGACCACGATCGTCAACGGCGCCGGCAAGAAGGCCGACATCGAAGGCCGCGTGCAGCAGATCAAGGCGCAGATCGAGGAGACCACCTCGGACTACGACCGTGAGAAGCTGCAGGAGCGCCTGGCCAAGCTCGCGGGCGGCGTCGCGGTCATCCGCGTTGGCGGCGCCACCGAGATCGAGGTCAAGGAGAAGAAGGATCGCGTCGAGGACGCGCTCAACGCCACCCGCGCCGCGGTGCAGGAAGGCATCGTTCCGGGCGGCGGCGTCGCTCTCCTCCGCGCCAAGAAGGCGGTCGGCAAGATCGCAAACGAGAACGCCGACGTGCAGGCGGGCATCAACATCGTGCTCAAGGCGCTGGAGTCTCCGATCCGCCAGATCGCCGAGAACGCCGGTGTCGAAGGCTCGATTGTGGTCGGCAAGATCCTTGAGAACAAGGACGAGAACTTCGGCTTCGACGCGCAGAACGAAGAGTATGTCGACATGATCGCCAAGGGCATCGTCGACCCGGCCAAGGTTGTGCGCACCGCGCTGCAGGACGCCTGCTCGATCGCCGGCCTCCTCGTCACCACCGAGGCGATGGTCGCCGAACTGCCGAGGGACGCGTCGCCGGCGATGCCGGGCGGCGGCATGGGCGGAATGGGTGGCATGGGCGGCATGATGTAAGTGACGCCCGTCACGTGAAGACGAAAAGGCCGGCTTAACGCCGGCCTTTTTGCTTTTGGAGGGGCCTGAAACCGAAGTTCCCTCTCGCGCGTTGTTCGCGCATGGCCGCGGCACCCGCATCGAGACTGGTCGTCCATGCCGCGCTAGCCGGCAATCTCCTGGTCGCGCTCACCAAGTTTGCTGCCGCCTTCTGGACCGGCTCCTCGGCGATGCTGTCCGAGGCGATCCATTCCACCGTCGACACCGCCGACCAGGTCGTCCTGCTCTACGGGCTGTCGCGCGCCGAGCGGCCGCCGGACGCGCTGCATCCGCTCGGCTACGGCCGCGAGCTCTACTTCTGGAGCTTCATCGTCGCGCTGTTGATGTTCACGCTCGGGGCTGGCGTCACGGCCTATGAGGGCATCGCACATATCTTCAATCCGCATCCGATCGAGAACGCGCTCGTCGCCTATTTCGTGCTCGCCGCCGCCTTCGTGTTCGAAGGCACGAGCTGGTACTTCGCGTTGCGCGAGTTCAAGCGCGCCAAAGGCGACGTCGGCTATTTCGAGGCGATGCGGCGCTCGAAGGACCCGCCGACCTTCATCGTGCTGTTCGAAGATAGCGCGGCGCTGGTCGGCCTGCTGATCGCCCTCCTCGGCACGTTCTTCGCGCAGCGCCTCGATATGCCGGTGCTCGACGGAGTGGCATCGCTCGGCATCGCGCTGGTCCTCTCCGCGACTGCGCTCGTGCTGGCGATTGAGAGCAAGGGCCTCTTGATCGGCGAGCCGGCGAGCCCGGACCTGCGCCGCGCCATCATGCGCACCGCGAGCAGCATTGACGGCATCGAGCGCGCGCAGATCGTCTTCACCGTGCACATGGCGCCGGACCAGGTGGTGGTGGCGCTCAGCCTCGAATTCCGCGACACCATGACGGCGCCCGACATAGAGGCTGCTATCGACGCGCTCGAGGACGCGATCCAGGCGCGGCACCCGGAAGTGATCGCGGTGTTCGTCAAGCCGGAGGACAAGGTCGACCAGATCGTGCTGCCCGGCCGCTTTCCCGGCCGCTCGCGCAGGCTCAGTGGTCGGACGGGCGGAAACGCAACGTCGACGGGCCAACGAGCGTGACGACACCATTGGCCGTCTGCCAGGCCGTGATCTGCGCCAGCGCGTTGAGCAGGTCCAGATCCGCCGCCATGCGCTCGGGCGAGCACTGTCCGTCACTCATGTATTGCGGCAGCGCCTCGGGCAACGGCGCCGGCGCGATTTGAATGTCCGCGCCGTTCAACGCCACCCGGGCAGCCACGGTCCTGCACCACAAATTGACTTGCGCGGCCCCGCCGGACTCGACCGTGACGCTCGGGACGCGCCGGACCTTGCCCATCGGAGCGACGTCGAGCATCAACTGCTGGTCGTAAGGGAATACTTCTGCCGCCTGCGAGAAAGACGCAATGCTGGAGGTCAGCACCGCCAGCGCGAATGCGGCGCGGAACCGACGGCGAAAAGCCGGAGCGGATTTGATCATCGAAGTCGTCCTGATCGGCGCCGCGGAGGGCGGCGCGTCCACATGCAAGCCGCGCTGACGAAGGTCAAGTGCGTTCTGCGGGCGGCAGGTACGAACGCGCCGCAAGTGTCATAAGGACGATGGGAGAGCGCGGCATGGACCAACGCATCATCGACCTCTACGAAAAATTTACACACGGCGCGCTCAACCGCCGCGAGTTCCTCGATCGGCTCGCGGCGCTTGCCGGTTCGGCCGCCGCGGCGCTGGCCCTTCTGCCCCTCCTGCAGAGCGACTATGCGCGGGCCGAAACCATTTCGGAGAACGACCCACGGCTCATCACGAATACGGCGTACGACCGCGCCTCGCGGACAGAGCTCGCGGCTTACATGGCGCGCCCAAAGGGCGACGCAAAGTGCCCGGCGGTGATCGTGGTGCACGAGAACCGCGGCCTCAATCCGCACATCAAGGATATTGCCCGGCGCCTCGCGCTCGAAGGCTTCGCCGCCTACGCCGTCGATCTTTTGTCGGTGGTTGGCGGCACGCCGGCCGACGAGGACAAGGCCCGCGACGAGATCGCCAAGCTCGATCCGGAAGAGACCGCGCAGCGCATCACCTCGGCCGTGCGCGTCTTTGGGCAGGCGCCGGGCGGTAACGGCAAGGCGGGTGCAATCGGATTCTGCTGGGGCGGCGGCATGGTCAACCGCGTCGCCGTGCTGTCGCCGGACTTGAAGGCTGCCGTCGCCTATTACGGGGTGCAGCCGCGGGCCGCCGACGTTCCGAAGATCAAGGCGCCCTTGCTCCTGCACTATGCCGGTCTCGACGAGCGCGTGAACGCCGGCATCACCGCCTTCGAGACCGCGCTGAAGGCCAATCACAAGACGTACGAGATCTTCGTCTATCCAAACGTCAACCACGCCTTCAACAACGATACGTCGAACCGTTACGACAAGGCCGCCGCCGACCTCGCCTGGAGCCGCACCGTCGCATTCCTGAAGCGCGAACTCGCCTGAGGCCGGTCAGCCGGCGAACCGCTCCTCGAGCCAGCTCGCCGTGCGCAGCAGCCGAGCGTCGTCGCCCGGCGCGCCGATCGCCTGGAGCCCGAGCGGCAGGCCGGCCTCGCCGGTCAGCAGCGGCAGCGTGATCGCCGGCACGCCGGACAGCGACCACAGCGAACAGAACAGCGGGCTCCCGGTCGCCTCGCCGACCGGCGCGACGCCGACCGTCGCCGGCGTGATCAGCGCGTCGAACTCCGAAAGAACGTCGGCGATGCCCTGCCGGTAACGCAGCGCATTGTCGCGCGCCGCGAGATAGCGCAGCGCCGGCACCTGCCCGCCTTCCGCGATGATCGCGCGCAGCGCTTCGCTCGACCCGCTCTCGCCGCCGCGCGCGACCATGGCGCCGAGATTGTGCGCCATGTCGGTCGCCATCACGATGCGATGATCGTCCCAGGCCGCGGCGAAATCGTCGGGCAGCGCCACCTCCTCGATGTCGCCGCCGAGCTCGTCGACGACTGCCTCGAAGGCCGCGTGCGTCGCGGCGTCGGCCTTGTCCCACACCGGCGTCCGCACGAAGGCGAGCCGCGGCGGGTCGGCAAGCTCGTCGGCCGCGAGCGCGAGAAAGTTCGGCGACGCGGTCGCGCGGGTATCGGGATCGCGCGCGTCGTAGCCGGCGAGCGCCTCGAGCAGCAACGCGCTGTCGCCGAGCGAGCGCGCGAAGGTGCCGACATGGTCGAGCGCGCGCGACAGAAGGAGCGCGCCGTGCCGCGAAACCGCGCCGTGCGTCGGCTTGACGCCGTAGACGCCGCAGAACGCCGCCGGCCGGATCACCGAGCCGTTGGTCTGCGAGCCGATGGCGAGCGGCACCATCTCGGCCGCCACCGCCGCGGCCGAGCCGGACGACGAGCCGCCCGGCGTGCGCGTGAGGTCGTGCGGATTGCGCGTCGGCCCCGGATGGTAATAGGCGCATTCGGTGGTCACGGTCTTGCCGATGATGACCGCGCCGGCCGCGCGCAAACGCGCTACCGCGGCGGCGTCCTCGCGCGGGCGGCGGCCCTTGAGCGCGGCCGAGCCGCATTCGGTCGGATAATCGGCGGTGTCGAAGATGTCCTTGATGCCGACCGGCACGCCATGCAGAGCCCCGAGCGGCGCGCCGTCGCGCTGGCGCTCGTCCAGCGCCTGCGCCTGCGCGAGCGCTGCGTCCGGGTCGATGTGCGCGAAGGCGCGCACGTCGCCGTCCATGGCCGCAATGCGGTCGAGACAGGCGCCGACATAGGTCTCCGAGGTGAGCTCACCCTCGGCGATCAGTTCGGCGGCCTCGATGGCAGTGAGCGCCGTGAGTTCGGTGTCGGTCACGTAAACCCCCATTTATTCCGGGGCGGGACCATACACGACCGGTGGCGGGGGATGCTCCAAATTTTGTGACCGGAGGCCCGTGCGCTGCGTGGGCCGCCGCCCTCGGCGGCCTCTTGCCCGCCGTATTCCTGCGTCAGCAGCAGGCCGGGCGGCCCACTTCGCGCATCTCTCGATTCAGCTATGAATACTGCGGTCAGATAACAGGAGCCCTCCCGTGAGAGGCATGCTTTCGACGCTTGCAACCGTCTGGCGAATTGCCGCGCCCTATTT